>JACCDO010949526.1_pt1 | contig 18284 bp, 21 predicted proteins | sample 7446101 | NCBI WGS metagenome assembly JACCDO01 (sample SAMN15323440, study PRJNA562643) | freshwater metagenome | isolation source: river surface water | place: USA:Blue River Watershed | collected 2017-08-16 | reverse complement strand
TATACCTGTAGGACCTTGTAACCCTGTAATACCAAAAGGACCAGTATATCCTTGTAACCCTGTAATACCAAAAGGACCAGTATCTCCTTTTATACCTGTAGGACCTTGTAACCCTGTAACACCAAAAGGACCAGTATATCCTTGTAACCCTGTAATACCAAAAGGACCAGTATCTCCTTTTATACCTGTAATTCCTTGTAACCCTGTAATACCAAAAGGACCAGTATATCCTTGTAACCCTGTAATACCAAAAGGACCAGTATCTCCTTTTATACCTGTAATTCCTTGTAATCCTGTAGCACCTTGTAAACCTGTAATACCTTGTAAACCTGTAATACCTTGTAATCCTGTAATACCTTGTAATCCTGTAATACCAAAGGGTCCAGTATCTCCTTTTATACCTGTAGAACCTTGAAGACCACCTGAAGGACCTTGAGGACCTTGTGCTCCTGTTACTCCTTGAGGACCTGTTGCTCCAGGAGGTCCTTGTCCTCCTGAACCACTTCCACTTGAAAATAAAGGTCTGGCATATGACATTATATATAATAAAATAATAAATTTATATTATAATATCTTAAATATATTCACAATATATAATATATGAGTTTTGATTTGAATATTGATAATTATACAAAACAAGAATTAATTTCATTATTTGATTTACCACCAAATTATAACAATAGTATTCTTGAAATGAAGGAATCAAAATTGAGAGAAAATATTATGAAAAACACAGAAATAAATAAAGATACACAAATAAAAACAATTAATTTTTTGGTAAAAGCAAAAACAATATTATTAAACAATTATTCCGGTGTTAAACAAGAAAAGAATACAGAATTACAACAAAAAATCATGGATTTTTATAATTCAAGTTATGAATTAAAAGCAACTAAATTGGAAGACCCTGAGGAACATATGGTACAAGTAAGACCTGAAAAACCTTATTTATCATCATTTCCAAGTGAGTTTTTCCCAGGTGTAATTAATCCTTTGAAAAAGCGCACTATAAAGAAAAACTTAAATATTGATACCAGATTTAGAGAGAATTATTTCTCATCACCGTCTACTAATTTTAATTTTGCTTTACCATTGAATTTTGATAATGTTTTACAAATGCAATTAACATCTTTAGAATTACCAACAACATATTATAATGTTTCAAAACAATATGGTAATAACTTTTTTTCGATAACTGTAAACTCGTCGACAAGTGTAGTGACTATTCCAGATGGTAATTACACATATGATGGCATCGTAAATGTTATAAATAACCAATTGACACTTTTAGGCGCACCATTTACAGAGGTAACATTTTTACTAAACATAAACAATAATTCAGGTAGTGGGCAAATGATGGTAGGTCCTATTCCTAGTTCAACAATCACAAATTTATCACTAAATTTTCAAGCAGATAGGTTTGGAGTAGATGACCGAAATACACCGCTACCATTAAAATTCGGTTGGTTGCTTGGTTTTAGAAATGGTATTTATGAAAATAATCTGAATTATGTATCTGAAGGTTTTGTTGATGTTACAGGACCAAGATATCTTTATTTAGTAGTTGATGATCATAATAATAATGTAAATAATGGATTTTACAGTGCATTCAATTCATCTCTTTTGAATAATAATATTTTGGCTCGTATATCATTGCAATCAAATTTTTTCAACATTCAAATATCAAATAATTTAAATATAGTGACAAATCCGAGAGAATATTTTGGTCCAGTAAATATACAAAATATTAACATTCAATTGTTAGATGAATATGGACGAGTTATAGACCTAAATAATATGGATTATAGTTTTTGTCTTACATTAATAACTGCTTACGATGTTTAAAGCATTAGCGATTATTAAAGCATTATCGATTATTAAATTATAGTGTGCTTTACAACATTTAAAGTTTTAATAATATTATTAATACAAATTAAATAATATTATGATATTTTATAAATGCCATCAAGACCATTTAAACCATATATGGGAAAAAATACATTTGGAGTACTTAAAGAATCTCAAGAAGCAGGACAATATATACTCAATAAAAAAGCAACTACTACTTTTTGTAATCCAAATGTGTGCGTGCCTAGTAGAACAGTAGCATCTCAAAGTAATAGACTCTTATTAAGAAAAGCAAATAGAATTTATTTTGATATTTTCCAAAATCCTTATAATACATCAAATTTGAACATTAATTTGGTAACAAAATTGGATTTATCAGGTGTTCCTGTTATTCAACAGAATAATCCTTACGCTGTTCCTGCTGAACTAGATGTTACATCTATACCATATTTAGATTATAGAATTGATCCAAGTGGTAATTTATTTGGAAATACTATTTGCGGAACAAACAATTATCAAAATTATTTAATATTTAATCCGCCACCATATTAGTAGGAACAATATATAAAACACGCAAATACAACAGTTACAAATGTAGTAGAAGTAACACGAACAATTAAACTAGTAATATCTTTAATATTTTTATTATTTTCAGTATTTTTATTATTTTCAGTATTTTTATCAACGATATCAATATTAAAACTATTAATATTCTTTTTTACCAAAGGAAGTGGACGCATATTAATATCATATTTCATATTCTCAATATCAATATAGTTTCCCCAACCATTTCCTATATAAAATGGTTCAAACTGTCTAATTATTTTACTCATTTTATTTTTAATACTTATATTATAGTTATATTATACTCATAAAATTTTAATATGATTATAATTCAATTTTAATTTTATAATATTAATAAAATATTTTTATTTTTTTATTTTTTTACACCCATTTTTACTAGCATTTTTTTTGCTTTGTTAGAAACATTTCTATATTTTCGCCCTTTTGAACTATACTGGCGAGCACGAATATATGCCGAATATACACCCTTTGAACTCACTTTACAAGTATTCTTCTTACAAATGGGGAACGATTTTTTTGTCCCTAAGAAGCATTTTTTACCGCACTTTTTAAGCATAACACTTCTTTGATGATACCCAGGTTTTTCATTTTTCCAACCTCTAGTAACAGAACCTCTATTTTTATATGTTTTAGTCATTTTATTATAAATTAAGGTTATATTATAATTTTAATTTATCTAAATAATTATATTATGAGTGTAATTGATGATGATAGCGATGGAAAAACATTGTCAGAAGAAAATGATGAAATCTTAAAACAACTAGATGATTATAAAAATATAAAAAAGTCTTTAGACGAAACTTTATTATCTAAAGAGCAAAAAATAATAGAATTAGAGTCTGCTTTAAGAAACGCAGAATTACGACAACAGCAGATAGAACAATATCAAGATAGTGCAATGCCATTATCACCTACAAAAGTTGTAACATCAGAAACAAATGAACAAATAAAAAACGCGGGTGAAGTTGCGGCAAAATTTATTAGAGAGAATGAAGAGCAATCATCTAATGATGGAAACAATACGGATATTTCAGGAAACTCGAAAGTAGATGCGTCAAATAATATCTTTCAACCCAATACCAATGAGTTATTTATTTATAGAAAATATACGTACCAAGAAATTGAAGAAAAAATAAAAAAAAACTATTTTGAAGAGAATCAAAAATATTCAAGTGCATTAGATATAGTGGCGACTTATTTGAAGGGGCAAAAACTTATTTATATGGAGTCAAAGACACATTGTGAAAGTAGATTGAATAAGTTAATGTTACCGGCAATTTTTTTATCTGCATTGGCAACAATTATATCTTCAATTATGAATGATTATGTATGGGGTCCTTATTTGATGGCTGCTTTAAACGGAGTTATATCTTTTTTATTGGCGGTGGTAAATTATTTAAAATTGGACGCTACTGCTGAAGCGCATAAAATATCATCTCATCAGTATGATAAATTACAAACATCTATTGAATTTTTATCAGGTACTACATTATTATTTAACAAAGATAGCGCAGCTATTCAACTTAAATTAGATGAGGTTGAGAAAAAAATAAGTGAAATAAAGGAGAGCAATCAGTTTGTAATCCCAAAAGATATAAGAAAAATGTATCCAATTACCTATAATACCAATGTATTTTTAATAATAAAAAAAATAGAGGATATTAAAAAGCGTAAGATAAATTATATAACTGATATAAAAAACCAACGTAATTATTTAATAGCAGTTTCAAAAAAAAACAAAAACAAACAAAGAAGTACATCTATTCGCGATTTAGAAAAAGAAATTAACAAATTAAATGAACTCTCGAGAGCAGAAATTAATAATTTATTAGTTTTGAAATCGGCGTATTCAATTATTGATGAAATGTTTGCAAAAGAAATGGAAAATGTGGATTTAATAAAACAAATGACAATTCGTAAATGGTTATTTTGTGGTTTTGGATTAAAAGACAAATTAACAGATCCGAAAAAACTTAGTACATTTGTTGAAGATGTAATGGATCCATATGGAAGACAAGATAAGAAAAATGCTCAAGAATTAGAGAAGAAGGAAGAATTAGAGAAGAAAAAAGAAAAAGAGAAAAAGGAAAGGGAAATTAAGATAGAAAAAGAAGATGAAAAATTTAAAAAGGTTTGGACTGAGATTAAGAAAACAAAGGATTTATTAAAGGATAATATTGATTTAACCGAAGAATTATATCAAAAATTAGAAGCAGGTGAGTTTAATAAAGATAAAGATATTGATCAAGTATTTACTCTGAAAAAAATACCTAATTTTTTTAAATTGTTTGGAATGGAAAGGAAAGATCGCGATATAGAATATATTAAAATGGCGTCAAATACAATTTGTGAAAATGATTCAGATAATGATGATAAAGGTAGCATGAATAATGATTCAGATCATACATTTATGGATTTAGATATACAAAGTTGTAATGATAATAATATAGAATTAATATTAAAATCATTCGCTAGTATGAAAAATAATAATATCAATAATAATATCAGTAGCAATAATAATAATAGCAATAATAATAATAGCAATAATAGCAAATAATTTATTAATAAATATAAATGAGAAATATAAAAAATAAGAATACTATTTTAAAAAAACATAAATCTAAGTTAAATAATAAAAATAACAATGATTTCAATGTTTCTAACAATGATATATGTTTTTCTACTGATAATAATAACAATAATATTAATAATACTAATAATGAGTATGAATATGAGTGTTTTATTTGTTTAGAGATAAAAAATAATAATGAAACTACTATGAAATTAAACGATTTAGAAATTTGTGAAAAGCGTTGTGAATGTAATGGTTGGGTTCATAAAAGTTGTTTAAACACATGGTTTATATTTAAATTTATTTGTCCAATTTGTAGAAACCAAATTAGTAGTTTTACTCCTCATTATCAAGTAAACCAAATAAATAATTTTAATCATACTCAAACACATATACAAATTATACAAACAAGACCTACAAGAAATGAACTTTTTCTTATCTTTTTTTCAGCGCTATTCATATATTGGTTTTATTTTTAGAATAAATATTGTACACAATAATTATGTAAAATATTTATTTTCCGACTTGCCTGAATCGAACAGGCGACAATTTGATTACTTTTTTTAACATCTACAGTCAAACGCTCTACCAACTGAGCTAAAGTCGGGTTAAAATGGTTAATATTGTTTAACGTATTACTTATATACTTGTCTTTAAGTAGTTTTTGAATACTTATTATATTTTCTTTTATTTGTATATTTTCTTATTTTTTTTTTAAATTTATCGGTTTCTTTTTTGTTTTTCTTTGTTTCATTTTATATCTTTTTTTGATTCCCATTGCATCATTCGTTTTTTCTCTCAATAAATCAATCAATTCCTTCTTTTGTTTTAATGTTATTGCTAGTGACAATGCCGTTTCACCGTCCGCATTAGGTTGATTTACATCCGCACCAGCGTCAAGTAAAACTTTAACCACATCTATATTTCCTTCTTGTGCCGCAGATATGAGCGCATTTTCACCTTGGTCATTTCTATGATGTATATCAGCGCCAGCATCTATTAACATTCTAACTATATCTGTACAACCATTAAATGCGGCAATAATGATAGGTGTTTGGTCAATTAAATCACGATATTTTTTGTCGTTAATATTAGCGCCATTTTCCAGTAAAAAAGATACTACATCAACAGCATTACAATTTCTACACGCTTTCATAATTGCCGTATCATGTTCTCTATCCTTTTCATTAATGATGCTAGGATTTAAAGCAAATAATCGTTTTACTTCATTCAGATCACCATCATGCGCTGCTTTTACAAAATCCGCCATTTATAATAAGGGTTTATATAGTATTTGTTTATTTTTTTATTTTTCTTAATTAAATTTCATCATACGTAAATTATTTTTACTAGCAGCGATAGTTTGATTATTATTGATATTACTACTACTAAAACCATTAGTATTACTTTCAAACATCAATTTTGTTGATTTTATTTGCTCAATTCGTCTTCTCTCTCGAATACGTTTTATACGTTCTTCTAAAACCATTCTATTATATTCTTCGATGGTTTGAGGCACTTTAACTTCTTCTACATATTCAGCATTAGGATCCTTATAGTCCTTGAAATATTTATTATAAATATGACTGTTTTTTACTTGTGGATCTAATGGGGTTCCTTTTATTTGTTTAGTAGGTTGTTGTTGATAATTTTGTTCTTGAACGTAATATTTATCTTGTTTTTCTTGTTCTTGATTACCATTAGTAGTCATATATTGCAATACTCCGTTTTTATTTACAACCAAATTTAATGAGTTTAAAATATCATCGTAACTGAACTTCTTTTTTGTTGATTTAACATTTGTATTTCCGGTTTCCCAATAATTTGTGTCAAATTGGTCTTGATTATCTAAATCATTTATTTCAGTAAAATTAAGGTTCATATTTATAATAACATATTTTTTTTACTTATTAAATTACATATTAATTTACATATTATATAAAAAATAATATGCTTTTAATATAAATATGCTAAATACCTATATAAAAAATAGAGGATCAACTAAAACTATAATCCATAATAATAATCATAACGCCATTAATCAACTAGAATGGGATGCGGATTATGATGGAAACGTAGCGAATATATCAGTTGATTTAGTTAATAATGGTAAGGTTGGACACTATGATGTTAAATTAGATAATGATGATTTAGCGAAGATTTTAAATGTTAACAGTGTTAAAACACCTATTCATAAAAGACTTAAAAATGATTTTAAAAAAGGGCGTTTTCATAATGATCCTAGTGTCTACAATATTTACATTGATGATTTTAAATCACCTGCTTTAAGATCTATATCACCTATGTATATCGATGAAGAACCTGAATCGGTTTCTCTCAATAATCTTATTAGTAAATATAATCCTACAATTTCGCTTGATAAACCTGAAACAATTGAAGACCAATTATTGCAAATTGCCGCGCCAAATAATAGTCATTTTTCCAGTCCACTTACAGATGAAGAATTAATTATACCTTTGACAATTGATAAAGATTCAAAATCATTAGGTAAATATAAAACACATCGTGTTTACAAACACCATATAAATAGCGCTGCTAAGGGTCTTAAAAAAACAAAGTCTAAACGTAAAACTAGAGGTAAAACTCATCGTAAATCCCGCAAAATCGGTGAAAAATTGAGATCATTATTATATATTTAACTTTTAGCGCAGTAAAAAGAGAAAAGGTATAAAATAACTAATACTTTTTATACTAATATAGTATAATGTCATTTAGAAAATATGGCGGAACACAATATTCTGCTATTCACAATATTGTAAAAAGTAATGTTAATACTACAAGTAAATTTTATGTTACCCAAAACATTGGACAACCAAATACTTATATTAATTTTGAAAGTGATATTAGTGGAAATATTATTATTTATGGTGATTTAGATGTTAGTGGTAATTTAACAACTGCAAAAGATGCTTATATTAATGGTTTGACAGTTGGAAGAGGTGGCGGTAATTCCATTAATAATACAGCATTAGGACAAAACGCACTACAAAATAATACAACAGGAGTTAACAATACAGCATTAGGACAAAATACACTTAAAAATAATACAAACGGAAATAATAATGTAGCAGTTGGACCAAGTTCATTACAATTAAACACAAGTGGTTCAACTAATATAGCAATAGGTCATGAAGCACTTCTATATAACACAACTGGCGCTTCAAATATAGGAATTAATTCAGGAGCACTTTATAATAATACAACAGGTATTTACAATATAGCAATAGGTCAAAATTCACTTATAGGTAATACAGTAGGAACAAATAATATTGGTCTTGGTAATTCCGCTGGTAGTAATTTATCTGGAAATTCAAACACAAATACCTTTTTAGGTAATTTTACAAATGTTGCTTCATCTTCAAGAGTTTATAATAACTCAACTGCAATTGGTTACCAATCAATTGTAAATGCTTCAAATCAAATAGTTTTGGGAACCGCAACAGAAAAAATTTATATCCCAGGATCTTATCTTGGAATTAATACATATACTCCAGGAGATGGTTACGCATTAGATGTAAGTGGAAATGTTAATGCAACAAGTTATAATTCTAGTTCAGATTATAGAATTAAAAAAGATGTAGTTCCGCTTGATGAAAAATTCACAGTGGATAATTTGAAACCTGTTACTTATAATAATATCAACCTGGGTAAACAAGATATTGGTTTAATAGCACATGAACTACAAGAAGTGTATCCATTTTTGGTAAATGGAGAGAAAGACGGTGAAAATTTACAAAGTGTTAATTACACAGGATTAATCGGTATTTTAATAAAAGAAATACAGGAATTGAAAGAACGAGTTAAAAAATTAGAAGAAAAATAAAGTAATTATTATTTTCTTTAACACTATTTTTGATAGACTTTTTTTATAGTTTCGTAAAAAATTGGATAAGATAAAATTGATTTAAAAAATTGTATTAAATATAAAGATATAAATATATAATGGAACTTTCAAAAGAACAACAAATAGCATTTGATAAATATGTTCAAGGGCATAACATATTTATTACAGGTCCTGGTGGTTCAGGAAAATCCGCATTAATACGATTAATTAATGAAGATGCATATAAAAAATTCAAGGATATTCACGTAACAGCGCTTACTGGTTGCGCATCTATTCTTTTAAACTGTAAAGCAAAAACTCTTCATTCTTGGGCTGGTATTGGATTGGGAAATGGTACAATTGAACAACTCGTAACAAAAATTAAAAAGAATAAATTTGCGAAAGCATTATGGAGAGGTACCGATATTTTGGTAGTAGATGAAGTAAGTATGCTTTCATTAAAATTATTTGATGTTTTGAATGCGATTGGTAAAGCAGTGCGAAATAACCCAAAACCATTTGGTGGTATACAACTCATATTTTCAGGTGATTTCTTCCAATTGCCACCGGTTGGTGATAAAGATGAACCAGATACACAGCGATTTTGCTTTGAAAGTGAAGAATGGAATATTGTATTTAATCCCAGTTGTCAAATACAATTAGTAAAAATTTTCAGACAAACTGATGAAACATATTCTATAATCTTAAATCAAATAAGGGAAGGTAAAATTAAACGTAAATCTAATGATTTATTGCTAGAGTATGTAGGTCGCCCTTTTGACTCAAAATTAATTGCCGAACCTACAAAATTATATCCAACAAAAAATAAGGTAGAACAAATTAATGTTTCAAAAATGTCTTCTTTAACTGGTGAAGAAAGAGAATATAAACTAAAATACGTAAAGGATTTGGAAATGACAAAAACCGATAAATTAAAGCGTCTTGAATTTACAGATAAAGATATACAAGTTGAATTGGATTTTCTAGCAGGCAATTTAATGTGTGATAAGGAAATGAAAGTAAAAATTGGTTCGCAAGTTATGTGTGTTATTAATATAAAATCTGAATCAGGTGATGTTCTTATTTGTAATGGAAGTCAAGGTATTATCCAAGGTTATTGTGAAATAACAGGTTCACCAAAAGTTAAATATAATAATGGTATTGAAATGACAATGGTGAGACATATTTGGGAAAGTGATAAAATACCTGGTATTGGCGTTTCTCAAATTCCTCTTATATTATCATGGGCTTTAACAATTCATAAGTCACAAGGTGCTACATTAGATGCGGCAGAAATTGATGTCGGAAGTGGAATATTTGAATGCGGTCAAACTTATGTAGCGCTGTCAAGAGTAAAAAGTTTGGATGGATTATATTTAACATCATTTGACGCAAAAAGAATACGTATTAATAAAAAAGTCAAGGATTTTTATGATAATTTAACTGTAAATCAAGCAGAAAATGCTGGAGTAGCGGCATATGCTGATACAGTTGTTGAAGCAGTTGCCGAAGCAGTAGAAATACCGGTTGCTACACCTGTAGAGCAGAACGCAACTATAAATCCTTTTAATATCTATCGGTATGTAGAACCTAATACACGTGTTATAAAATTGAAACCTAGCAATTCTGAGTTGGAAAAAATCGAATTAGAAAAAAAACTTTCCGAAATTGGTATTTTATAAATTTAAAAAATAGTTTTTAACATTTTACAAAAAAATTGAAATAAAAATACTTTTTTTATTCAAGTGTATTACTAAACCTTAGACAGTTTTTATTATTACAAGAAAAATGGAATGCATTAATAATACCCAAGATACTGAATTCGTAAATAAGCGAGATGTCGATTTGAATAATGTCAGCATTTATCGTTATAAATTTACAGATGATTTCACTCAAGAATTATACAAGTTTTCAAAGATTCACCAATATGACCACAGAAAGGATTTCAAGGAAGCGTGGAATATTTGGATCGAAGAAAATGGAAATTTGGTAGATGATGAAGTCAGGAGATTGACCAATTTGGGTTATGACGGCGATGTATTAGATAAGATGTTTAAGAGTGCTCGATATTATTTTAGAAAGAAGAATAACGAGCAGAAAGAACCTCAAAAGAGACGCGATTATATTGGCGTTCAGAAGGATTTACTTGACTCTATGGATGATCACATTATTAGCAATATTAACAATAGAGACTATAAACCATCTGAAGGATTCACGCTATTTTGCAAAGACAAGTTGGAAATCTTAAAAGCAGAAGTAGCGCGATTATGTAAATCAGGTTTTACAGATCATAACGAAATCAAGGATAAAATCAAAAAAACCTATAAAAATAGATATTTTATTTTAGTAAATAAATAAATATTTTCAATTGTTTATGTAATAAACAAATTTTATAATTTATATTAATAAATGGATCAAAGTATCAATATAAGTTTAATAAATAACCAAATAACAAATAACAGAAAAAAAGTCAATAATATAGATCAAGATCATGAAAACCAAACAAAAATAACAGTCTATGACTTTTTTTCTATAAATGAAATAAAAATTAGCGAATTACTCACAAAAATACCGTATTATAGGAATTACTATGATATATTTGTAGATTATGATTTTATAGATATTAGTAAAATAGGTGAAAAGATAATAGAAAATGTGGATTTAGATACAAAATATAAAGACAATAAATACATTGTTTTTAATTATAATAACGAAAAACGTATTGGATTTCGCAATTTTTTATTTAATGTATCATTTGGCAAAAAACAGTTTATATTCAATATTTTAAACACTTATTCCATATTACTAGACAATTTATTAAAATTAAATGAGAATGGTATCTGTTTTTTTGAGTTAAGTTCTGAAAATATTGTATTTTCACCGGATTCTAGACCTTTTTTAAAAAATTTTCAATGTAGTTTGAATAATTCTTATCTAGATACGTCATATATACATAATATTATTAAAAATATTGACAATTATACTTATAAACCACTTGAAATACACGTTTTATTCTATTTAATAATGAATGATGAGAAAACCTTATCATTATCATTTATAGAAATTATTTGCAGTAATTATGTAAAAACAATGGATGTACTATCACTTTTCTCTCAAAACTACATAGAATCTTATGAAAAGTCTTGCGTTGAAACTTTGAAAAAATATATTAATAAACCAAAATTGGCGATTATTGCAGATATTTTAAATTATAGTCAATATTGGGACAATTATAGTTTGAGTATATTGTATTTACATATTATTGGTAATATTTCCAAGTTTTTCTCTCTTAAGGGGACCTTTATGAATAAATTTACAATGTTATTAATTAAAAATATTCATCCGAATCCTTCGAAGAGAGAAACAATACAAGAAACTAGAGAAAACTATGGTAAATTGTTTGAAAACGCGGATTGGACTTTTATAAATGATTTTTCTAATGAAAAAATGAAAAAATTGTATGATTTGTTGTTAAGTTGAAAATATTGTTAATATAACATATAAATATAATAACAATAATTTGTTCTACTCGACAAAATGTGAAAAAAAAATATGCCCAACCATCGCATATTTTCGTCGCACCCAATCCATTCATATACCACTAAATGGTGCGTCCGTTCGATTAATAAAAGATTTGATATGCCGTTTTTAAACCCGCACTGGTTAGCATTATACCTCAGGTGTGCTTTTTGCCTTAAGCAGACCGTCCTTGGTTTTTGACTCAAATGACCCCATTTTAATGGCGATTTTCTCACATTGGTATTGTCAAAGTTTTTTGGTAATTATTTTTATAAATTTTAAATGAAGTAGTATTTTGTAATATTATTTTTTTAATATTGTTTTTTTTATATTATACTAATTATCATTTGTATTTATTATAATAATTTAAATAAAAGTCGCCCATTGTCCCAGTTTTATTTAATAGTCAAACACCACTATATTTTTATAGCAACGCCTATTAAAGTTAATAATAATCGCCCATTGTCCCCATGATATGTGCCCCTCCAAGCGCAAGCGACTGTTCACCTACGGTTTACGCACATATCCGTCGCACCCCACCAATTTATTCTTTCGGTGCGTCCGTCGTTTTTTTATATTTTTAATTATCATATGTCTCATCATACTCTAGACCAACTAATATCTCACCTTCCTCCAATTCATACTTACCTGCTAGAAATAATCTTGCTCTTTCAATGTGAATACGTCTAATTCTGTTCTTCTCATCATCTAATTCCATTATCATAAAATCTGCTGCAGTAGGTATTATGTTATTTGTTGTCATTGTCAAATTATTTTGCATTCTGTTACTAGTATTTATATCTTTTATTTTTTTAAGAAAATTAAATTCAATTTTTTTTATTTTTTTATAAAAAAATTGAAAACTTAAAAAATATAAAATAAATAAAATATAAAAATAACAGCATATTATAAATAATGAACCCTTTACAAGTAGTTTTATTGTTTACATTATTTTCAAATTTAGCGTCAGCAACTTTCAACCAACTGGCGTTCAGTGGTGGCGGAGCATTTGGTGCGGTTGAAATTGGTATCTTAAAAAGAATCAATGAACTTAACCCTAAAAAATACGATATGTATACTGGAATTTCAGCAGGTGGTTTGAACGCAGGATTCTTGTCTTTTTACAATGATTTAAGCATTGGTATTAAACGCGCCGAAACATTATATTCTACTATGCGCAATTTTAAGGTATACAGATTGTTACCCGAAACTGGCGTATCTTTGCTAAATACTGAACCATTATTTGAGACACTTTCAACAGTAATAAATAAAATGCCTAATAAACCTGTAGTAAAAACGCTTATTGGTGCGACCAATTTATATACGGGTAAACTAGACGTCTTTCAATTTGATACCAAGTCCACAGCAGATCAGGTTAAAATATTGATGTCTACATCGGCAATTCCTGTGGTATTTCCGCCGATAAGTTATAATAATTACATGTATGCGGATGGCGGTACATTAAGTAATGAATTACTTGATATAATACATGTAAATGATTATTTGAATATTACTTATATTACACCTGGTAATCAATTGGAGGAAGATGATACACCAATAACATCGATAAAAGATATGATTATTAGATCATTTCAAATAATAATAAGTAATTACAATAATCCATATTCAACATTAAATCAAGCGTGTGACAAACCTTATGGAGAAATTAATAATTATTTTGTGGATTCTAAATATTTTGATGATTATAGTATGTTGAATTTTGACGATGGACAAGAATTGATCGATATTGGTTACAAGTATATGAGTCATAAAAAAATTAAATTGTGTTAATATAAAATTATTGTGTTTAAATTTTTATATTAACTTTAAAAAAACATGCCGCTCTTACGGGTCTTTCGACTCTTTCTCTTCTTGGGGCAAGGGCAGCATTTTTTGGACTTCATATTGTTCATTTTACCCATTTTCATAGATTTATTAGCACCCATTTCACCCTTACGTCTACTCGCCTCTTTTAATGCATCCTTAAATTGAAAATTCTTGTTTTTCTTCTTATTTTCCCAGTAAATTTTCTTTACAAAATCGTTCCAAGCACTCATTATATTATTAAATGAGATAAAAGTATTTAAAAATGATTATATTTAAAATCGAAATAAAATTGAATTAATTTTAAATATTTTTATTATTATCATTAAAAAGACAACAACTGTATGACAATTATAAATTCTATATTTGAAAATAACCACTATTTAAGCGCAAAAATGAGTAGTGAGATTCAATTTACAAGATACCTTTATGAGAAGGATGAGGTAAAATTATCACTTATTATGTGTATTCTAAATAAAAAGGAGTCGGAGTCTGAATTTTGGGCGTATGAATTGTATTATTCCGGTTTTAAATTAGAACTAATCGAGTTATTTTGGTCCTTATATTACGACTTTTATTATACAATGAATCCTTCATTTGAAAAATACTTGCAAACCAAGTTGAAAAATCACCTGGAATTGGATGTAGATTCAGAGAATTATATATCTATGATTGTGAATAACTTTATGATAAGACCGCATAATATGGATATTTTCATATTAAAACAGATTGTCAATATTTGTGATTTTGATAAAACAGACATTCAACAATATATTATGACTGGTAATTTTGAAGTTATGCGCCAAGAATTACTTACCGCATTGCGAAGCAAAGATTTTATGACGTTGGCGTCACTAATTTTAACAGATATAAAGGATAAGAATATTATGGATACATTTAAAACTATATTAGATTATTTTGTTAATACTATGGAATTGAAAATTAATAGTGAAAAAAATGTTCTTGAATACGAGAAATATTTGGTTAATAATTATCAACAAACTAATAAAAGGGTTATTATATTAGCGAGAGCACTACATTATTTTGTATTATTAAATAATTCAAAAATGGGTAAAAATATTTATGTACATATTGAACCAGAAGAAGTAGTATTATATAAAACAATCAACGCTGATTTGAAAGAGAAAGATAAACGAACTATTTTGCCTGCGCGTAAAATCCTGCCTTTAGCGAAAGTTTACACAATAGATGGTAATAATTATCTTTCATTATTTGAATTGAAGAGAGAAAAACAAGATATAAAAAATGCGTATTATTATAAATGGCTTTATTATGCGTCATTTTCACCATTATGGAAGTCTAGAATTATAAAATATAATGGTTGTATTAATGAAACAGAAAAATCAGTATTGTTTGAAGATGATGATATCGAAATGTTTTATCGTGAATATGGATATGAACCAGATGAACAATCTCTAGCGGTAGAAAATACAACAATACAAGATATTTGTAAGGAGCGAACATGGTTGTCGTTTTATAATGAACATAAAAATAATGGTATTGTTGAAATTGAAGAAGATATTTTAAATGATATGGATAAGATAGCATATAAATTTTGAAAAATTACATAAATAAATATATTTTACTTATATAAATGACAAAGATAAAGGTACCAAGAAGATATTTGCCTTCATTAAATAAAATAAAAGATATGCAAAAACAAGTAAAAATGCTAATGAAATCTAGAAAACAATACAAAAAGGGGAAATTTTTTACTCGAAAAAATATTAAATCTTATACTAGTAAACCATCAAAACACATAACAAACGCCCAAAAAATATACGATATTGAAAATATTACTCCAAATAAGGAATTAGCGCGTAAAACGGGTTGTTCTTTATCGGCACTAAAACAAATTGTGCGAAAGGGTGAAGGTGCGTATTATTCGTCGGGTTCTCGCCCCAATCAAACACCTCAATCATGGGGTTTAGCGCGGTTAGCGAGTTCTATAACTGCGGGTAAATCTGCTGCTGTTGATTATAACATTTTAGAAAAAGGTTGTAATCATAAGAAAAAGGCGTTCCTTTTGGCGAAAAAATCAAGAAGACAGTATAAATATGGTCATTCAAAAACACGAAAGACGGTAGTAAATGTGTAAAACTATACAAATCTAGTTTAAAATAATTTTTTTGCCAATAAAAAAATACTAAGAACGCCTATTAGAATATTATGATAGTGATAACTATATATAGGTATTTCTTCTTTTTCATGTAATTGATGAATAAATCCTAATCCTAATCCACTAATTGCAAACAACAAAATAATAAACAATGGTAGATGTATTTTTTTTGTCAAATCTAAATATAAAATTAGTAAAATAGCAATCGTTTTACCTAACAAACATAGTTGTCCTATCAACTCTGAATTCATTATATATTTATACTCATATAAAATATTTTATAAAAAATAAAATTGAATTACTTTTTAAAAGTATGAAAATTACATACTCAATAATAAAAATATACATATTCTAAATATTATCAAAAATGATGAATATTTTACTAGTTCTATTAGGGTGTAATATTTCGTATTTATTACAAGATCGAATTAGTACGGCAGTACAATTTGCCGGAAATTTTAATAAGACAAATGTGAAATGGTTTTTAAGTGGTGGAATAAAAAATCCATTAGAAGATAAAATAACGGAAGCGGAAAAAATGGCGCAAAAAATTGTGGAGTCAGAATATATATATTCACACAAATTATCAGGTAATAAATGGGATTATATTTATGATACAGAAGCAACAAATACAGCAGAAAATTTTATTATGGTGAAAAAATATTTGGAAGAAACAACAATAGAGTACTCAGAAATAGTTGTAGTAACATCAGATTTTCATTATAATCGAGCAAGTAAAATAGCGGAAAAAATCATTGATAAGGATATTAGTTGGGTTTTATCTGATGCTGAACTAGACGATTCAAGGTATTGGGAAAATATACATATTAAAAATGTTGATGATGATGTAAATAAAGCAAAAAAAAAATTTATAATATAAAATAAAATTGAAATGAAAATACATAGATAAATAAGAAGTATAATAACAAGAAAGAAAATGGTTAAAAACGCTGGTGGAAATAAGACTAAAGGTCAAGCTCGTAAATTTGCCTCAGGTGGAGGAAAAAATGATAAATTGCGTCTTTCTGAAGACGTATGTGAAGTATATGCTATGGTTGAAAAATTGTTAGGTAATGGAATGTGTCATGTTTTATGTCATGATGGTGTAACGCGATTGTGTCATATAAGGGGTAAATTTAGAGGTCGTGGTAAAAGAGATAATATAGTAGAAAATGGAACCTGGATACTAGTTGGTTTAAGAGAATGGGATCTCGAAAAAAAAGATGAAACTAAGATACAAAATTGTGATTTATTAGAGGTTTATCAAGACAGAGATAGAATTGAACTTAAGACTACGGTAAAGAATGTTAAATGGCGGTTATTTACTAAAAATGAGGATGATATCAATAATATGAATGAAGAAGATGATAATTTGGATGATGAATTTGTTGGTTTTACTTTTGCTGAAAATAAGAATGAGGAAATCGAGAAACTTATTGCTGCTGAACTAGCGAGTAAAGGTGAGGTAACTAATATTGTTATGGATAACAATGAAATGATTGATGTTGATGATATTTAAAATAGCAATTAAGTATAAATATTTAATAATTATAATTAATTAAATTGTAGGTAAGAATTTGCGACCTCCTATAAATATATATAAAACAGTTTTTTTTATTTTAAAAGGAAAACTAAACTAAACGTTTGCTGTAAGGAGACAAATATTAAATGATATTTATCTTTAAATCATTATTGAAAAATAACATAATTAATACAATTTAAATACATATTATATAATAATATATAAATAAACATACTATATTAAGTATAATGACCAATATTTTTAAATCCAATTCCCGCTTCGCTGCTCTTTCGGAACCTTCAAATGAACCTGTAAAAAATGAGAAAAAACGCGATATTGATCCATTAACAGATGATAAACCTAAAAAAAATAGTTTTAAGTCAAATAATGAAAGACCTGTGTATAATGAAAGACCGACGTATAATGAAAG
>JACCDO011610719.1_pt1 | contig 18286 bp, 14 predicted proteins | sample 7446101 | NCBI WGS metagenome assembly JACCDO01 (sample SAMN15323440, study PRJNA562643) | freshwater metagenome | isolation source: river surface water | place: USA:Blue River Watershed | collected 2017-08-16 | reverse complement strand
CATTTTTACGACTTTTACGACTTTCAGACTTTATTTATTTTTGATATTTATACTTTTATTTCACTACCTCACAAACTTTTCAATTTTTTTACAATTTATACTCTTTTTTACAATACTTAAAAATTATGGGGAACCCAGGTTCCCCTATGACCCCTCCTTTTTAATTTTATGTTAACTATAATAAAATTAAAATAATAATCCATAAATAAGAATGAATAAAAATTTTTATTTATAATATTGTAAAATAATATAATTTTTATCACTATTATCAAATTTTTTAGCACCAAATGATATTTGTATAGTAGGTGATCCATCTGGACCATTAATATTTGTAATAGATTTAACTTCATCTGGAGTTAAAATATTTGTCTTTAATAAATCTTTATAGGTTGAATAATCTTCTTCTATATGAGTTGTATTTACTGAAGATGGTATTACAGTAATACCTCTTCTCATATTCCATAATAATACTAATTGAGCTAAAGTAATTGGAGCATATTTTTTTAATAAATCTTCTAAAACAGGTTCATCTGCTAATGAATTTAAACATGTTCTTGCTAATGGTGTATGTGCTATTACTTTAATATTATTTTTATTACATACTTCTACTAGTGTATCTTCTGGAGTAAATACATTTATTTCATTTTCAATTAGATAAGGTTTTTCTAATAAATTTTCATCACAATATTGTAATAAATTATGTAATTTATTATTATAAATATTTGCTACTCCAATTTTATCAGCAAGTCCACAATCTTTTGTTTTAACCATAATATCTTTCCATGAATCATTACCAATAAAATCATGTAATAAAGCTAAATCAAGTTTTTTTATTTGTAATTGTCTTATGGAAATTTCAAAATCATATACAGAGACTCCTTTTCCTATAATAAATAAATCTTCTCTTGTAACAATTCCTTCTGTAATGGCTCTTTGAATTCCTACTCCTATAGAATATTGATTTCCATATAAAACTGCACAATCAAAACATCTATAACCTGTTTTAATAGCTTCATATATAACATCACTCATATTTGCAGTATTTCCTGCTCTTTGAAATGTTCCAAACCCAATCAAAGGAATGTCTCCATATACTTTACTCATTAATGTGCGATCTAAAAGACTAAATATATTAGGTGTACAATGAGTTGCTTTACTCATATTTTCTGGTGAAAAAACACTATCTAAGGTGTTTAAAGAATTTTTACAAGTAGTTAAATTATTTTGTTCACTATTTATTTTATTAAAATTATATTTAAATACATACCAAATTATCATAATTATAATCATAATTATAATCAAAAAAAATATAGAATTTATATTTAATAATTTATGATTTTTTCCATTACTTAAAGATTTTAAGGCAGAATTATATGTATTTTCTAAATATTTATACATTTTAATTTATTATATATATAATAAATTATTAGAATTTATTATATATTCACTTTTACAATAAGTAAAACCATATTATCTTTCAAAATAGATTATGTCCGGATTATAAGTCCGGATTAATTTAATACACTTAAATCTATACCACACAAAACCATACCTACAACATAACAATGACCAAAAGGCACATTTAGGTCCTTTATCTTTTCTTTCAATAGTTCCTCAGTCAACTCCAAACAAGTTACACTCTTATCTTCATTTCTAGGACCATCAAAGTCAAATATAGTAATACTCTTACCCTCATCTAATAACTTCTTCCAATATTTAACCCTTTCTCTATCCTTAATCAAATCATAGTATTCCTTACAATAGACATCTTTTCTTGACGTAATATAATCCATATCTCCTCTATCCTCATATCCCTCAAAACGGGCACATAGTACCTTCTTACCTTTTCCCTTAGGATATCTCCTCTTCGCTTCTAATTGAGACTTCCACCAATCCTTAGTTACCTTCTCATCTATCCCTTCAAATATTTTACCAGATTGCCATCTACTCTCAAAATTCCAATAACCATAATATCCTCCCTCTATAGGAGTCATCGGACTAAAATCCCTTCTATCTAAACTTGACTTTGCTTGTGCGCTCGTAACATTTAAGTTTAGTGATTCACTGTCTAACTTAACAGCGCGAGCACCTCTCATGTTCATACTAGCAATATAAACCTTACCTCTTTTAACTTCAGTCGTCATCTTTCTTCTTATTTAATACATTTCACTTAAAATAAAAAAACATTTCATTTTTATTTTATTATTTTATTATTTATTATACCTTTTATAAGTTTAAATTTATACAGTCATATCACAAGTGTATTTTTTTGTCTTTCCAACTCGCTTATCAGTATATACCCAATCCGGCAAATTATAAATGTAACTCTTTCCATTAACATAATCTAAAACAGCTTGTCTACAAGCAGTAGGTTTTTCTATATTGAAACCAGGAATATTTCTATTAGTTACACTATTTAACCATCTGCATGCTATATTTTCAAGTTTTTCAACATATTTTTTATGTTCCTTCTCTGATTTTACAGTTATAAAACGATTTTTCTTATCAAAATTATATAAAACACTATCATATGTGTCAGATATGTCAATAAAATAATTATTACAATAATCTCTCAATCCTTCTATCTCTTTAAATAATTCTATAAAATTATGATTAGAGTTTCGAGTATTCTTCAAATTTGTAATAATTCTATAAAAGATACTATTAATAGTAGTATTAAAGAACTGGAGAATATTATATATTTCCTCATTCTTCTTTATTTTCTTATCATTTCTCTGTATTAAAGTCTTGAACTGCGATTCATTAATCTCATTAGTCATAAATTTAATTCTTAATTCTTCATTATTTTTATAAATATCAGTTCTAAATTTTGGCATCTCAACTTCGCGATTGTGAATAATATGTTGAACCATTTCAATAACTATATTGAAATCCTTTTCAACTGTCAGAGTATTTACACCAGCGTTATTAGTTTCCCTATATAAATCAATATGGTTATTGTTCTTAGCATAATTAATAAGTTGATCGAATGTATTATTATTAATTTCATAACAGTCACCATTTTCTTGGGGTAAACCTCCTCCACCAGCAAACATATCATTTTTAACTGGTTCTAAACCGCCATTTTTTCTCTTCCACTCATAATAGTGAGGATTATGAATAGTCTTTTCAATATTTCCAGTTTTCCAACTAAATGCAGTATGACACTGAGTACACCACATTTGGTCGCACCCATCGATCTTAAATATCTTACTCGAGCAAGTAGGACATGCTTTTGTATCCATCTCTAAAAGTTTAGCAGTTTTTACATTATTTTCATCACAAACGTGGTCTTCATTATTTAATATTTCGTGACAATTTTTACATGTTTTATTCTCACATAAACCACAAATCCAATTTTTATTTAAGAAACCACGACAATTTTCACCAGGACACGCTCTAATATAATTATTTGTATTATTTTTTACAGTGTTTACTGAGTTATCTGTATAATTTTCTTCTCCCAAAAAATCAATTGGTTGTACGTTTCTTCTAACTCTATCAATATTAATTTCTAGACGCCTCTTTATATCTTCTAAATTTTTAATTTGATTTTTTATTTCTTGTAATTCATCCTTCATTTTATTCATTCTTATTTTATTCTCAATTAAAGGTTGTGTAGCAGGCATTAGCGCCTTTTCTCTTTCATATAATATATCCTCCATATGTTTTTTAAATTTATCAGTCATAAAAGATCCACCAATTTTTGTCTTAATAAACTTTCTAGACCAGTCCTTTCCACAAGACATATTCATACACTTAGGTGAAGGTTGATCTAAAATATAAGTCTCGCAACATTTGTTACAAGCTTCAAATGCGCAATAGTCACATTTAATAGGATCTTGTTTATACTTATCGCAGCAAATATTGCAATACATTTTTTCGTATTTGTAATTTATCTTTTAAAAGTCAGTAATAATTATATTTATGTATTTGATAAAAATATAGAAAACTATTTCAATTTTTTTAAGTAAAAAATTTAACTTAAATTTAACGCAATTTTTACGCAATTTTTACGCAATTTTAACGCAATTTAAATTTTAAGTTAAACAATTTCGAGTTTTAAATTAATTAAAATGAAAATCATTATACAAAATATACAAAATCTAATTTATTTATAAATAAACTTACCTAATTATGTTAATCTTTGTGCGCCTTACTAAACATCATCAATGCTTCAATATTAATACTACTAGTAAATTGACTTAGTTGTTTTCCGATATTATTGACTTTTTCTGTCAAATTAAATGTTCTCTCATTGCTATACTCAATATCCGCAATATTTTTATCAGTTTTTTTAATTAATTTTTCGACATCGAGCCAAAGTCTGTCATATAGACTAGATACATCTTGTGCCAAGTCTTCAGTTTTTTGATATAGACGCCAATAGCGCTCTTCAGCGTCGGTCTTCAAATTACAAAACTCTTTTTCAATTGCCTCAATACCTGTCTTGGTTAAGGGCACGGCAGGTTCACAATATTTCCAACAATCAGCGCAAATGCTCTCATTATCGTTAACGTCAACTTTGCTACAAATGCGGCATTTTTCCTTTGGTTTAGTTTGTTCTTTTTTGATCAAAAGATCAGAAAGCGTTTTGATATTTATGGTATGTACATCGAATGTTTTAGTAAATTTTTCATTAAGTTGAATTAATATAGACATTTTCTCTTCCATTTCTTCCATCCTTTGAACCATTTGCGTTTCCCTCTTTTCCATTTCCGCGATCTTTTGAACCAATTTAGTCTCGCGCTCTTCCATCAACTTAAAGTTGTGAGCAACCTGATCTACGTTTAACTCCGTCTTAGGTATAGGATTTTTATTTTTAAGCAAAATCCAATATTCGTTTTGCTCTTTAACACTACCAGTATTTGTAGGTTTTTCGCACGGATAAAACCAATAACTGCCTCTTTGCTCGATTGCTTCCATAATTTCGCGTGTTTTTTGCTGAGGAGTAAAATGAACGAACGCTTGTTGAAAGTCCTTTACGTCACTGTGAAGTCCTTTCGCATGACTTGGGTGCTCTACAAAGTCAACGCGTTCGACTTTTCCTACGCAATTGAGTGCAAAATAATTAGAAATTATTTCTTCTGTGTTAACCTTAGAGATTGTAGGAATGTAGACAGAGTACATTACTTGAGTGTTACTTGATGACATGTTATTAAAATTAGTTTAGTTTTAACTTTTAAAGTCTGCGGGTTTATATAATTATTATACCTTTTATAAATTGTGGAAAAGCATTTCAATTTTTTTAAAAAACAATGATTTTTTAAAAAATAAAAAATAAATTAAAAATATTTTACGATTAATAATTCATCATCTTCTTTCAAGAGTTCACTCTCTTTAAATTGTTTTTCAAAATCGTAACTAATATGTAAATCACATTGATAGTCTTTTTTAATGCGAGTAACCCACACTGTTTCACATAAGGGGAAATACATATCGTAAATTTGTTTTCCACCAATTATTATTATTTTGAAATCAATATTTAAAAAGGTTGTATATTTTTCTCTATTATTTAGTATTTCTTTATATATATTTTTATTGCTTGTGAAAATTAAATTATTTGCGTTTTTGTATTTATCATCGTTTAGATATTGTTCAGGGTTACTTGTTAAGACAATATTTAATCTGTTTTTTAACGGGCGACAATTTTCAGGTAAAGAGAGAAATGTGTTTCTCCCCATGATAACAACATTGCCTTTAGTAGTATTGTAAAAAAAGTTCATGTCTGTTTTTGATTTCCATGGTATTGCGCCATTTTTCGAAATGCCATTATGTAAATCATACGCTAATATAGCCTCCATTTTATGTAATACATTAAAATAAATATAATAATTTAATGTATTATTTTATATGTCCGAAGAAGTACTAAATAAACTATTTAACACTCAAAGTCCGAACTATGTTTTTATTTATACGCCTCCCAAAGTTGGTTCAACTACACTAGTTTCTTCATTAAGAATTTCTCTCGGTAACTCTTTTAACATAATTCATATTCATGATGACATTATGTTGAATGTTTTAACAGGAGTTAATAATATAACTGTAAACGAAATCATTAATTATATTTCCAAAAAAGGCGATAATGTTTATGTAATTGATGTTTATAGGAGTCCAATAGAGAGAAAAATATCAGAATATTTTGAAAAACTCGCCCCTTATCATTTTAACAATTCAGAAGAAAATATAAATAATTATAGTGTTAAACGTATAATAGACAGGTTTAACAAATTGTTTCCACATTTAGGTAATGGTGATCATTATTTCGAAAAGTTTGGTATTGCGAACCCTACTCATTTTGACTTTGAGAAAAAATATACGATACAATTAGTTAATAATATTATGTATATTAAGTTGCGTTTACATGATTCGAAAATGTGGGGTCAAATTCTGTCTTCGATATTTAAACAAGATATTGTTTTAATAAATGATTATCAAACATCAAATAAAATAGTTGGTGATCTATATAAAAGATTTAAGGATGAATATAAAATACCTGTAAACTATCTCGAATTAGTGAAAGGTTGTAAATATTTTAACTTTTATTATTCAGATCAAGAGAGAAAACAATATATTGCTAACTGGGAAAGCAAATCCCAATTAGATATTGTAATACCTTATACATGTGACGAATATAAATTTTATGTAAATCTATATTTAGAAAATCAATATATAAATGATATTCAAAGGGAACATTATATAGACAATGGTTGTTTATGTATGTATTGTAAACAAATTCGCAAGAATATATTTTTTCGTGCGAAAAATGGCGAAACGCATTTTGAAAAAATAACACATCAAGATGCTGTAACCAAGGGTTTGACGCAACAAATTAGTAAATTAAAAATATTACAGAAAAATGTGTCAAATAGTTTAAATAATTCTAAACAAAATAATAAGTTTGGAATTAAGTTTCATAAATTATAAATTATAAATTTACAATAAATAAATGTCATTATTTAAATAAAATGTTTATTCATATATTTTTGTATAGTAAAATATGTTAGTTCTTGTCCCTCTTCAATACCCAAAAGTGTTTTCAATTTATTATCAGGGTATATAATTTTACTGTTTTCCTTGTTTTCCAAATTATGCTCCTTTATGTAACTACAAAGAGCTTTTGTCACTTCTGTGCGTGCAATTTCTTCACCTTCTTTTTTATTCATAAACTCGCATAATTCGTTTGTTACTTTAGTTGGTTTTGCGAAACCAGACGGTTTGCGATTACCCTTATTTTTGCCCTTGCTTCTTGTTATTTCCTTATTAAACTCTTTCATTTGCTTTTTTACATTTTTTTCTACTGCTCTGATTTGTTGTTGTAAATTACTTATCTCACCTTTAAAATTGTTTAAACTATTTATTATCCCTTCAAATTGTTCGCTTATTATATCTAGTTCTTGTTTTTGTTCCATTTATATACATTTATCAAGTAAACTTTAAATTGATTAATTATAAAATATAAAACCTAATTATTTTATATTTTGTTATTTATGTTTAACGGCGTCTTCTGATTTTTCTTGATTTTCTAGATTTTCTTGATTTGCGTCTTCTTGAACCACCAACATTTTTTTCTGCTCCTTCACCTAGAGTTGTTAGAGGTTTTGGTATTCCTTTTTCCATATTGTCAATTTGATCAGTGCTTGTTTCTTTAGGTTTTTCAGTTTCATAAGGACTCAAAATACCTCCTTTTTTACCACTTTTTCGCATATTTTTACAAATAGGACACTTACAGTCTGCTTTGTGACCATTACCTCTTCGTGATTTGCGTCCACCATGTACTCTCTTTCTTTTAAGTGGTTCGTCATTATCGCTATCTTCGTCTTCATCTACACCTTCCTCTTCAATATCCATATCCATATTCTCAACTTCTTCATTATTCTCAATTTGTTCATTATTAGCATTATTATTAGCATTATTATCAGCATTATTATCATCATCATTATCATCTGCAACAGCATCAAATTGTCCCTGAAGATTAGCTGCGGGCAATTCATTATCATCATCATCATCATCTTGATTCATATTCTGATGGATTATTTTACCTTTGCGTGTTCTTTTGACACCACCCTTCATAGTTCGATTGCGTCTTGTAACGCGTCTATTCTTCTTTGAAACCATTTGATGTTTCATATTAATACAAATAGGACATTTACATGTTGCTTTATGTCCATTCGCTTTTTTTCCACCACCAATAGTAGAAGGTTCTAAAGTTTGCATTTTAGATCCACCCTTCTTAGCGTGTTTCATATTTTTACAAATAGGGCACGCACAATTTGCTTTATGTCCATTCGCCTTTTTTCCCCCACCAATAGTAGCCGGTTCCAAATTTTGCATTTTCATTATATATTACCATAATATAAGTTTTTTAAAAATAATAAATTTAAACAAATATTATTTTTAAACTAGCGTTTTCTAAATATATAAATTAATTTAAATACGAGCAGATTTATCAGAAGAAGTTTTACGACCAACAAGAGTCCAACCCTTCTTATCACCGTCAGTATCACGAGTTGTTCTAGGTGCGCTCTTCTGTCTAGGAGTCTTGGGTTCAACAACCTCTACCTTTGGTTCATCCACCAAAGACTTGTAGGCGCTTCTAGCAATCTTGTACTCATGTCTAGTCTCGCACATCAATTTACCTCCCTTAATACCAACAACATTGGTTGCTTGGAACTCGTGAGCGCCACCTTGAGTTGCCGACAACTCAAAATCAACATACTCACCTTGTACTAAATACTTGTATTGTTGACTAGCAACTCCAATAGTACTATGGTGAACAAAAATATCGGAACCTGAGCGACTACCATCAGTCACAGTAATAAATCCATAACCAGCCTTATTGTTAAACCACTTAACACGTCCAGTTAGACGTTCAGAGGAGGCGGTGGAAGGTGTAGCAGAATCTTTATCAGAAGACATCTTATTATAAACTACTATAGAATATTACCTTTATATTATTTTAAGTCTGTAATATTTATTTTTATAATATTTAATGCTGAGTTAAATAATAAATATGCGAAAGTATAAACCTTTCTACGTCTTCTTTTTTACTAGTATCAATATCCTCCACCTTTATTTTGTCAAACTCCAACAAATTTATTTCATTTGCCGTAATGTATTCAAAAAATGGTATCATATTGATTGATTCGGTTTCTTGAATTTGAAGCAAATCAACATTATATTCTTTCGCTAAATTAGTCACATATCCTAAAATCAAAAATGTTATACATTTTAATCTTTTATCGCGATTCAAATCTGCTTTCCCATTAATGCTGTTAAAAACGTGAAAAATTGTTGTAATATAATCGTTCATTTTATCATATACCATTTTATTTATTATTGTTATACATTATTTATTCGTTGTTTTAACTTATTTTTATACAAAATTTACATGTTTTCGACTTCTCTCTTTAACAAACTTATTAAACTATTATAGTTCGGTATTTCCTTAAAACCGAGTTGTCTAACCTCTTTTATAAAATCGCGCAAGACTATGGGGATTTTCTCATTATTAATTACTTGTTGTTTCGCTTTAATTATATCTTGAACGTCTTCTATTTTCTGCCATTCTAAAAAACCTTGATAAAAATAGATTAACATATATCCAAGTGACTCTAAATCATCACGATAACTTAATTCTGTGTAATTGTGGGCGTTTAAACTTGCGTATGTTAAACTACCTATTAATCCTGTTGTTTTTTTTGTATTTGTTATATTTGCGACCGATTTACAAAACCCAAAATCGATTATGTATATTTGTTTTTTATTGTTTTCATTATTACCTAGTAAAAAGTTGTCTGGTTTTATATCTCTGTGTGCTAATCCCTTTTCATGGATTGATTCCAGAGTATAAATAATTTGTAAACCAATTTGCAAAACCAGTTTTAGAGAGAAAGAACTCTTCGAATTTAGTAATGTTTGCAATGATTGCCCTAATAAATTTAGTACCATATAATAATTTTTAGCATCCTTACCAAACCATTTTACACTTGGCACTCCTTGGAGACCCACAAGATATTGATAAATAACTGATTCATTTTTTAGGAGTTTTAGGTTATTTACGATGGGTTCAACCTTTATGGCAACTTGTTCTTGAGTTCTTATATTTTCGCCTTTATATATTTCACCGAAACACCCAGCACCTAATTTTTCTATTATTTTGTATTTATTATTAATAAGACTCATTAGTATTATTCATTATAAATTATTAGTATTTAAATATTTTAGAAACTAATAATATTGATTAATAACTTTTATTGTAATTTGTTTTACGAAATAGTTTAATAAAATTTAGTTTTATAATGTTAATTTATTTGTTTGTATAATATAGATAATATGAATAACAATCTTGGTAAACGAGGACCAGCTACAAACCCGGATGATATGGTTCAGTTACAACAAAGATTGGACGCAGCATATGCTTTAGTCCAATTACACCAGCAACAAGTAGTAGATGCAAATGCTTTAGCTCAACAGGAACAAAATCAGCGGCAGCAACAACAACAACAATTACAAGAAGTAACTGAAGAAAGAGATGCGCTAAGGCAACAATTACAACAACAACAACAAGTAACTGAAGAAAGAGATGCGCTAAGGCAACAATTACAACAACAACAACAAGTAACTGAAGAAAGAGACGCGCTAAGGCAACAATTACAACAACAAGAACAACAATTACAAGCAGCAAATAATAAAAATGCCGAACAATTAGGACTAATAAATAATCTTACCATGGAAAGAGACACACTAACGCGACAATTACATCAACAACAACAAGAATTACAACAATTACAGCAACAATTTCAACAATTACAGCAACAACAACAGAAACAATTGCAACAATTACAGCAACAACAAGAAGAAGAACAACAACAATTACGACAAGGATTAGAAGAAGCACGTACTGAAATTAACCGCCTCCAAAGTATAGATAACTATCGTTCCCCACCCGTAACTCCAGATAGGGGTGTAACTTCTTATTATGACCCTAAATTCACACAAAGTATGGATTATGTCGCAGCAACTCATCCGCGTGATGATGCCGCTAAACAAGTCAGTCTTGAATTGATGAAAAATGTGGTTATTGGTACTCAAAATGACTTGAAATCAATAAATGAAGAATATAAAAAAGAAGATGAAGAAGTAGCGCTAGTTCCCGGAAGAGTATTTACTGTGACTAAAGATTATAGAGAAGAAGAATCGAGAAAATCTTTAATGTATTCTATTCTTAAAGCAAATGGACTGGTAAAAAAACTATTTAGTTTAGAAAATGAAAGTATTATTGTAGAAGAATGTTGTGGGATTGCCGGTTCAGTATCAATTTCTCAGGTATGTAAAACATCACTTGAGTTAGCTGCTGTAATAGCTGATTCTGATAGTTTCGATGAAATTGTCCCAATCAAATCAAGAAAAACGTTAGATGTAAATTTGAGAAAATTTATGAATACATGTAGAGAAAAAGTTGTTTTAATATCAAAAAGAGATAATTTAACTGATCCAAGTGTCATAGGAGCTTTTTTAGAATTGTCGCGCTTTCTAGGATATCTTAAAGAAAAAAAGAAAGAACTTATTGCAACTAATCGTGATTATATACCCGAAATAGATCTTATAAATGATACTATTGTTCTCATTACAGATACACTTTCACTTAAATCTCCTCTTGATGTGGCTCAAACAGCAGTGTTGTTGGGGATAACAAAATGTAGTTTAGTCAATTCTATTCAGTTTACATCAGAGGATTACGTTGCCAGTGTGGGTGGGGCGCGTTTTCTTCCATCACTAACTCAAACAGCAGTTCCTGTACATGATATAGAAACTGGTCAAGCGTGTACATTATCAACAAAACTGTTGAGAGGTCCTGCTTGGGTTGCTTTTTTAGTTCTTATCCCTAAAATGTTTGCTTCAACTCTTCAAAATGAAATGGATGCCGCAAGCAGTAAGGCGGCAAGTCTTAAAGAGACCTTTATGTATGAATTTTTAAATTATCGTAATGACTCGCGCTGCGTTAAGGTTTATACAGCATTAACAGAAGAAGATGATAAATTTACATATCAAAATATTAAAAATCAAAACTTTTTTGATGGGTGTTGCGAGGGTACATCTAAATTTAATTTTTTGGCATCGAAGTTAGATAAAAAAGTTAACCATCCGAATACAAACAACGAGTGTACTGTTTATGATTTGTTAATTGAACTTGGAAAAGACAGTAAACAATTCTCAGGGGATATATATATCGAATTATATAGACAAGCAGCTTTTTTTGGTTTTTGTTACCAAAAAAGTAGAAGATTTTTGACTAGTGAAATATTAACAAGAGGTATGAGAGATTTTCTTTGTCACGATTTTGATAAACTTATAATTTCTTTAATGTTACTAACTTATGATTTTAAGCGAATAATACAAGAATGGGGATATAAGAAATACAAAACTGAAAATGATAACTTATCATCAGCAATGCAAACAGAATCTGCCTCTTCCTCTTCTGCTTCCTCCTCTTCTTCCTCCCCCAGTAATCCTTCTTTTTTTGATCGTGTCAATAATGGAACTCGTACCAATCCTGAGGGGTTCAGTCGATTTCTGAATTATCCTGATACCGAAGAAAAGTGGAGTGATATTTTAAAAACAGGCGAATTAGAATGGACATCAGTACTTAATGATACTGAAGTGGAAGAAATTTTTTCAGACATTTTAAAAACGTGTAATAAACCTTTCAATAATAGTTGGAGTGATATAAAATCAGGTTCTAAGACTCTGCCTGGTAAAACTGCTTCAAGTGATAAATCAAAAAAAGAACTTGTTCGGGCAGAATACGAAAATTTTTGTACTCCAAAAGGAGGTGAATTCATAGATCCCTTGTTAGTTGAACAAATGTTTGGATATCGACCCATATCCCCTGGCAGTCAGCAAAAATTATTTGATGGTATACAGACTATGATAGAAATACAATCGACTTTTAATGCGCATGTTTATGAAGAACACCTTCCAGGGTTTAGTGATATAGTTACTTTTGTAGGGTACGAGCAAATGGCTGTAGATAATAGTAGTAGTAGTAGCAGTAGTAGCGGTATGGGTCGAAAATTAATTAATCGCGGAGAAGGTCGAGCACTATTTTGTAGAGGGAATTTTTTTAGCGATAGTAGTAAACATGAAGGAAGAGTAGCGAATATTAGCATTATTACAGGACTAGAACGCAATTATAATATATTAATACGTGATGTGCCAGCTTCAGTCGGAGTTGTGGCGAATGTGACGGATCTCAACTTTTCCAAAGCTGGAGATCCAGATATTTCCCTCGTAGGTTGTATTGGTGTTGCGGATGCTGCAAGTAATCGTATAAAAAAAGAATATGGTTATCATGAAGTCATACAAGGTGGTAAGGAAAAATTGTTTTTGGATAGAAGAAATGTAGCTGTCTGTGTGTTAGAACAGTTTGAAGAGCCAACAAATGACGAACAACCTAGTTTTATTTTTGGACCCTGTAATTTTTTGGTTCAAAGTAATTATTATAAAGTATCTAATGCCAATTCTAAAAATGCTTTAAATGAACTTATAAGGAGGTTGAATGAAGAAATAATTCCGGAACTAATTAAAGGATTAGAGATAGAGTTTAATATACGGTTTAATTTACCTATCGATTCTATAAATTATGTAAATGTAAATGGAGGAGGAGGAGGCGGTTCTGCTACTATGAGTGAAGTTTTACAGGAACAAGATAGAGAAAGAGACAGTTTTGATTTGGTAATGGAAAGAACGGTTTGGTGCTTTCAAAATTTTGAAAAAAATTTATTTAATATTTTTACAAGCCCAAAATCTATGACGTCTGATTCATTTAAAGATGTTGTAGGTAAGGCTGCTAGACATTTTGCAAATGACCTTAACACAGTTTATACAAATCTTCAAGATAATACATTAAAACGTAAAGAGGTGTGGGTTTTTTCGAAATGCGTGACCTCTGCATTGGACGATATTATAAATTTTTTGACAGATACAGAAAAATTATTCAAACAGCAAGAGGTAGTAAAAACTCGTAAGGAAAGAAGAAGAAAAGAAGAAGAAATGGATGAAAATGCAAATGGTGGTGGTGGTGGTGCTATTGAAGACTCATCGGTTTCATTACAAAGTGTTGAACCAAATTCTTCACAAGTTACAACGAGTCCATTTATTACAGAAAATGAATTACAACCGTTATCTACAAAAACTCAGGATCCAATATCTATTACGAACCCTGTTGAAACTGGTTATGGTTTAACAGAAAATAATGATGTAACAAATTACAATAAATCTACAACGGATATAGTTAGTTCTGTTACAACCCCAATTGAAAATAATAATTTACCAAAGTCGATGGTAAAAATATATAAAACAATAAATTCACGAGGAGAAATATTATTTGATGTGGCAATAGAGTTATTTGGTGATGGTATATATGGTGGATATCTCGGTGTTTCAAATGGAAAGTCATTTCTTAAAATATTCACTTCACCACAAGAAGTAAATGAATACATTACAGAGAATATTCCTGATTTACAAGAACAAAATAATTTGATAACAAATATTCCAGAGAAAACTCCTGAAGAAGCACTTGAGAAATCACCTGAAATTCCTACTGAAAAACAACCTGTAATTACTCATGAAAAACCTCAAGAAGAAGCATCCGGTATTCTAAGTTATCTTGGATTAGGTGGACAAAATAAGACACGTTCAAATAGAAATAAAAATAAATCACGTAAAATGAGAAAAACAATAAGACAAAATAAAAAATCAAATAAAGGAAGCAAGAAACATAAAAAAGTAATTAAACATAAGAGATCCAGAAGTAATAACTAAAATAATACGTAAAATTATAAAATAATTATGTATTATTTGGAAAATTATAAATTAAAAAAGTATATTGTAAACACGTGTGTCAATATCATTATTATTTGCTGTAAAATTAACATTAATTTGGCAATACTTGTATTTGGGTAAATGTCTGAAATCCCTACACCAGCCTGAATAGTCGTGCTTAAAAGAATATAATCAAGTATTGATTGTCTTTTTTGTTCACCTTTATGCTCAAATTGATAATGAATATAATGATAAATAATACCAAATACTATAATACATAGAAAATGAAAAAATACAGTTCTTATAGCTATCTTCATATATTTATTTAATATAATATTTAATTTTTGTGTTTTATTTAAAAGGTCGCTTGCGCTTTAAATCAGTCGCTAACGCTTTAAATCAGTCGCTTGCGCTTAAACATAAAGTGACTGATTTGTGACAACATATTTCAGCGTCAAATTTGGGATTTCTCTTAATTTGCTTAAAAACTCAATATTCCCTGTCATTTCAGCAATCTTCTCCATTTCCGCGCCAATATTATTTATCTTTAGTAGCGCCTTGACAAATTCACCCAAAAATATCTCCTTTTCTGATGCCAATCGCTGTAAAACCAATTGGCAGTCTTCAATATCTTCGCATTTTGTCCAATCTTCTACATAATTCAATAAATCATAATGCATATTGTAATCAGCGCCCGTATTAATCCTATAGTCTATTTCGGTTTGCTGATATTCGTCATACATCGCATTTATAGTATTAATAATTTCTTTAACCGTTTTATCATCAGTATATGGTGTAAAATCTTCAACACCCTCTTGGACTGAAATATTGGTAAAACAACTAAATAATGCTATCAATTGGATTGGCGATAATTTATAAAGTACACCGTCTTCTAAGAGTTTGGCGAAAACCAAGCAATGAACTTCACGCAAGTGCGACGCCATTTTGCCTTTTAAAGTTAGAACTTCTATTTTTTCACTAGTTTCGCTTACTACTTTTGTTTCGCTTATTGTTGATTCAATTTTGTCATCAGTTATAGTGGCATCTACCGATACTTCACTCACTTTAGTTATACTTGTTAAAGTATCTAAGAACCCTTGTTCTCTAAGTAAATACAATACATTTTCCACATCATTATTGATATAATTATTTAAACCATCATATTGTTTATTTAACTCTTGTAATTCTTCACGTTGTTTAATCCATTTGTCTATTGTTGCTGTGTCTTGCTCTACATACTTGTATTCATCTTTGATTTTCTGTATATCTCTTTCCATTTCCTTGCGTTTTTTATTGGCGTATTTGTCCTTATTCATTTGTAGGTCCATATATTGATGAATAATATCTTTTGGTGTCCGCATTGTCTCAAAGCATAGATTCAATCGGTCAATCTCTTTTTGACACTTCTCAATTTCAGTTGAAACGTGCTTCATTTTGCCTGTCAAATCATCGGTAACCATACTCTTCTTCGCAAAACCGACCAAATTGGTGTCACCAATATCGATCAAATTAAGCAGCAAATTGTATGAAATCTTAAACTTGGATATGAGCGTTTGTGGTTTGCCGTTCATCATTGTCTTATATGCGGTGATACTAGTGTCGCGAAAAAGGTTGTTAAGATGAATCACATGACCAACAGTATCAAGACCTAAACGCCCACTGCGTCCCGCTGCTTGAGTATATTCGTGCGCTTGTAAAACACGCATGGAATTACCATCATGTTTATAAATGTCTGTAAATATACAGGTTTTACACGGCAGGTTAAGTCCAATAGCAACAGATTCGGTAGCAAATAGCATCTTAATATAACCCTTGGCAAACAATATTTCCACAATTTCACGTAATACAGGCATTAAACCACTATGATGCATCGCAACACCTTTGCGTAACAATTGAACCATATCTAAATATTCGGGCAAATGTAAATACTCTTTATAGTTCGGCAATTTTCTTATAATTTGCTCACATTCGCGGTCAATAGTATATGGAATTTTTGAATCAAACTCCAAAAGGTTAGTCGTTATTTCATGAGCGCAAACTTCCAATTGTTTCCTAGAAAAAACATAACATATTGCTGGTAACATTTCTTTTTCAACCAAAAATTCGGATACCTTATTTAGAACATGTGATCTTTTTATATGAATATCATTTGCGTCAAATAATTTCAATGTTTTCTCCATATTTCTGTAATTGTTGTCATTGAAGACACCATTAGCGTCTTGTATTACATATGTCTTATCAGTTAAACCTCTTATTTCTGCTTGTAGCGCCTTATCCTTTATATGTTTATTAACTCCATTGGTTGCCGTAATAAAACTATAATGAGTTAACGGGACTGCTCTTATAAATTTCTTTGTTAAATATACTATCTTATCATTTTGTTCGTTTTTAGACCCGCGTGTTTCCAACCATGATGCGAACCTTTCCGGATTATCCAATGTTGCTGATAGACCAACCATTTGTATGTGTCTAGGTAACATCATAATACTGCTTTCCCAAACGTGTCCTCTACTAGGGTCGTTAATCATATGAATTTCATCAAAGATAACACACCCTAATTCGTTTTCAATATCCATATCAAATGAAGTACTCGGATTTTTAATCATTGTCCCACCACTCTTGTCATTATTTAATAAAACCTCAGTTTTGCCACTTTTAAGTTGATAAAGTTTATTTAAGAGGATTTCGGTTGTCATAATTAATATATCGGCGTCAGGATTACATTTAATATCTCCAGTAATAATTCCCACTCTCAAATGAGGGTATTTTTTAGAAAAATCATCAAATTTCTGGTTCGATAGCGCTTTAATTGGACTACAATAAATAACTTTTTTACCTCTTGATACAAAAAAGTCTAATGAAAACTCAGCAGGCAAACTCTTACCTGAACCTGTAGGAGCAGTCACTAATACGTGTTGCCCTTCTATAATGCCTTCAATTGCATATTTCTGAAAAATATGTAATGGATATTTAAATTTACCAAAATGTTCCTTGTATTTCTCTTCATTTTCAGAAGAGTAATTATCAGTGTCGCAAATTTTAACCATTTTCTTTTTGTTTATAGTGTATATTATATTATATCAGGTTGTGTTTATGTCGATTTAAAATATATTTTATAAAGTTATTATAATATTATAGTATAAGAATGGACCTTGATAAAGGAAAATTATCAACAGATGATGTATTTATTGACGACAAAAAAATAGATGACATCCCATTTCCAAATGAATCAGAACCAAATATGGTAAATTGCCAAAAGTTAAAGTTTAGTTATGAATCAACAGATAAAACCGAAGTTTTTGATTTAACGTATTATGTGCCTTTTTATAGTCATTATAAATTAAATAAAGTAATAAATAAAGCCATTCAGCAAACTGAATTATCCGCAAAAAATAAGGAAATATCTATAACAGTATTAAATAGTGAATGTGATTTGACAGATTGTATTACTATTGCTGAT
>JACCDO010921801.1_pt1 | contig 18292 bp, 11 predicted proteins | sample 7446101 | NCBI WGS metagenome assembly JACCDO01 (sample SAMN15323440, study PRJNA562643) | freshwater metagenome | isolation source: river surface water | place: USA:Blue River Watershed | collected 2017-08-16 | reverse complement strand
ACTGGCCGCACAGGCGAAGCCGCTGCGACAACAGGTCGCACAGGCGAAGCCGCTGCGACAACAGGTCGCACAGGCGAAGCCGCTGCGACAACAGGTCGCACAGGCGAAGCCGCTGCGACAACAGGTCGCACAGGCGAAGACGCTGCGACAACAGGTCGCACAGGCCCATCACTGGTCTGCTGCACTGCGCCAATTGTTATGCGCCCCGCATGATGGTCGTCATGGCACCGCTGGCAAACTACGACCAGATTCCGCACATCATCGCGTGCAAATCCATCGGCAAAGCGCGCAGACCCGGCTGCTGCAGCGGCAGCCTCAGCCCTCGGCCGAATATGATGCACCTCCAAATCGCGCACAATCTCATGCCGGCAAATCTCACAGGACCGTCGCACAACTGCCGAGTTCCACGATGAAACCGTCGCCTCATCCTCCCTAACTGACCCTAATAGCCGCCGCCGATATTCATGCGCCTTCTCCAAGAACGCCACGGGAAGGTGCATTGCCCGCGCCACCTCGAGTCCATAGAGTGTCGAGCCAGGCCCTGGTCGCAGGGTCCTCTGATAAATAAGGCGGTCGCGTGCAGCATCATATTCCACCCGTAAATGCCACACTTTTAGGGCGAGTTCTTCAGCTGCAGGTAGAACATCGAGTAGGCCATGTAAGTGAGTTGCGAAAAAATAGCGGGCACGTCGCGCGGCGAGCCAATCAATTCCCGCCGCCACGATTGCTTTCGCCGACTGGGACTCTGTGCCACTGCAAAGCTCATCGCCCAGAATCATCGTGCCGGCGTCGGCAGTGTCAAGGAACTCGCGCATTTCGCTCATCTCCATTGCGAAACTCGACATACCTGCCCACAAATCATCACGATTGATAATACGTGTGTAGAGCGCCTTGAAAGGCGCCAACTTGCATTCGGCGGCCGGCACAAAGACGCCACATTGTGCTAGATGAATTGCAATCCCAATCGCCTTCATAAGTGACGACTTGCCGCTCGCATTCATTCCATATACGAGCCAGCCACGACTCGCCTCATCAAATGCAATATCATGGGCAACATACTCGGTCCGCGTCAGAATCGATTCAATTAGGGGATGGCGCAACGACTTGGCACTGAAGACGGCCCCGCCATCGGGCGCTGCTGCAACGAGCACCGGTTTCACATATCCCCGCTTCGCAGATTCGAGAGCAATACAACGACTAATATCAACGAGCTCCAGCCACGCCTCCAGACGGTCCCACAGGCCCGCCGCATCGGCCGCGGCCCGAACACGGTTGCAAATATCGGGCAAAACACGTGCAACTCCTGACTGCAGCGCCGTGCGCCGTTTTGCAACGCGGTCATTTAGGGAGGCGAGCCAGGCGCATTCGACCCAACCGGCCGACTTGAGCATCCGCATGCGGGCATCTTTCAGCGCCGGCACAAGGTCATGCTTCTCCTTGAACATCCGCTCAAGTGCAGCGGCAGCTACGGGAGTCGCCTTCACGCCATAAGGCGTCCCTTCCTGCGGCTCCACACGAATTGCGACAGAGTCTGCGGGAATTCCTGCGAATGATTTGCAGCGACTGACGAACTCTGCTGCGGAGCCTGCCGCCTCTGCGAGCTCCTCCTCGCAGGCATGAATTGCGGCATTCTGGACCTCCCCTGTCTGCAGAAAAGAGATATCATCACATGCCCTACCTGCCTTCTCAACGGAGAATTCGGCCTCGAAGACGGTCCCACGCCATTCACGCAGAGCTGCAATGAGGCCGGCTGGGGGCTGCAAGGCGGCCGGCAGGAATGCAGGGAGGGACTCTGCGGCCAAGTAGCTCTGATGCAGACAGCAGATGTCGTCGGCGCAGACCTCAGCCGTTGTCAGTTTGCGATGAAGACGTGGCAGGTCGTAGATTTCGCGCAGACGGCGCGCAGCTGCCGCGTCCTCCTCGGCCCCCCTCTGCATCTCCTGCACTTCCCTAAATGCAGCCTCGAGCCGCCCAGCATCCGTAATTGGCACCAGAAGACGCCGCTTAATTCCGCGCTTTCCCATTGGAGTAATACAACTCTGGAAAAGGCCGAGCACGCTCTCCTGCACACGTGGTGCAACAATCTGTAACTGCGTCAACGCATTATTTCCAAGAATCATGTGCGATTTTGCAACATATGCCTTGTTAATATGAAGTTTCTGAAAGGAAGTTGGATTCATTTGTTTAATAAAGAGGAGGAGCTGTGTGAGGGCACATTCTTCAGCCTCGGCAGCCTCGGACCCGTCATTTAGGAGGGCAAGCCAGGTCCGCACAGGGAGTAAGCCCTGAATTGTATACACTTCGCGCAGGAATGTCTCGCGGACATGGGGGGCGGCAAGGGCGCCCATGGATGGGAGATGTTTAATATGGAGTGCGCCGCGTGGGTAATTAAATTGGCGCCGCAAAGCATCCTCTGTCGGCATGTAGAGAGGTGAGAGAGCCCAGTAGAAGATGATTTCAGACGCACATTGGACTTGTAGGAAATGCGCGAGCTCATCGCTCTTCCATGCCTCGATGCGTCCATACATTTGGCCGGCAGTTGTGACAGTGATACCTGTGGAAAGGTCGAATGCTGCCGCCCCGTAGGCTAGGCTGCTGCTGTCGCCAGTGCCAGCAGCTGTGCAATAAATGCCAACAATGGAACGTGTATCAGCCGCATTATTATTTTCAATATGGGTGCCTGGGGACAAAATGCGGCCAACTGCGCGCGTCAGTTTCTTGCCGGCCTTCGTCGCCTGCTGGTCGACCACAATAACGGTCCATCCAACATCAGTTAGGCGGCCGGCCCATTTGTGCAGGGCGTCAACAGGGAAGCCCCAGAAGAGCCCATCGAACCCTGCTGGCACATCATCTTTGCGAACAGTTAGGCGAATATTGAGCACATCGGCAATCTCCCGCGCATTGCATCTGGCCGCGCCCGATTCTGGGTCGACAAGGTCATATATTTCATAAAAGCCGCCAACCATCATAAAAATAGCAGTATTAGGACCATAAATGGGCCGATACTGCTTCAGAAATTGCTCATAATCATCATACATTTCTGCGAGTCGAGGCTTGTATATTCACTCTAGAGACGCATGCAGAGTTTAGGCTAGCGCAAGAGACCCTTGCTCTCAAGTTCTCCTACACAACGTTCATACTCTAACTGGTCGCGTGCATATACATAATAGGTGTGTGAAGAGACATTTAGTGGAATGAGGTGATATTTGCGAAACTGACGTGATTTCTCATTATCGGTCAGCATCCAGCCGAGTGTATATCCTGAAACAAACCCAGCAGTTATGAGGGGGATAGTGCTGAGGGCGTTTCGAAGCATTACTCCAGCCATTATATAGAAATCCGTGCGCAGAATTTAGGCAGGTGCGCAGAGGACTGCACATGCGCGCACACGGTCTCCTGTAGCATTGCCGCCGAAATCATTTAGACATTTTACAATACAGTCGATGACAGGTTTGGCGGCGTCAGAGCCACCCTGAGGAAGCGCTGCGGCTGGAGCCGCAGGAGTCGCAGGTGCAGGCGCAGACCAGCTTGCATCACCCTGATAAGGCTGGTAACTAGAGTCGCTGTAACTCAGGTTACGAATGCAGTTGAAATCATCTGAGCGGCACTGAACAAGTGTGCGACCTCCACGAGAATCTTCGTTAAAATACTGCGTATCAACATACGTGGTCTCATTTAAGCGACTACCTGTCTTCTTATTGAAATAGTTGCCAGATGCTGTGCGGACATAATCGGGTCCATCAATGCTATAATCTGTTGCATCATAGAATGTTAGCCAACTCTTATTGGGCGTCTTTCCTTTGTCACCTGTGCCAATTAGGGCCCTGATGTCCTTCGTTGTCACTACGCCATCCTGCATTTTTTTATATAAATCTTTAATATTCGACCCTGATGTATTATATTCATCCCATAATTTAGCGGCCTCATATGCGGCCTGTGAAGGGAAATCGGACGCAGTCTTTTTCGCACTACCAGAGCCCTGAAGACCATATTTCGTCTTGAGCCGTTCACTATAACTCTGGTATTGGGCAAACCCCTCGACTCCCAAGTAAACCATGAAAGTCACACATATTATCAATAAAATAACCAATTTGGTTTCAAACATATCTAGTATTTACAAGGATTTTGTCGACACAAGTTTAGCATCGGAATACATCTGTCGTAAAATGGATTCGGGGGCCTTGCTATCAGGCTTAATAATTTTAGCAGCAATTAGCTCAGCCTTAATATTCTCTAAAGGGACCGTCTTGGTGAATCGCTGGAGGCGCCGTGCTTTTGTGACGCGTCGCTTCAAATGCTGGAGACCGAGTGTGACTTTGCGCGGCTTCACCACAGTGGCATCAAGCGCAGGAGCGGAGGCAGTTGTCTTATCATGATTCTTCTTTGTGAGGACCACGCGCAAATGTTTTGGTTTCTTTCCTCCAAGAACAACCTTGCTCGGCAGCTGCGCCGGGGCTGCCTGCGACACTGTCTCTTCAACTTCGACTTTTATCTGCTTAGTAGGTGCCGCCGTTGCTGCAGGCGCTGCGCCACCACCTCCTAATTGGCTTTTAGGGGCTGAGGTAGCTGCTGCCGCCGTTGCAGCAACCGGCGTTTCAACATCGACTGTGATTTTCTGGATTGTTCGCGGCAGCGCAGCAGCAGCCGGCTGTCGTCGCTTCGCAGTCTGCCGTCGCCCCTTGCTCTCCTCGTCACCTGCAACACTAAAAACAGACGCACCACCTGTAATTGTAATTTTGCGTATGTCGGCCATTTACACGCAGATACCTTAAAAGAGGGTAAGAATTCCCTAACAGGTAATACACCGCGGCGCCACCAGTATAAAGCCCGTCCACAAAATTGAAGCAAGGGCTTCACGACTTTGTCAGCACACAAGCTATTATACCGTTACAAGGAACAAGCCCAAATGTCGAGCATCGTGCCATCGTATCGTCACATCCTCGACACCTACTTTGCGCAGTCCGATGGCCGGCAGATTCTGCACCACCAAATTGAGTCATTCAACCAATTTATGGAGCACGATATTGCCGAAATCATCCACATGGTGAATCCAATCACTGTGAAGGGCTCACCTGAGATTCCGCTCGCCGGGCCCAGGTCTGCGCTCGCCTCTGCAACGGGTCTATCAACGACTGCGGCCAATGCACTTATGGGTGGTGTTGTGCCTGCAGGAGAGGTGCCTGCCGCTCCTCCTGCACCTGCGGTCAATTACGAGTATGAGATTAACATCACCTTCGAGAAGGTCACCATTCGCAAGCCGACCATCTTTGAGAACAACGGTGCAGTGCATCCAATGCTTCCCAATGATGCTCGCCTGCGGAATCTCACCTACGCATCACCCCTAAATGTCGATGTGAAGGTGCAGACGACCGTGATTGACCATACGCGTGGTGGTATTCGTGAACTGCGGACGCGTGTCTTCCCAAATGTGCATTTAGGGAAGGTGCCGGTCATGGTGGGGAGCAAATACTGCCTCCTAAGTGACCAGCGCCACGTCCATGCATCGGAGCTCGGCGAGTGCGCCGAGGATATGGGCGGCTACTTCATCATTCAGGGTGGTGAGCGCGCCATCATCAGCCAGGAGCGCATGTCTGAGAACCGTCCCTTCGTTTTCCGCAATGGCCGTAATACGTCCAAGGAGATGGAGGTGGTGGAAATCAAGTGCATTGGCCCTGATAATGACCAGGTGCCGAAGAGCAATGCCGTGAAAATCGTGTATCATCCGAAGAATGCCCAGATTCAGCTCCTTCGGGTGACTGTGCCACGCATTAAGCAGGATATTCCTCTCTTCACGCTCTTCAGGGCGCTCGGTGTGACTGCCGACAAGAATATTATTGACCTCATTATTGGCCCTGATGGCGACTCCTCATTTGATACCGTATTTCTGGAGTCGATGCTGGAGGCCGGTGATATCAGGACGCAGGAGGATGCGCTTAAGTGGCTCGGGCAGTTCATCAATGTCTGGTCGGTGAAGAACCAGAAGACGGTGATGATTGAGGATATCTTGGGTGAGGAGCTTTTCCCGCAGATTGGTGGGAAGGATGTCACATATGAGAAGGCATGCTTCTTGGCACATATGACACGGAAGGTGCTCTGGACCGCGTGGAACCGCGTGGCATGTGACGACCGTGATGCATACCCGAACAAGCGCGTGGATATTCCTGGCTTCCTTCTGGCCGACCTCTTCCGTAAGACATTTACGACGCGGATGGTGAAGGATATTCGTGCCAGCCTTGGTAAGGAGATTCATGGGGGCAGCTGGCGGGCGAATGGTAATTTTGAGGAGATTGTGAACATCAACAATATCAACAAGATTATCAAGTCGACCATCCTCGACGTGAATCTGAAATCTGCGATGGCAACGGGCAATTTTGGCGCAGCGAAGATTGGCAGCCAGTCGAAGATTAATGTGAGTCAGGTCCTGAACCGTCTGAATTACATCTCACCCCTCTCACATTTGCGTCGCATCAGCACGCCCATCGAGAAGACGGGCAAGCTGATTGCACCGCGCAAGCTGCATAACAGTCAGTGGGGCTACATCTGCCCCTGTGAGACGCCAGAGGGCCACTCCGTAGGTGTGGTCAAGAATATGTCAAGCACCGCCTTTGTCAGCATTTACAGTGTGGCAGGGGTGGTGAAGGACTACTTGGCAACTCTAGGGACACTGCGGCCACTCGCCGGCGCCCCCGTCGCCGAGCTGCACGAGAATACCCGCGTCTTCCTAAATGGCGCATGGATTGGCACACTTGCCTCTGCAAATGTGGTGCCGACCGTCACTGCACTCCGCGGCGCGAAGCGTGCAGGTGTCATTCACATCCATACTGGAATTGTGTGGAAGCCTGCATACAAGGAGCTCTGGATTACGACGGAGGCCGGTCGCATGCTGCGGCCACTCTACATTGCGGATGCTCTGCGCGATATTGCGGCTGATAAGACGGGTGCGCTGCAGGCGCAGGTGGATGCAATTAGGGATTGGAACCAGCTCTTGCTTTGGGAGACGCCTGCCGGCAACCACCTCATTGAATATATCGATGCAGGTGAGACGGAGGGCACCCTAATTGCCATGATGGTCGAGGATTTGTTCAAGGAGGGCGCAGATGCTACCCGTTACACCCATGCGGAGATTCACCCATCGACCGCGCTGGGAACGCTGGCTAGCAATATTCCTTTCCCTGACCACAATCAATCTCCACGAAATGCTTACCAGTGCGCGATGGGCAAGCAAGCAATGGGTATCTATGCGCTTAATTACCGCGAGCGATTTGACACAATGGCACACGTCCTCTCCTACGTGGACAAGCCGTTCGTCTCGCCATTCATGAGCAAATTCTACGGTGCACAGAGTCTCCCTTCGGGCCAGAACATCATTGTGGCAATTATGACCTATTCGGGCTACAATCAGGAGGATTCGAACATGATTAATCGTGCCTCACTGGAGCGTGGCCGTTTCCGCAGCATCTTCTACCGCACCTATAAGGATGAGGAGCGGAAGAACCAGAGCAGCGGCGAGGAGGAGCGTTTCTGTAAGCCTGAGCCTGAGCAGACGAAGCAGCTGAAGAACGCCAATTATGGGAAGCTCGGTGCGGATGGGTTCATTCCTGAGAATGTCTACGCCGATTCGGATGACATCCTAATTGGCAAAGTGGTCCCGCTACGTGTTGGGACTGGCCAGGTGGTGCCGGCGGGCTCAAAGAAGTTCCGTGATGTTAGCCGCACAATGCGTAATAATGAGGTCGGCTATGTTGATAAGATTTATAAGAGCCGCAATGGGGAGGGTTATTCATTTGCAAAAATCAGGATGCGCCAGGACCGTATTCCAGAGATTGGCGATAAGTTCTGCCTAACTGCAGACCATGATGTGCTGACAGAGACTCGCGGCTGGGTTCCGATTGCAGATGTTACACTGGCTGACCGCGGTGCACAGCTGAATCGTATGACAGGTGCAATGGAATATGTGCAACCTCTCGAGACACTTGTATTTGACCAGGATGGCGACCTCTATGAGGTAGAAAGTCAGGGGGTAAGTCTGCGAACTACACTCAATCACAGAATGTGGGTCCAGCCTCGTGATAAGCCCAATTATGAGCTACTTGAAGCAAAGGAGATTATTGGTAAGCGTGTTCGTTATCAGTGCGATGGTCCTGTTGACCGCCCTGATATTACGCTAATGATTGGAGATGCAATTCTCGCAGATGAACAGCTTGATGCATGGCTAGTAATTGCAGGCATTTGGATGGCAGAGGGATGGACATCTATTCGTCCACAGGACCATATCTGCCGCCTTGAGTTTGCAGCAAATAAGGAGCGTGTAAAGAATGCACTAGAGCAAGCATGTAACACTCTCGCATGGAAATACAATTATGTAGAGAGCTCACAAAAATTCTACATTAATAATCGTGCTGCAACTGAAATGATGGCTCCACTAAATGTTGGTGCAATTAATAAGCGTGTCCCTAATTGGGCACTTGCATGCTCTGCTCGCCAAGCACGTATCTTTGTCGAAAGTATGTGTCTCGGAGATGGCCATGAAACTGCTACATCACTTCATTATAGCACATCTTCAATTGGACTACGTGATGATATGCAGATTCTGTGTCAGCACGCTGGATGGACATCATATTATGCAAAACGGTATGAGGCTGGTCATACTACAGTCATGGCAGATGGTCGTATTATTACAAGTAATGCGGATAGTTGGGATATTGGTATCCGCAGAACTCGTCTGCGCCCAACAATGAATCATGGTCATGCAAACAAGCAAAATGGCCAAACTGAGCAGATTATTCCATACACTGGTAAAGTATACTGCCTTCGAGTGCCAACAGAGGTATTCCTAGTGCGCCGTCACGGCCGCATTGTCTGGACTGGCAATTCCTCACGCCATGGTCAAAAGGGCACCATGGGTATGGTGCTCAACCCTGAGGACATGCCACAGACCGCTGCAGGTGTTATTCCAGATATGATTATTAACCCGCACTGCATCCCCAGCCGCATGACGATTGCCCAGCTCATGGAGACGCTGCTGGGCAAGATGTGTTGCAAGGCGGGTGCGCTCGGTGATGGCACGCCATTCAATGGCGCGTCTGTGGAGCAGATTTCCCGCATTATGCGTGACGAGTATGGTCTCGAGCCCCACGGCAATGAGATTCTATACAATGGTTACACGGGTCGCATGATGGAGACAAGTATCTTCATTGGGCCGGTCTATTACCAGCGTCTGCGCCACTGCTCGGCTGACAAGATTCATAGCCGCGCATCGGGTCCGCTCGTGATGTTGACGCGCCAGCCTGCAGAGGGACGCGCTAGGGAGGGTGGCCTCCGCTTCGGAGAGATGGAGAGAGATTGTGTGGCGGCCCACGGCGTCGCTGAATTTACGAAGGAGCGTCTGATGGAATGCTCCGACGCGTTCCCCTGCCATGTGTGCCGTGACTGTGGCCTGCTCGCGATTTCGAACCCTGGGAAGGGTATTTGGAATTGCAAGGCATGTGGCAATACAACCAACTTCAGTGCAGTGCAGATTCCCTATGCGTCGAAGCTCCTCTTCCAGGAGCTCGAGACGATGTCGATTTCACCGCGCATTCTGACGCAAGGGAAGATGGTAGGAATTCGGAATCAGAGCCGGCTCGCTGCAATTAAGGAGTAGGTCCGACCCAAAAAACACAGCAATTAGTAGATGGCACGTCGTCGCAGCATGTCCCTAATTGCAGGCACTCGTAAGTTACTGCGTAATATTTTTGGTATGGCTACCTCCCCTGTGAAGACAACCCGCAAGGCAGTGAAGGGCACTCTGAAGCTGGGCAAGGGTGCAGTGAAGGGCACTGTGGCACTGGGCACCGGCGCTCTGCAGAGCGCTTCCCGAATTGGCAGCAGCGCCGTGAAGAACACCAAGAAGCTGGCCAAGGGCGCCGTGGGTGTCGCAATGCACCCTGTGCGCTCTGTAAAGAATGCCGGCAAGCTGGCACGCAAAACAACACGCCGTCTGGTGAAGTTTTAATGTGACTGCCCGCCAATTTAATATAAATTTAATATATTTTTCATAATAATTTATATAGCTGCGAGGGCACCCGTTTATTTGCGGAACCTATATGCAATTAGGGAGACGATGGCAAGTGTGGCGGCGGTGAAGCCGAGGGCTACCGTTGAGCCGCCGGCTGCGCCGCCGCAGAACCCTTCGGACCCGCCGCGCGCTTGCGTTGCCGCATTTGCCGCCAGTTCCTTCTCATATGTATCACGGTCAATATATTTATCAAGAACCCAGCGTGTCTGATAAGGGACTGGTCCCCATTCATTCGACTCCTTGTATTCGACATTGTCAGGGTCCTCCACAATGGGTCGCGACTTATCTAATTGACCATTTTCATCGAGTGCATATAGGCGATTGAGGGAGCTGCCTACACGCTTGGAGACTTGTTTGCAGCGTGGATAAGCGGAGCCGAACAGTGTGCGTATAATGGGTTTCGGATTGAGAGCATCTTTCACATCCTCAATCATCGCTGGCCCCATACCTTTTAGGGGAGGATAGCCCATTCCTGCGAGTGCCGCCTGCATTCGCCTGCCGAGCGCATCACCCTTAGGAATTCCCTCGACATATTCATACAATGTTTCACCATTGGAGCATTTTTGTGCTGTTTTAATGAAGTAATTGACACCGAGGGGATATGGTTTGACTGCCATGGACCGCGTGAAATTATTGGAGGGCGCGCCGAAGCCGACCATATCTGCATAAAAGGCAACTCCGCGCACGGCATCTACTGTTGCATCGAGTGACCCTTCATCGCGCACGCCAATTTGTCCAGGAAGCACGAGCTCATCGGATGGGTCGTAGGGCGGCCCTGTAAATGATATACCTGTTGGGGCCTCTTTGGGCAATATAGACTGGCGGATTTCATTGCCATATTGTTGATTAAGAGGTGTATCAGGCATTCTTACTAAGATGTGCGACAATCAATAAAATTGAACTTGCAGGCCGCGGCAATGATAAGGTAACAACAATCCTATGGAATCACTCTTTACAGGCCTTACAAATCCACAGCCGGCGGCTGCTGGCGCCGGTGCTGGCGCTAGCACCACTGATGCCGATTATGAGAAATGGTGGAATGCATTTAATGATGAGGCATCCACAGCGGCAACAGCGACAGCAGCACCGACATGTCCGTGTGGCGCCGGCCCCGAGGATATCATTTATGATGACATGTCAATTTGCAAGCGGTGCGGGGAAGTGATAGGCCGTCTCTTTGACACGACGGCAGAATATCGCTTCTTCGCCCACGACGACAAGGCCGGCGACCCTTGCCGTGTAGGCGCTCCACAGGACCACCGACTCCCGGAAGCCTCCCTCGGCACTATGATTCTGGGCGGCCAAGGGAAAAATATGTATCGTATTCGGCGCTTCCACACATGGAATGCTATGCCCTACAAGGAGCGCTCGCTCCTGCAAATCTTCGAGCGTCTGTCCCTAATTGCCATCAATTACGGGATTAGCGCCTCCATTCTCGAGGAGACAAAGGAGATGTATGTGACGCTGCACGAGTTGTGTGACCGCCGCGGTCTGACCCGTGATGCAATCTTGTCAAGCTGTCTCTACATGGCCCTGAAGCAGGCCCAGACGCCCCGTTTGCCGAAGGAGGTCGCAGAAATGTTCAAGCTCTCTCCGCCGACATTTACGAAGGCGTGCAAGCTCTTTCAGGAGATATTTGCACTGGCGGAGCAGAAGGGAGTGCTGAAGAAGCGCATTGTGGATACGACATATGGCTCCACGAAGGCGGAGGATTATATTGGGCTGCCACTTAGCAAGTTGCAGCTGTCGCGTGCAAAGGCGCTCGCAATTGAGGCGGCTGCCCGCGCAGTTGCAAATATGACGGAGCGAGAGGGATATAGTGTTGAGAATGTCCCGCCGTCACTCGCCGCTGGCTGCGTCGCATTTGTCCTCTCCAATACGGAGGGCAATGATATCCCGCTCGCAGATATTGCCCGCGCGGCCGATGTATCTCTTGCAACTCTGCAGAAATGTCTCCGACGTCTCGAGGCACATAAGGATGTTCTCCTAAAAACGGCTGGCTTGCCGCAGCCGAGCCAAAATAATCAAACCAATTAGTAATATGGGTGCAGGTCAATCGACGCCTATTTCAACAGTATCAAGAGAGGCGCTGCTGCGCTCCACACAGCCAATGCGGGACGTTGCCGATGCTGCCCTAAAAGTGATGTTGGAGCGCATTACACCGCGCGATTTATTGAATTTGGCGAGTCCGACCGAATGTAGTAAATATGTCACAGTAATTGGATCAGCATTCGACCACTTCTTCCGCAGTATTGATGTTGTCCCTCTCCTAAAAGGCAAGCCACCGCAAACAATCTATTTTCAGAAGGCAGACATCCTAACTGGTCGCCAATCAACAGGTAGCAAATATGTAGACGAACAATATAAGGCATATAGGGAGCAGATTTGCAAATTGCTCGGTTATTTTTTTACGCGGTTTTTCCAGATTTTTGCGGCCCTTGTATTGACAATTTTCGATGATGCAATGATAGGTGTAGGGGGTGTTGGAGGAATTCTGCCGACAATGGGGCAATTACCGAAGTTTGGGCCGGTCTTTGGGTCCCCGTATCAGCAATTAGGGGGTGCTCGATTTGATGATGTATTTGGAACAATTGTAAATATTGACCGACGTGAGGAAATTATATTATTTACACGAGAGCACAATCGTGATTATCATCGAATTATTGGTGCTGGACTCTATAGCGGTGGTATATATGTTACATGGGAAGGTTCGCAAGCGTCATTTACATATGCGACAGGCGGTTACGAGCGCGTAACGGTAATTGCGACAATAACGAGCTCTGACAAATATTTCACAATTCGGCCTAAAAATGTGCGAAAACAGGATAGCCAATATATTATCCCAGGGAATATTTCGATAACATTTAGGGAGGATAGTGATGGTGTATATCGACTTATTTCAAGTAACGCACCATCATATGGCCAGCAATATAGAAAAAAGCTAGACACTGTAATTGCTGCTATGCTAACTGAATATATTGAAAAATCGGCGGCAACAATTGGGAGCGAAGCGTATTTGGCACGCATTCATGCGCATGATTATCGTGATGCTGCGACAATTGCGCGCGACCGCCAGGCAGGTGTTCGATACGGCGCAGAAGCGGGAATAACAACCGACCGAATTCCTGAGCATTTAGAGCCACTCTATGCAGCCATGCAGAAACAGAATCGGCCAATCGGGCATTGTGTGGCACGGTCCCTGCAATTACTGAATCTCGACGCACTCGCCCCTGGAGGACGTGCAGCATATACGCAGATGTGTAATGTGAAGTTCCTGGAGGGCAAGAAGGGCAGCATTGTAGAGCCAGGGAAGGCTCTCGACAGTAGTATTGGGATGCGGGCACTTGATACACTTTTCAAGGTATATGAGAACGGTGCTGTGCGACTCACTGATGCGACCCGCACCGAGTATATCACATTCCTAAAAGCGATGTCGGCGATTTACCGGGGCGGCGATGGGATTACAGAGGACTCTTTTAAGCGTATTATTAACCAGGCCGATGTGCAGTTATGTGGGCGTCTGAAGCAGACGGAGCAGATTTTGATGTTGGAGGGACCAGAAGTAGAGGCTGCGAAGGCGGGTGTTATTGCACTCTGGAAGCGGCAGTATGAGCACACAGTCGCAGTTGACCAGCTACTTGCGCAGATGTTTGCAGTTGGTCCGCAGAGGATGCTCCAGATAAATCCTACTATAATGCAAAATGGATTGCCGGCTCTGGAGGAGATTGCAGGGCGGGCGCGGCAACTGCTTGCAAATTATTATGCAAATTGCGAGAGCATCTATCAGCAGAGTGCGCAGACAATTATGAGGATGAAGGAGGGGGTTGCAGTAGCTGCGGCGCAGCAAGCGGCAGCCCAGCAACAGCAACAGCAACAGCAACAGCAACAGCAACAGCAACAGCAACAGCAACAGCAACAGCAAAGGGTGCCTCCTCCTCTAATGCCCGCATACCTTCCAAAACCAAAAGAACTTACACAAGAGGAAAAGATTACTAAAATGAGACGACTTGGTGAATTATATAAAAAAAAGCAAACTGTTGTTCTTACACCCAATGAATCAACCGAATTTAAGCAATTAGTAAAATTTGCTAGGGAAAATAATCTAGCCGACATATTGGCACGCCCTGCGTCGCAAACACGCAGAGGCCGCCGCGTCCCCTCCTAAGTATCCACCACATCCCTAAATGCCTCCCCAAATATACCTTCTATTTTCCTATCTGCACTCTCTTCAGCTGCATTATATAACTTCCTGCAATACTCATAAAAGCGTGTTGCATAATTTGGCATTTTTATTTCAATCGTCTCTGCACTAAATTTTATATAATCATTTATGGGCGGGTAAACAATTGCCACACATGTGCAAAATATTTGTAAACATATGATACATGCAGTTAGGGCTCCATATATCATAAATTTGAAAGCTGCCATCTATTAGAGTTGCAAAAACAATTTGACTGAACCATACTGATTGACGGTCCAATTAAAGGCGTAATAATGGAAGGGGCCGTCGGGTCGCCAAGGATGTTGCAGAGGCGCAACTGCCTGGTCAAGCCAAACCCAAGCTGGGCGCCCTTTCGCTGCCGCCGCCGATAATTGTCGGGCAGCTGTCAAGCGCTCCATTGGAAGTAGCGTGCCAGTTTCGAGCCATCCTGTCATATAATATATAGGGGCACCATCGACCGAATGAACCTGATATGCATCACTAAATGCCGCTAAAATCTGACCACGGAGTCCCTTATAAATATATAGGCAAGTTGCAGGAGGATTATTAGAAGTGTTATAGAGAAACTGCTGGCCTGACGCAGCGGCGGCCTGGGCGACTGCTGCAGGGTCTGTGACGGGGCTCACTGCGGGTGCTGGCTCTGCTGCGCCGTCGACCTGCCGATACATCCATCTGCTGCTGTAGAGCGCGGGGCCTGCTTTTAGGAGTGGCTGACCTTCTTTTAGGAAGAGTAGGGCAGGGCTACCAGCTGCACTGCAATCTGCCCAGGCAGCCTGTAGGAGTTTGCTGGCGACCCCTTTCTTTCGGAGGGCAGGATGAACGCAGAAATTTGTTATGAAACGCAGATGGAACGCAGCTGTGCGGCCGTCTGGCAGGGAGAGTCTGCCGATTGGTTGTGAGCTGATTGTGCCGGCGATGCCGGCAGGTGTTCGCAGAATGATGAAACGCAGATTGCGAGTTTGAGCGGCAGTTAGGGAGGATACTGGAGCTGCAGAGGCAGATTGCCCTGTCTTGTAATAGGTGCGGAGGAAGTTGCAGATTTCTTGTATCTGCGTCTGCTGCAGCGTCTGCTCTGCAACAACCTGGCAGTCTGCAGGCATCTGCGGCAGCTGTCTGGCAGGCAGCTGCTGCGGCATCTGCAGTTGCAGAGTCTGCGTCTGCAGAAGACCTGCGACTTTATTCCAGAGGACATCTATAAATGAGGGGACAGGAGCATGGTCCCAAAATGTTGCCCAGCTGCTCATTACAATTAGATAGGACTCGCTAACAGAGTTTATATCGCCCGCGCCGAGGGCACCTAAAAATTGAGGCAGAACCTGTCTGCAATTGCTAGATGTCCCCGCCATGCCTACTGAACGCTGCCCCTGCTGCCGCAAGAAGCTCCACCTAACTGCCTCTACATGTCGTTGCGGATTCAAATTCTGCGACATGCATCGCCTACCTGAAACGCATGATTGCAAATATGATTACAGTGCGGAGGGCAAACAAGCACTCAGCACTCTAATGGTCGCCGTCGTGGGGCCGAAGTTGAAGGACGCCATCTAATTGGCTTTTGAACAATGTGCCGCAAAATAGAGAGCAGCAATTTGAGGACACCATCGCGGATTGAGCGGTGTCTCCCGCGCCGAATACCATGCCATTGCATCTTTTTCTCTGCGGTCGCGGCGCAGCCTAGCAAACGCCTTCGGGTGTGCTGCATAGTAGTCGAACCACTCCTGTGCCTTTGCCAGCTCCGCTGCAGTCACCTGGCCAGTGAAAATATGATATTGAAAGAACCAATTATGGGGGAATGTCTTCTCCTGACCCTGGAATGCGAGGCCAGTATGCCGCAGGCCGATAATACGGTCAATATGCGCCTCCTCGGCAGTCTCGCGGCGCACATTCTCCTCTAAAAGCGCCTTGACAGATTTGCCGCTGCCGGCCATATCTTTACCCTCCATCTGCCCTTTCGGGGGCTCCCATGTTGCTGCGTGCATGGGGGCACCAGCCCGTTTCACAGCAACAAAGCGACGGCAGCTAAATGGAGCACCTTTTTCATGTAGAAATACACAAGACCGCAAGTAGACCCGCCATCCCTCCGTGGGATGCTCTACATATGCATAGGCCTTCTCAGGGTCGAAAGGGAGTCGCTCGGACCCACGCAAGAGGCCTGGCTGGAATACATCGTAGATTGGTTTTGCTGGCATCGACCGCTGCACTTACTAAGAGGTCTCCTTTTTTTCCTCTGGAGCGGCATTTGCAGGCAGCGCAGGCAGCGGTGGCAGCCCCAACTTTTCCCGTGCAAATTTAATATTCATATCAATGCGCTCATAATGATGTGCCGGCGCCTTCACACGCGACCGCAGTGCAGCTTCATAACTGATTTTAGGGTGGCCCTTCCAATATGAAATAATAGCCAATTCATCGTCAAAAGCGTAATCATAAATATATTGCTCTGCAAAAAGGTAGCCAGGCGACGGCTCACGCACTTTGGAAAGTAGCCCCATTGCCAAGACCTCCTGACTGAACTTATTCTGTTTCCGCGCTGCAAATAGGACGTAGTAGGGGGCCTCCAGGCGCGTGTGGTCAATCTCAACCGCCTTCCAACCATACGCAATCTTCTCCTCTAAATCCTCCGTCATTTTAATAAGATTCACATAGGACATATAGCGCTCCTGTGCCCATCCTTCGACAGCAATGCGTTCCTTATAGGCAGCGATGGACTCCTGTGTCAAGCCTGCATCACGATAGCTCTGGGCCAAATAGAAGAGTGCACGCGGCTCCTTCGGCTTCGTCTCGAGCTCTTTGCGTAGGGCAAAGGCATCGCGGACATATTTGAGGGGGTCTTCGGAGCGCGCCCCTTCACAGCGTGCAATCATCCAGGCGGTCTCAGGGAAGACACCAATTGATTCGCCAGTTATGCAGAGGGGATACTCATGCACGGCGCCATCATACTTCCATAAATGCTGATTGGAGAAAATCTGGGTGCGATGATGGCGCAGGGAACCGTGGGTGATATTGATGCGGAATGCATTTAGGGATGGAGGGATGCTTGTCCAGAAGTCGGCGGGCGGCGGCGTGCCTGCCAAGCTATCATCCGCATCCATCATAATGGACCACCCTTCGGGCTCCTGGTCGCGCGCTGCTTTTAGGGCGAGACTGCGATTGTGGCCGAAATTCACCCATGCATCATCCTGAATGATACCTGGCTTGCCGGCCTCTGCCATTACGCGGCTGATAATTTCCTTTGTATCATCCGTGGAGCCGGTGTCGCAGATTGCGTAGGAGTCGATGAAAGGGATGGCAGAGCGGAGGGCACGTTCAATTACACGGGACTCGTTCTTCACAATCATGGTGAGGCAGATGCGAGGCTTCGTAGCCTTGGCCGCAGGCGCTGGCGCAGCAGCAGCAGCACTTAAAGCCGTGTCAAAGAAAATCGATGATGTCGAGATGGTCTCCTCCATGTCTACATCATTGATTTATAGGAGCATTTAGACTCTGCTTAGAGCACGCCCACGCTTAGAGCACGCCCACGCTTAGAGCACACCAAGTGTGCATAATAACAAATTGCCAGTGCCAATATTTGTCGTTGTAACTTCGACAATAATAGAATCCGCCGTCGTAATTGTAGCAGATTTATTATTCACAATCACATTTGATGTGGATGAGTTCAATGTTGCAGTCATAAATGGCACATTAGAGGTGCTATTTTTATATACATTAAAAACCGCTGTATTAATACCAGTTAGGGCCACCTGGCATTTAAACACACCATAATAGGGAACAACTGTTTGGTCAAATGTTAAATTCACTGGCCCTGTTGGGGCATCTGTATGATTGATTGTGCCTGGGACCAAATAATTTGTTCCTGCGCCAATATTACCGAGTAGGCCATACTGTTGTGTTCCACCTGCAGTGCTTGTTGTGAAGCTGTTGCCGTCCGTTGTGCCATTAATGAGGTCAGCCGCCTGTAATAGCAGAACTCCATTTGTGCGTGCAATATCCCGTGTAGAGCCATTTAGGGAGGATGTTTT
>JACCDO011691903.1_pt1 | contig 18295 bp, 24 predicted proteins | sample 7446101 | NCBI WGS metagenome assembly JACCDO01 (sample SAMN15323440, study PRJNA562643) | freshwater metagenome | isolation source: river surface water | place: USA:Blue River Watershed | collected 2017-08-16 | reverse complement strand
TAACTCACTTTTAATTACCTAACCTTTTTTTAAACGAAGTGACCAAAGAAGAAAGGGGGACCAATGTTTTGGATCAACCTTTTTTAAAAGGTTGAAATAAAATTGAATCACTTTTTACCACTTATATACTCTTTTATATACTATATACTATTATTTACCAAGTTTTTAAACGAAAAGATGTCATTTGAAGATTGTGTTTATGTTGCCAAGTCAAAGTGCGGAAGTAAGTTTAGAATCATTTTCACTCCAGATAATGATATTGATGCTTCCGATCCAGAGTTTGCGGGTTATTATGGAAGAATGTATCGTCGCGAGTGCTATGATGAGAATTATGTCCGATATATCTACAGTTATTATCCAAATGGAAATATATTTAAAGGTATTATTGCTTGCAGTGAGGTTGATGGATCATATGATTGGTATGACGTGATTTTGGAGGAGGATAAGCCCGATTTAGTTGCTGATGAGTATGGAAGATTAACTGTATTGGACCAAATTTCAGGTGAGTATCATGATTGGGTAACAACTATTGCTGATGAGGATATATTATTATCAATGGATATTTTTAGACACTCTCAGTTTGGTTTTCCTGTTGTAAAAGTATTGGGTATTAGTAGATTAAAATCAACTGGAAACTATAGGGTTAAAATAAGAGTAGCGTATCGTGGACGTCCAGTAATAACAACTTGGAATTTGTTGATGGATTATTCAGGATTTATTTTAAAAAAGGCTATATGTGATGATGATAATGATGAAAATCGTCTACACTTTTAAACTGTATTTGTATTTGTATTTGTATTTGTATTTGTATTTGTATTTGTATTTGTATTTGTATTTGTATTTGTATTTGTAATTTAAAAAATTTTAATTAGATTTTAATGGCTACCTGCCTTTTTTCATTATTTGCCTCCCATTTATTTGTCAAAATATCTTTAAATACTTTTTTGCACAAATATATTATTTTAAACACAAAAATGAACTCAATTAATGATAACTATACTGTGACCGTGAATCAGATAATATGGAATATGAAGATCATTTATCTATGTGTTGAGAACTTTATGATCAAGAACCGACATATAACAATTCTTCAGGTCTTAAGTATTATACTAAGTATATTGCAATTAATGTATTATTTTTTCTATATAATATATAAATGGTTAATTATGTTATTGCAATTCCAACATATAATAGAGTAGAAGAAGTAACTAACAAAAGTTTAAATACTTTAAGAGAGGCTGGAATATCTAAAAATAAAATTTATTTATTTGTTGCAAATCAACAACAATTTAAATTATATGAAGACAATGTTCCATCACACTTATATGGTAAAATTATTATCGGTAAAAAAGGAATAACAAATCAACGAATATTTATATCAACTTATTTTCAAGAAGGACAATATGTTATCTCTATGGATGATGATGTAGAACAATTTGAAATTTTAAAAGGCGACAAGTTAGTTAAACTAACTGATATTAATGGATTCTTTATTGATGCATATAAATTAATGAAAAAAGAACATCTTTTTATTTGGGGAATTTATCCAGTAAGAAATCCTTTTTTTATGTATAAAGAAATTACAACTGATTTACGATTTATTATTGGAGTTACATTTGGCTTCATAGTTAGACATAATAAACAATTAAAAATGTCCATTAAATCCGAAACTAAAGAAGATTATGAACAAACCATATTATATTATTTAATGGATGGCGGAGTAATTCGTTTTAATAATATTACAGTTAAAACTAAATTTAACGCACCAGGAGGACTTGGCACAGATAGATTTGAACGTAATTTAAATGCAGCAGAATATCTTTGCAAAAAATATCCAAATATTGTCACCAGAAATGACAGAAAAAATGGAACACCCGAAGTTAAATTATCTAGATTACCCAGACAATCAACTTAAATAAAAAATTGAAATACTTATAAATACTATAATACATTCATATTATATTATTTATACAATGAGTCACAAACAAATAGATTATACACAACATTTTATTATGGTTGCACCTTGCATTCGCAAAATAATAATAACCACAATTGATACTACACCCAATAATAGTTTAGAATTAAATATAACTAATAGAGAAACAACTAACTATTGGAAAACAAAACATCATCCAACAAAAGATATTCCAACAAAAATTTATCTTCTTGGCAATGGAACTAGAGATGAACTATATGATAAATATAAAATAATACATGGTTATTTAGATTATAATGAATTTACAAATTATTTACGAGAATTAATTAAACAAAAAATTGCAATAACTCAATAAATTAACTATTTATTTCTTTTGTTTACGGGTTGTATTATTCATTCGTTTATTATGTATTTCCATAAATTTTCTTGTTTTTCCCTTCGTCTGATCCCAAATACTTTTTCTTAAATAACATACAATAGATAATCTTTTTGCATCTTTAGTTTCCTTTATTATTGGTAAATTTCCGTGAGGTTGATGCACATCCATATAAATTATATCATATGTTCTTACATTTACACCTATTCCATACTGTGGCATACAAGTTTCTCCTCCACTATATTTACCGTGTTCTATTACAGTTAAATTGCCAAAACCTTCAGCATCATCACCTGAATCTCGATGAACTGTTGTTTGATAATTTACATTAGTTGTTATTGTTGTAAATGCAGTATTTGCTATATGAAAAGGAGTCTGGTTTGCTTTTTTCTTTTGTTTACCATAATTTTCAGGAATATACTCTTCATAATATTTATCAATTTCCTTTATTAAAGGAACTAACTTAACAAATTTTTCCGGATAATCTTTTAAAAATCTTGTTTCGCGAACAGTTATTTTTGGCAAAGAAATTCCTTGTTGTTTTAAATTATATTTCTGTATTGGCGATAATTTATCAAAATAACCTATAATGTTTGTCATTATTTTTGGATTATCATATACATTCTTTTTTTTACTTCCAGATGCTGAACCCCTATTGTTAGTTGGTGTTTGGGCAAACTCAATAACATTATCGTAAAATTCTTTTACCGCATTTTTATTTAATTTATTTTTTCTAAATCTTAATAGCAATTTTCCATCCATTGTGTATACATCAGCATCTTCATCTATTATTTCTTTTATTTGATTTCTACGTAATTTTTTATTCATAACTTTTGTTAGTTTATTATCATTATAATCCTTTTCTACATAATATATTGTTATATTTCCTTTTTTTTCTTTTTTTACTATCATATTTATATTATAATTAGATAATATAAATATAATAAAGATTATTTATCATAATTATTATTATGAATAATAATACATATCATCTATATCAAGTTGGAGGTTATGTTCGCGACAAATTATTAGGTATTCAATCTAATGATATTGATTTTTGTTTTGTTATTAATCAAGATACTATAAATGGTTGCAATATAACAATCGATGAAGGGTTTCAAATTATGAAAGTATATTTAATTAATCAAGGATTTAAAATTTTTTTAGAAACTCCAAATATGCTTACTATTCGTGCTAAATTTCCCACACATTATTCATCTAAAGATTTTATCGGTCTAACAGCTGACTTTGTATTAGCCAGAAAAGAATTATCTTATCCAAATGATTCCAGACAACCTATTGTTACAATTGGATCATTAAAAGATGATATTTTACGCAGAGACTTTACAGTTAATGCACTTGCAATTGATTTAGAAGGTAATATTATTGATTTTTGTGGCGGAAAAGAAGATCTTGAAAATAGAATTTTGCGAACACCTATTAATCCTCGTATTACTATGATCGATGATCCATTACGTGTTTTACGTGCATTACGGTTTTCGATTACAAGGGATTTTATAATTAGTAAGGATCTATGGAATGCTATGATTCAACCAGAAGTTATGGATAAATTATTTACTATTGTTAGTTCAGAAAGAATTAGAGAAGAACTAACAAAAATGTTTAAACACTCAACTATTAAAACTCTTCATATGTTTAAAGAATTAGATAAACATGTGCCTAACTTCCTAATAAGATTATTTGCCAATAATAATTTATGGCTTAAACCAACTACAGAAAACAGAAAATAATTAATGTTTTCTTGATTTCTTATGTTTTCTTACCTTATTTTTTCTTGTTTTTTTGCCACCTCTTTTTTGATATGGTTGTGAAAGTAAATGATTAATTGTAGCTCTTTCTTCATCATTTCGTGCATTTAATAAAAATGTTTGTTTATGTTTATTAGTTATATTTTTTGCTAAACCGTGTAAACCATATTTTAATTTATTATTATCTACCGTTATAGTAAAACTATTCAATGCATTTAATAGTTCATCTATTTTTGTATAAATCTTTGTTAAGTTATCTTTAGATCTGGTTATTTCTGTTTTTGTATCGTTAAGTATTTGTGTCATTGGATTAACAAGCCAACTACCGAATTTCTCAAAATAATCATCATCTGATGCCGTATTATTAGTATTAATATTATTTGTTACATTATTAATTTTTTGTATACAATCATTTAATTGATTAATATATTTATTTGTATTTTTGTTTAAAAATTTTGAATTACTATGTAATTTATCACTATAGACATTTCCATCAAATAATTCATTTAATTCATCTTGAAGACTTGAAAGTGAATTATCGCTCATATAATATATCTAAATAAATTATATTAAACATAATTTATTTTTTTAAATATAATTATTTTATGATACCACCTATTTATAAATATATTTCTGGTTATAAAAATGATTGTTGTAATATTGAATTTATTTGTTATGCTGGATTATATTTATTTCGTCTTCGTTTAAAATCTAGTTATGAATATACTAACTATTTTAATTCAAAAGAAACGTGTTTAAATTCTATTCACGCTATTAAACAAAATAATATTTTTAATTTTAAAAAAATACAAAAAAATAAGCATTTTAATATTTCTAATTATAAAGCAAATGACTGCTATTATGGCTGTCCAAAATGTAATGTGGACTTATATTTACGTGAATTTGAATGGAAAGAAAATTGGAAAAAATGTGTTAATGAAGGAATATATTTAAAAGTAGATAGAACTGAAGAATCGTGGTTTATTGATCGTCAAACTGGAGAAAAAGAGTTTGATTGTCTTTATGAATATGATAATAATATGCATAATACATGCGTTAAAAGTGCAGATGAATTTTTAGACATATTATATAATAAACATATTAAAATACATTTACGTGTATTATTTGAATGCAATGAATGCGAAAAAATATTTAATAAAGAAGATGTATACTTTTGCAATTGTTGTTTAGATAATACAGAATTTCCTTATGATTATAATTTATGTGAAGAATGTAAAACTGAAGAAAATATAAATTATCATATTGAGACGGAATTTGATCAAGATCCTAAACATAGTAATTTTATTAAACTATGTTAAAATATATTAAAGATAATTACAATATACAATTATATTTAATGCACGAAATAGATTATGATGATGTAGATTATAGTGAAGTATATAAAAAATATATTAGAGGTTCAGAATATGATGAAGTAGTCACTAAAACGGTTAATGAAACTGCGATATTTATAAAAGGTGATAAAAAAACTACTGTTACATTTACTTTACAATTTTCATTTAGTTTTGAAAATGGATTTTATTATACTAATTTTTCTAATTTTATTATTCAAAATGAAGAAGAAGATAAACAAAAATATATTGATCATATTAAAGATTATTATGTAAATTCTGATAGATTATCGTGTTAATTTTTATATTTGTTTCAAACATAATTTCTATGTAAAGGAATCTGTAAATATTTATTATCATTTACAATATATTTTTTATTTTCACTATGAAATTCATCTACACTATCATAAAATTTAACCCCTTTATATGATAAATCTTCAATTGCTCCACTAGTTGTATTTTGTGCAACACCTCTAGTGCACGATGAAATCATATGCACAGTATAACCTAATTTAATTGCATCTTTTGCAGTGCTATAAACACAATAATCAGTAGCGATTCCAGTTAATATAATATCAGTAATGCCTAACTGTTTAAGCCAATCATTTAAATCTGTTTTTTCATACTTACCTCCTTCTGCATCGCCAAATGCACTATAACTTTCAACATTTCTTTTTGTTCCTTTTTTAATAAATTTATCTTTAAATAAAACAACTAAATCTTTATGTAATTGTGATCCATATGTGTTTTCAATGCAATGACTTGGCCACAATGTTTGTTTAACTGTATTTATTGTTCCATCATCCATTTCTAAAGATAATTCAACTGAATCATATGGTTTTTTATTATGAGTTGTGGCAAATGACATATGATTTTTATGATGCCAGTCTTGTGAAATAAATGTTTGCATATAATCATCATATCTATATCTTAATTTATTTATTGCACCGATAATAAAATCTGCGTCATCTACTGCTAATGATCCGCATTTACAAAAATCATTTTGCACGTCAATAATACCAATAACAAACTTTTTATTATTTGTATTATCATTTGATGGCATAACTTGTGAACTATTACTTAAACCCATTTTGCTTTAATAATTTAATTAGAATGTATATTTACCTTGATATGCAAATGAATATTAATAATAAAAGTATTTCAATTTTTTAATATATAATTATTTTTTGGTTTTAATAATCTAGATAATTTACGCATTGGTCTAACGCGACCTATTTTTCTTTCCGTTTTCCATGTTTCAATTCCATTTGGTCTATTTGGATTTGGGTCTCCTCTTTCAAAATGATTCCATGGTCTTACTTCTTTTTTCAAAATATCAGGCTTTGCTTTAGCCATATCAATACAAAAATCACCACAAAAAGGTTTACCACCATACAACAAATGTTTACCAACATCTTCATCTGCAACTCCGGTTCTATAGAGAGGTTCATTTGCTTTATAAATCGATTGGTCTTCAGTTCTTTGATTAATTCTCATACCACAATTTTGACATAAATAAATCATATTTATTCTCTTATATTTAAATAAAATTTTCTTTTTAAATTAATATTTTATTTAAAATTATTAATAGTTTTATTTAATAGTGTTAATTTTACGTCTAATAAATCAACTTGTCCCATTTTATCATCTTCATCAACATCATAATTATCTAAAATGTGTATAATATCATTATAATATAAGTCATCAAATAAATCGCAAATGGTTGGTTTAATAGAAACTAAATATTTGTAAATTTTATATAATTGTAATTTTTTATTTTTATCATTTTCTTTTTCAAACCACCATCCAGAATAAAATGCAAGAAGTCTAACTCTATGACACTCAAAATTATCTAATTCATCATTCATATTTATATTCATTTTGTATACAATATAAATGTTCATATTCTTTAAATTAATTTATTTATGTTTTAAATGCAAGTTTTTGATTTAAATGGGTCCCATTTATTTGTTAATTTGTCTTTAAATACTTTTTTACTAATATATTATTTTACAAATACTTTGTTTGCAAATTTAAAGTAAAGGGGTGAACGGGGGATAATATCCCCATAAAAAATTGAAATACTTTTATTCAATATAGCATTCAGTATAATCAAACGTATATCAATTAATTATTCAAATAATCAATATCAAGTAACTAATTAAAAGCAAAATGTCAACCTTCGTTAACAATATGACTTTATATATTAAGCGTGCTGAGTTGCACCATAATAAGGAATACATCATAAATGCCTGCCATAATTGCCGTTATGGAAAGGTAAATGATTTAAAATTTATTGAAAAAGAGGATAATAATGGAAGAAAATATAATGGTGTTATTTTAATATTTGAGACTTTGTATGATTCCTCAACAATGAAGCAATTACAAAGTGATATGAGTAATTCAAAAGATGGATCAGGAAAAATGTTTCACGATCCAATTAAAATGAGATTTTGGCACGTAATCGTATTTAAACCAAGATTATTAGAAGATGAACAATTTATTTCAAATGGCATTAAATCGTTGACCTTATCAGCAGAAACTAGTGCTAATAAACCAAATCAAACACCAGAAGAAAAAATTGCAGAATTAGAAGCTAAATTAAGCACAATGTCAAGCAAAATGACTTATATGGAATTACAAATGGAAAAAGCTGAACGCAGAATGATGGAATATGAGGAAAATAAGTTAAGAGATTATTATAATACAGTTGTATTACAAAGTGAATTAGAAGATGCAAATCTAGAAATATATCATTTAGAAACTAACATAAATAAATTAAATAATATAAATGAAATATTAACAATAAAATGCAATAAATTAGAAGAAGAAGTAGGAGATGCAGATTGCGTCTCAAAATATTTAGAAAAAGAATTAAATAATATGAGAATAATGTTAAAAAAGGCTCAACCAAAATACTATGAAGAATTATATTAATATCAATATAAACTAACAAATAAAATATAAATTAAATATATAACAAATAAATGAGTAAAAACAATAAAACAAATAAAAATAATAAAATAAATAAAAATAATAAAACTAATAAAACAAATAAAAATAAAAATAATAAAACAAATAAAAACCAAATAAAAAAAATAAAACAAAAAGGTTCGGGTTTAATATTGCCATTCAAAAATGACGAAAAAAACGAAAAAGTATTTATGAATTATATTAAAAATTCATCTATAAGACACTTAAACAGTGGATCTTATGGTATGACTTTTTTACTGCAACTAAATATTGAACCACCAAGTTGGTCTGATTGGACTGCTGTTCCTGATCCTGTAACAAAAGAAACTATTTATATAAATAACGTAACCGGCGTATCAACTACCGATATACCTGAAGAATATTTGGATGATTATACAGTTATGCCAATAAATGACTATTATAAAAAGGCTGTTCCGAATCATTCGTATGGTAGACCAGTAATGTTTTTAATAGTAAAAATGTGCGTTATTTTAAATAAAAGCACTAATATTGGTCAAATGTTTAGAAAAAATTTAAGTTCTGTTTTAGAAAATAATTTTCAAAATGAGATTAATGCACAAATAGATGCAACATTTAAGACAATTAAATATTTAGAACCAATATCTCCAATAATAGTTTATGCAAATATACTGTCACCTAATAATGCTGTCGCATTTTTAAATAATTTTATTGCAAATTCAGTAGAACAAACAGGTAATGAATTATCAAAATTACGTCATTTTTTTGAATTAAATTCGAGTGCAAAATTGGGTATAATTGGTATGGAATTGGCAGAAAATTGTAATACATTAAGTGAATTACATCGAGAATGCATTCTTAGTAGAAAGTTCGGAAAAGCAGCAATATTATTAAATATTGGTCGTTATAATTTATTAAGATTAGCACTAGAAACAGGTTATTCGCAAAATGATTTTCATAAAAATAATATGTTAATTGTAAGTTCAAAAACTTATTTTAGTGGTCCAAAGTATCCTTTAAATATAATGGTAATTGATTATGGCCGTGCAGTTAAAATTCCTAAAAATATTTTATCACAAATAAAAGAATTAGTAGATAAAAAACAATATGTAAAGGCATTATCATTACTTTGTAGTAAAAGTTTTGCACATAAAATGGTTTCAAGTTTAGCTTATGGTGATCGTAATTATGGATGGGTTTGTGGAGATTATAATTTAACAGAAGAAGAATATGAGTTAGAATTGCCACAGATATTAGAGGAGGAAAATAGACGTATAGAATGGTGGAATAAAGATCCAAATAATTTACCAAAAAAGGAATTATTTACATTAGAAGATATAAGAAAAAAATTTAAAAAACCAGTGTCATTAACAGAAGCAGATAATACACAAATAGAAGAATTATTTGAATTAAGAGAACAAGCAATTGAAAAAAGTATTTTAACAATGAGAGAATTAAATAATGGTTATCCAAATATATATCCTCAGTTGCCAATATCAGATTCAATAAAAGGTCAATTATACAAGGGTTTATTTAATTAAATAATATTTAGATATAAAATGAGTTAATAAATATCTAAATATTAAATTCAGGAATAGAATAAGTTTCTCCACTCTTAACATATTTGGCAATAATTTTAGGATTTACCTTATTTTGCATAATGTCTTCTGTTTGATATACATTGCCAATTTTATCGATATAATAAATAATTCCTTGTATTTCTTGAACCCATACTTCAACTTTTTGTCCTTGTTGTTTGGGTTCATCTTCAAATTCAAACATACCGTGTGGAGTTCCCTTTAAATGAGTGCCACAATATTCGCTATCATCTTTCTTTCTTCTGGTGCATTGTTCTCCATTTGCTCGTTTTGCACAACAACGATCAGATAAATGAACGACATTTTTAACGCGTTTTCTTTTCATAAAATCTTCTTTTCCAAGAGAAAGTCGATCATCATAATCAAATATATATTGAACAAGTTTAGATATATTAGAATCTTTAGTCATTCCAAGTTCTTCTGCCTTAATCCGAATATCTTCTTTAAATGTGGTCATATAACCGTCAATCTTTTTATTGATGCGCTTTTCCATTTCTTTATATTGTTTATAAATATATATATTAAATTATCTTTAGTTCAATTTTTTATATTATATTAAAAAGAACTTAAAGAGCCTTTAAATACTTTTAATAATAAAGTAATTAATGAAAAAGAACTTAAAGAGAAAAAATAATTTATTTCTTCTTTTTATTCTTCTTTTTCTTCTTTTTCTGCACACCAGTCTCAGTTTGACATTCTTCATTAACTAATTTGCTTCCTATTTCTTCAGTTGTTCTATTTTCTAATGTATCCATTGTTAAATTAGAGACACTTTCTTTATCAGCATTTGTTAGTTCATCATCTTTAAAAGACTGTTTATAAATACTCAATTGTTCTTCAACTAAATTATTTGAAGTAAACATTTTAGTTTCAAAATCTGTTAATTCATTTAACTTACTAACTAACAAATTACTTGTTTTTGGAGATAATAAACTTTCACATTCATTATTTAAATCATCAAATAATTTATTATTAATTAATGTATTATTTAATTCATCTGTATCTTCTTGTGATAATGGACTTATCATTTCATTTAAATTTAAAGTATTTGTATTAAATCTTTTTATATTATCTTTTTGTTCTGTTGATTCATCTATTTTATTTAATTCTTTTGCCTTAATTACATTTTTTAATTCATCTAATACTAATGGCTTTATAACTAACTCCATATTTTGTTGTAATGGTTCTAACTCTTTTTTATTATTATCCATATGAGTAAAATTCTTTGGATTAAAAACTTTAAAACCATTCATAATATTTTTAACATTATTCTTAAAAATATCCTTTAAGCCTTTTGATCCATTTGATATCAATGACTCTAATGATGATGTGCTATCTGTTTTCTTTTCTCTTGAACTAACTCTATTATTTTTTGAATCATTCGAATCATTTGAATCAGTAAACTCATCTATATCAACAATACCTTTTACAGATTTTGTTAGTTGGTTAAGTAAACTATCATCAATATTTTCTTCTTTAATTGTGTCTATTATTTCATTTTTCTTTGTTTCTGAAGCTATTGGAGCATCTTCAAAACGAATATCATTTGTGATTTGACTATAAAATAAGTTCATTTTCATTGCAAAACGTTTTAAATATTTAGTATGTAACATATGAAAAAACTCAATATATGACATAAATAATTCAAACTTTTCTTGAGTTGAACTAACATTAAATTTAAATGTCATAACAAAATTGTTTATATTTAAACCAATAGACTGTTGTTTATTATATGCATCTAATTCATTTTGTTTTGTGTCAATATATTCATGAATTGCATATAAAATTAATATAATATGTTCGTGTATTTCTTGAATAATCTCAAAATCATATTGTTTAAATGGCTCCAAATCTTTATAAACTGGAAAATTAGTTGTTAGTTTAATTAAATCTAATGCCTTCTTTTCTGTAATATTATTTTTAACATACTCCGCAACTATTTTATATAATTTATAATATTCACAATATATTCTATTATTTATTGCTAAAAATAAACGTCTCATATCATCATATTCAATGTCAATTATCTTACTTTGAAATAATAAAGAATCTAAACCAAAAATAAATATATTTTCTTTGTTAGTTTTAATAAAATTTGAGTGGGTTTCTTTTAGTTTTTTAATATGAACTTCCAAAGTATTAAAAATAGATGTTATTTTATTGCGTATATCTTTTACTTTATTAAAATTCTTTTTTAATTGTTCCAAATTATTGTTCATTTATTATATAATATATAAATAATTTATTTTTGTATATTATATATATGGATAATTCGACCGAAATAAATATTGACTCTTTTATTCCTACCATAACGCCAGAATGGACTACTGAACATGAACAAATATTAGTTGAATGGGCCGATAAAGCAATGTGTTATAGATGGCTTCATGCGCGTTCAAATGCAATGTTTAGTTCTTTAAATGCGTGGTATACTATTCCTGTTATTGTTATTTCAACCATTACCGGAACAGCCAATTTTGCAACTGAACGCGTTCCACCTGAATGGCAAGCAACTTTTAGTATGATAGTTGGTGGATTTAATATTTTAGCCGGAATTGTAACAACTATTCAACAATTTCTTAAAATAACACAATTAAATGAAGCACATCGCGTTTCAAGTATTGCTTGGGATAAGTTTTATAGAAATATTAAAATAGAATTAGCAAAACATCCTGATGAACGTATGCCAGTAACACAAATGATTAAAATATGTAAAGAAGAATTTGACAGATTAATGGAAACTAGTCCATCAATACCTGATAAAATTATTAAACAGTTTCAAAATAATTTTGAAGATTCAGATGAACCAGATCCAAATAATCCTCTTTCATTTTCTAAAATTATTAAACCAGAAATTTGCGATGTTTTGGTATCAACAGAATTATCACGAAATCCTTGGTCATCTGATGAAAATAAACGCAAACGACTTGCTCAAAGTATGAATAAAGAACGACAAATTTATGAAGCTATTACAACATTTAAAACTACCTTTTATAATATAAATAATCGTGATCCTCTTGAAACTGAAATATTAGATAATTTAAAAGACAAATATGACATCGTTACACTAACAAAAACTATGGAACAATTAAATCGTGGAGTTAATATAGGTATTCCAAGCTCTGGATTATCAGAAAAATTTGTATTAAATAGTCCTAAAACTATAACTACTGGACATAATTTTGTTTAAGAATTTATTTTAAAATTTTCACGTGGTAATACAAAATAAGATAATAATAAAAATATATAAAATGCCAAATATGACCCATAAACATCTATTCCAATTCCAAAAAAATCCAATATTTTTGTTATTGCATATATTAATAATAAAGCTAAACCAATTATTGTAACGTTATTCATATATTATTATTTTAGATTTTAATAATATATAATATACTAAATTAAAGTATTGCATACTTATCTGCATTGTTTTTATCATATTTGTCTTCTAATGTCTTTTTATCCAATATATGATATGATAATGGTTTAAATGTTGCATAATTTGTTGTTGATACAAATTCATTTGAATATATGGTATTTGCATCAATAAAAAGAGCATATCTATTAATACCTCCTTTTAAATATCTTCCGTATTCATTATCTGTCATTATTTTACCAAATAAACTATCTGATTTATTATTAGACCATCCTCCACTTAAAACAGCATCCGAAAAACTTGTATAAAATTTATATGTATTACCATCATTTGTTTCATTTATCTGTAATCTGGGACCAAATATTGCATTAAATTCTATTTCTTTTGCATCTGATCCAGTATAAACTGCTTCTGGAATTGAATACATTTCTCCTGTTATAGAACCATTAGTTTCATTTACTTTATGTAATAATGATAATTGTGGTGCATATTCGATAAACATATCAGTTGTAGCGGCTTCAATAGGTATATTACAAACTCTTTTTACATTTATTATTTCACTTGGTAATATAAACCAAGATTCAGAATCACGAGATAATTTAAGATTGTTTATATCTATATTTGAAACATTAACTAATGCAACTGGAAACCCTGAATTAAGATAAACGATACCTTTAAAATTTTCTTCATTATAATTACTTAAATTACAATATAAATTAGTTAAACTATGTTTGACTGTTAATAATACTTCATTCATAATATCATCTTTATTTATATCAGAAAGTAACAAATAAGGTAAAGTAAATTGTTCAGTTATAAAAGGATTTCTGAGAGATTTATTAAAAAGATATTGTAAAAAGGGTTGTTCAGAATTGGTAGAAATATGATAGCATAAAATAATTAAAATTTGAGAATCTTCTATATTTGGCACATATTTGTTAATATAATTTTTAACACATGTTGATTCTAATAAATATGTATAATTCATTATATACATATTCATAAATTACTTTTAAATTAAAAACGCATTAAATTAAAAACTTATTAAATTACTTAACTTTATTTTGTTCTCTTTTAATTTCTTCTTTAGTTACAACTACTCGTGAATCCCATAGCTTCTTATGTAAATCTTGAGCCATTTCTTGATTGTCCTTAAAATATTCTTCTAATTGTTCTAATAAGAATTTCCCACTAATTGTTTTCTTTGTAGTTTTCTTTTTATAAATTAATGCACCACCATTTATATCAAAACAATCAATTGAATTTGCCTTCATTGTATTTACTAAATTACTTGTTAAGTCCTTCATTTTTGTGCGTTTATCTTTAATTTCTTTTGTTAAATTTTTAATTTCATTTTCTATTTTAATCCATTCTTTAATATTAAAAATTAATTCTTCTTTTGTTTTTAATATAGTGACCGGTTTTTCTTCAATAATAGGTTCCTTTGTTAGTTCTTCTTCAGCCATACTTATTATTATAATACAGTAAATTTTTATATTATTTTTTTAAATTATTTATAAGATCTTTATCTATGATATCTTTTAGATTTGCAACTTCTTCCTTATACTTTGAACTATGTTTGCAACAATAATCAACATCTTTTTCCCAGCATTTTTTACCACATTGTTTTCCTTTATTTGCTCCGGTTTTAATTATACCTTTACAAACTACACTTATTATTGTTGTATCTGGTATATATTCACCAATAACTGATTCACCCACAATAATATTTTCATTAATTGTTTGGTTATTAATTGTTTGGTTATTAGTTGGTTTCTTTGATTGTCTTGGTTTGAGTGGTTTTAAACCCTTTGCAATTCGTTCTTGATTTTTTTCTTCAAATGCTTTTTCTTTATCTAATTGTTTCTGTTTCTTTTCTATTTCTTTATCTAATTGTTTTTGTGCTTTCTCTTCTTCTTTTTCCTTCTTTTTTTGTGCTTTTAAAGCATTATTCCAATGAAAATAACAATAATATAGTTGTGTATTATGAAATTCAGCAAGCATTTTATTTGAACAATCATCTACTGTGCAGCATTTATCATCTAAATATTTATATGTTATACCTTTAAAAACATAATCATAATCATATTTAGTGTAATTACATTTATATTTATTATTATTATATTTGGGTTCAGAAGTATTAATACCATATACTTTACTTATTCCGTCCATTTCATAATAAGGTAATAATGTAAATTGAATTTTACGACAATAGGGACATTTAATAAAATAATCTACCTTACTTTGATTATATTTTATTTTTTCTGATTTAGTTAAATTATAAACATTATAGTCATTTTGAACACATTTATGAATATAAATTTCTCGAAATAATGGTTTATAATTAAATTTATGTCCACATTCGAGGTTTACATGATTATCTTCAAGAGTGACACCGGTAATTAAACACAAAGTATCTTCATCATCGTCAGAACCATCAAGTGATTTATATAATTCATCATAAAAATTAATGTTATCTTGAATAATATAATTAGTCATTAAATATAATAAAGAATAATCTTTAAATTTTTTTATTATATTTAGTTATAAATGTCGCCGAATCAATGGGGTCCACCGACTTGGATATTTATGCATACCTTGGCAGAAAAAATAAAGGAATCAAGTTTTCCTATAATTGGAAAGCAGTTAATAAGCAATATTATTTTAATTTGTAGACATTTACCGTGTCCGGAATGTGCTCAACACGCAAAAGAATTTTGGGCAAAAGTAAAAGTAGGAAATATAAATTCGGGTCAAGATTTAAAGAATTTATTATATGTATTTCATAATGTTGTAAATAAAAGAAAAAAGTTGTTACCTTATAAGTATGAAAATTTAAATTATTATAAAACAAGAGGTGTAATAGAAACTTTTAATATTTTTGCTCGTAATTATCAGACACGTGGAAATATGAATTTAATAAATGAGTCGTTTCATCGTAATATGGCATTGGGAAATATAAAAACTTGGTTGATGAATAATATACAACATTTTGAGTTAGTTTAAACCGCTTCGTAAATGTTCTGGTATGCATTCTAATTCGAATTGAGTTTGAACTAACAACTTATAATAAGTAAAATCACCGTGTTGTAAATGATTATATTGTTTTAAACGTTGATGATAATTAATAAGGGCTTTGCGTTCACATTCAGTCCAAATGGCTTCTGATGCCTTTCTTTTCTCTGCAGAATTATTGGGTCCCATTTATATGTTAAATTGTCTTTATATTGTTTTATGAATAACTTATTTTTCCAAAAAGTTAATTCAATTTTTTAAATAATAATTTTAAATAAAAAAATTGACATTTATTTTATATAAAATAAGTTTTATATAAAAGCATTTATTTATTAATCTCATTATAAAATGACCGAAAAGTATAAAGTTTTTGATTTAAACTCTGATCACGAAATTATTATTGAGACCAATAAAATACTCAATAAAGTAATAAATAATAATAAATCACCTAAAAACACCATTTTTAATAAAATATGCAGTTTATTTCGAAACAAAAATTACTGGGAAATAATTGATATTCCAGATATCGATAATGATATTAAAACAATATTTAGAAATTTCTTAATTAAAAATGGATTTGAACTTAAAGAAGATTATTCAAAATATTTATCAGAAATTCATTTATCTAAAGCAAATGAAAAACCATTAGAATCTAAATTTTGTTGGCATTGTGACGATTATGGAGGCATAGACTGTAAAGTTAATACTTTAATTGTATATCTGGAAAAAACAGCAAACGGTGGAAACCTTGAAATAAAACAAGATAATTCAACTAACATAACCATTGAAACAATTAAAAATAGATGTATACTTTTATCTGGCGATATAGAACATAGACCATTAGCCATTAAAGACGGAATAAGACACTCATTTGTTATACAATTTGAAAGAAACAATTAATTTATCTAAATGACTTAAACATATTGCTTATAATTTATTAATGATTACAATTACATTTGAAGACTTACAAAACATTTCTTTATTTATTATTTCTTCTTATTCATTTTCCATTTATTGTTATTTAAATTATATTACAATACCTTTCATAACTACAATTAATTACAACTATATTCAATATTATGACAATATTTTACCAATAATTGCTGTTCATGCATTTGCAGATTTATTTATAACTAAAAAACCAGACCTTCAATTTCATCATTTACTTGTTTTATCCATTTTTTATTTTAATTATTATTATAATATTACACCAGAACATAAATATATATTTGTCCAAACTTTACTTAATACTGAAATATCATCTCTATTTTTAGTGCTAAAATTTTGGATTCCAAAATATTATTATATTTATACTATCAATTTAGGACTTTTTTATACCACTTTTTTTAAATTCAGAATTTATAATTATTTCTACGCAATTATTAACACTTCAGAACCATTTGAACAATTAACTCTAAATTATCCAGTTAGTTCTGAACCACTGTATTATTTATTTGTAGCATCTTGCTACAGCTTATTTGCATTAAATGTTTATTGGTTTTCTATTTTAACTAAAATATTGTGTAAAAAATGTATAACTTTAAGAAATGGATGAACTAACTAATTGCCCACCTTTATACACACTACAACGAAATTGTTGTTTAGATGGTGTTGAACATACTTCCTTATTCGAATTTATCTCATTTATATATAAAAAATTCTTTGCATAACTATATAATAATACTGCTACACCTACACCTATTGTTAATCCAGATAATAAATCGCCAAATATTACCGCTGCAAACCCTCTAACACATGAAAATGAATATTTTATTAATAAATCAAATAATATATATATTATAAAAAATGCTAATGCTAAATAATTCATTGCATCTGTTTTTGATTGCGTTGAAATCATTACCAATGGAGTTAATAAATATGCCATTGTAAATGCCAAAATATAAGTGCTATATGTTACATC
>JACCDO011659686.1_pt1 | contig 18296 bp, 11 predicted proteins | sample 7446101 | NCBI WGS metagenome assembly JACCDO01 (sample SAMN15323440, study PRJNA562643) | freshwater metagenome | isolation source: river surface water | place: USA:Blue River Watershed | collected 2017-08-16 | reverse complement strand
GCGATGTTTGTTGTGGAGAAAAAGAAAGAATGGTTTGAAGAACTTGAGGAAGAAGTTTGTGGGTTTTGTCCGACTATGTCTTATGAACAGCGACTTTCGGGTTTTATAATTTGTATGATATTAGGATTTATAATATCTATGGGATCACTATTCCGTTTAGGGCAATTATTAGTTGGTAATCCAACTCCATTTGCTACTATGTACACTTTAGGAAATGTGATAAGTATAAGTGCAACTTGTTTTTTATATGGGCCTTGGGCTCAAATAAAATCGATGTTTGCGCCAACCAGATATGTTACAACCATGTTGTATATTAGCTTTATGGTATTAACTTTGTTCTTGGCATTTTATCCCAATCATATTCCTGGTAGGCTACCTCTTTTAGTTTTGTCGATTTTTTGTCAATTTCTAGCATTGATATGGTAATATATTTAATTATGGTGAATCAGCTATGAAATTTTAATGATTTTTATTCTTTTAGGTATTCACTTTCCTTCATTCCTTATGGTAGAGATTTTGTTAAAAATTGTTGCATCTCAACGCTTGGTTGTAATCGTTGTTTTAATGACAATAATGGTTATTCATTGGCCCCTTCAACTGTGTAAGTATTGTTTGTGAGTATTGAAAAAAATATATTTTTACTTACATGGTAAATAAAAAATAATGCTTCGATATAGGTATGTAACTGATAACTATATAATAATATCTATTGTAAGTGCTTACGTTCACTTCAACAAACATACAGCCTTTTGGCAGCTTTCCCTCAAAGTGTAACTATAATTAATCGATTGTTTTGACTTTCTGCTGTATTTCTTGCAACAAATATACAACCTTCGACGGTTTCCCTTCTAGATATGGTGTTCTCTTTCCATAACAAGAGTAAAAGCCCATTTTGACTTCTACAGGTGCGCTATTTGGATCAGACCAAGATAAACATGACCCAAATGGAGGTGTATATAAATGAAGTGATAATGCTGGCTGATGAAGTGGGTTGCCAATTTTATGAAGTGACTGGTCTACAATATAACTGACTTGTCCCTCGGCTATGAAACTAGTTTTTGTTTTAACTAATTCGTTATCACTTATATATTTATATTGAACCTCTCGTAAACATCCACTTAGAGTCTTAATAAAGCAACCATCGGCTGGATGATTATGTATAGACGACTCTCTGTTATTATTCCAGCATAGTAGGAGAAGAGTATAATTAATATTATCCGTCAGTATTAAATTTCTGGTGTAAGATTTCTCTGGATCAATAAATGTATACTTATTTACTTCACCTGGAGATAATTTTACCAGTGAAAGCACTCGGGCAATATTTTTTTCTTTAGTTTTAAAGCACGTATCTTTATTTTCGAAGACTAATTTAAGCGCTAATTTAAGTTGATCAACTGTTATTATATCCTGCATATCCTGGAATGGATCTCTGTAGCTGACAACGTTTTGACCTTCATAGACACCATCCATACAGAGTAATGAAATATCACTTTCATTCAGCAATTCTTTCTTAATGTCTGAAAATTTGGGCTTAGTGACGATATTGACACCACTCATTGAACACATAGATTGTTCAACCAAATCTTCGCTATCACTGCGCATTACCTTGACATTTGTCGGCATTTTACCCGATAGATTTTGGTAACTTCCCCAATCCGGAATTTTAAGTTGAAGTAGGGCAATAGTTTTCGGCCTAGAGAAACGACAGTATAATGCACTTCGGGTATATTTTTGGATTTTAGATTTTACAATTTTGGATATATTCGCAATAACACACAGGAATTACACTTGCATTATCTTGATAAAATATTAAATAATATTCAATCATCGTATAATTATTAGATCTCACTTTAATATTTTCTATCGCAATCTCCGATGCGATTTTATTTCCTATTAACAACAAAATCAGGTAATTAATTATGAATAATTTGCCCTAACCACGATATTTTTTTTTTTCGAGATTCTCAGACAAAAGTAAACATGGCGAGGTGTTGTGCGGTAATAAGTGGTGATGGAATAACTGGAAATCTTATGCTGCATCAGGCACAAGAGGAAGCTCCTACGACCATCGATGGAGTCATAAAAGGGTTAACTCCGGTAAGGAAATATTATTATTAGTTATTACCTTGTTACAATGCTTATTCTTCTATTAATGTAAAAATAGGGTAAACATGGTTTGCATGTTCATGTATTTGGGGACTTTACAGAAGGCTTTATTTCTGCTGGGGGAATTTTCAATCCATTTGGACGTAATCATGGTGCACCAGATGACGAAGAAAGAATGGTTGGTGATTTAGGTAATATTGATGCAGATGCAGATGGTGTTGCTAATGTTAATATCGAAGATAGGCAAGTTAAGTTAATTGGTCCACATTCTATTATTGGTAGATGTCTATTAGTAAAGTCGTCCGAAGATGATCTTGGAAGAGGTGGACATGAGTACTCACTCTCAACAGGAAATAGTGGTAGCCGTATTGCTGGTGGGGTTGTTGGCATAGCCGCAAGTTAATTATTTGTAACAGATAATATATATATACATATTTATTTATTTAATATGAGTATACTTCACATTTCTTCGCTATTATTACGAAAAAAAATATAATCCAAAATCGGAGTGTATTTTTCCTCCACAATAAATTTTTTTGCAACTTTTTTCGTCTTCACAGAGGAAATTAGCAATCTTCTATTCTTACCTATTAAAAAATTTTCACAAAATAAGATAAAATCACTCATTTTCAGATGCTTAATAGCTTTTATCTCGTCCACATGCCTATCGAAATTTGGTTTCGTATTTAAAGCAGTCGCAAATAATATTTCACTCCAAAATCTATTTGCTTGACTCGTCAGTCTAGCATCTGGTTCTGCCTTTCGCACAATTATTCCGTTACAGTAAGAATCGAACATGTTTTTAGACATGTCTCGTAATGATGGTATAGCTTTAACATTAATGAAATCTTCAATCTTTTTTATCAATTCGTCGCCATGTAGTAGTGACGACTGAACAACAAAAACAAGAGAATAGACACCTTCCCGAAACTTTAATCCGGAGTATACTATATAGCCTAACTGTTGCTTAGTGCGGAGATCATTATAGAATAATTGTTCAATAGCTTCGGCCAATAACTCAACGTACACATACTCTTCAATTTTATACGAAGGTAATTGGAAATAAAATGCGACAGCTGAATTATCATCATTTTCATTAGGTTCTTCTTCTCTTATTATGAGACCACTACTATTTAATGAAGAAATATCCTTTACTTTTATAGCGCGTCTATTAGATCTGTCCTCAAATGGTAATGGTTTATATGAAATGCAGTTCTCTAATATAGAAATTAATGGATTAATATCATCTGCTCTTAGATTACCAATTGCTAGGATGGTACCGTAGCTTCTAGCGATAGTATTTTCTAAAAACATGTTAATATCAGTGATTGTAGATGAATCCAATTTATCAATCAGAGTTTCAATAGGAAATTGTAAAGTTTCTAAGGCTAGTGATGCAAAATAACTACAATGACTATATGGTTGCTGTACTTTCCAATTGTATAAATTTCTCCTGATTAATTCTCTGTATCTATTGTATGTAGCTGTGCTGGGCCGAAATTGGGCAAGTGATTTGATTATTTCATTTATAAAAACAAATAACTTGTCATTAAATCCAGAAAATGTTAATTGGATGCCTTTGCTCGTGAAATCGATATCAAAAGATAAGCCTGCAAGTCTAGCTTCATACAAATATTCATTTATACTATCGGTAAAGCAAGCTGAAAATAACTTGGAGTTCACTGTATAATCCGGAGTAAATTTACTTTTATCGACCGAAAGTAAAACAATGATGTATGCTTTTGGTTGACTAAAAACACTGTCTAACTTATACCAAACTTTCCATTTGTCATCGTCTCTTACAATATCCGGTGGCTTATTCAATGCTATAAGCTTTGATTGAACATTTGAATATTTCGACTTTGATAAAATATCAAGCCTCTCTGGCAATAAATGATTAGGATTAGGATACTTCAAACTCTGGTATGACTTATAAGAAATCTTCTCCCATGCACTTGTTTTACTACTAAGATCTGTAATATTATTAAATTGGGTATTATAAAATCGGCCAATCGACGTTGTTTTGCCCTCAAAGTCTTTCGAGACAACTTTAATTCTTACATTTTGAGGTGTTAGTTCATTTAAATAATTAGAAATGGATACAATAGAAGGGACAAAATTATATGAGCCAATCAAGTAGTCCGAAGGATTTTTAAATAATTGCATTTCAGATACAATAGTTGATACAGTTTGGGAAGGTTCTGCCTTTTCACTAAAATTAAATGATAACTGCGATAATAATGATACCTCCTTAAATATATAAGACGGAATAGGTATATTTTTCATCAAATCTAAGTATCCAAAAATTATACTTATAATTTCATTCCTTTTCTTAAATCCTGAGTCAGTTAAATCAATGGTAACTTCGAACGTCTGACAATCAGAAATCTCAATTGATGTAGCAGCTGAAATGTCATTGCACCAGCCATTTTTCACTAATAAACTTCGAACACTACCGATCCCTTCGTGTCCCAATAGATGAGATATAACAAGTTCAGGCTTTGTTTTTAACAGGATATACTTTTCTTCTGGAGACTTGATCCAGATTGGCCAAGTTAAAATAAGCTTTTTTGTATCGCCAATAGGAACTACTTCGAGTAAACTGGCACTATTTTGTTTACAATACGGCTCTATTGCGCCCCACCAATTTAAATAAGGGTCTTGAATTTCTTTATTTTTTATTGCAGTAAAATATTTAAGCGTCATTTTTTCAAGCTCGTCTAGTGACTGTGATCCAATTATACATAAAGTCATTATATTCGATGAGTAGTAATTCTCATAAAATTCTAGTAATTGCTGTCTTATATCAATATTTTGCGCAATCGTGTCATTTAATAATGTTTTTTTGTTCCCAGTAGCAAATTTATGCAGTGGATGAAAAACGCTCGCACTGTCTTTCTCTAACTATAGTATACAAAATAATGAAAATGAAGTCTGTGTTAAATAAAAATTTAGCCTCAAATACGTATTCTCTGTCATTATTATATTAATTCTGTGAGAAAATTAGCAAATCGTATCATTTCATTGGCTATTTTAACTCGATCAGATCTTACCTGGTATAATCTAAAACCATCATTGTTAACATTTTTTGAGTGTTCGCTGTCAATTGCATTTAATTCTCTATCTGTGGCACTTTGCGTGAATAATGGTGCTACAAAAAAATCAGAGAAACGCTCTAATCCTTCATCTAAATTATCTACATTAATATCAAAATAATATACAGTGTCTTCATTATCTGTGTACGCATTTGAGCTTCCCCCATGTGAAGATAAATACTCCGAATATTCTGATTCTGCGGGATACTTTTTAGTTCCTAAAAATAACATATGTTCGTTAAAATGAGCCAAACCTGGAACGTTGACTGGATCAAGTAGAGATCCGGCATGAACCGCTAAAGAGCATGCTGCTCTAGAAGATGTAGCATCAGAAATTAAAAGCGCTCGCAAGGCATTCGGTAGTGTAATAGCGCGATATTCTCTATCATCTATTGAACTTTTAATTACATGTTCACGTCCACTAAACGTTTTGGTTATATTATTTCCATCTGCACTGGCTGGTAGTATTGATGATGCAAAATACGAGGTAAAGATTGCTCGATTTAACATAGATATGATTCTAAACGATCCATCTCTGTTTGATTTTGGTATGACATTGGCGGTTTCTCCTGATGTATGTTTGTGAGAAAATGTAGATTTTGTTTTTCTGTGAATATAATAAAAGCTTGTTAACAGTCCACAATTAAAGTGAACACATAACAATAAAACGACACATTTGAGGGTAAATTGCATTTTGAGTCTGTAAATGCTTTGAATTCAGTTTGATATGCAATTAAAGGTGTTGTGTTCTGTACTTGATTGCTATTCACTAGTCTCAGATGTGATTTGGTGATATTTGACAATATTATTTGTGGCGACTATGCCAGCACAAAAAATATATAATTTTTTGATGACCGTGTCAAAGACTGAATAAATTGTTGATGAATTTCTGTCTGGGGCTCTAATGATAAGTAAGAAATGTAAGTCGCAACTCTATAGGAATGTTTTGTTGCGAGCTCATCATAATTCTTCCTACTGGTACCCGGTATCCGGTACTTTACCGGTTAATGAATTCATCGATCGATTTAATCCGTCAGTCAATCCGGATAATCCGGTTAAGTGACTTCCGTAATTTACGTTAAATTAGGAAGATATAACGCAAAAATACGAGTGAATTGTTTATAAAGTAATTAATATGTATGGTATTTGATAACAATAATAATAATTGCACTGCAAAATTCTTTGACGCAATACGTCAAGAGAAATATTGAAAATGCTAATGAAAATTACTTAACTGATTAATGCGTGGGATTCACAAGATTACTGTTCTATTAGTCGTATGAATATTATTGAAATTTCGTCCATGAATATTTACCTCGACTTCGATGAGAGATTTTCCTTTGGAAGTGCTGTTCCATGGATGCTACAGAGCGGCAGAATGATTCATTAATAGATCAAATATATAATGATTAAAATGCTAAGAATGAAATGAGGACCGGTTTGTGTGACTTCGGACGAACAGAAAAGTTTAAAATTATAAAGTTTCCCATTAATTTTTTAACAATTCATTTTAGTCAAGGGTGTACATTACTAACTATCCAATTCTCACCATAAAACAGCATATTGAAATTGAAAATAACACCGTTAGAAGTATCCATTTCTGCCATTTCTGAGTAAAACGAAATTGTGACTGAAAGAGATGTATATTTATATTATATTTTAGTCCTTCTGATATTACAATTTTCTGAGACAATGTATTCCGATATGGATAGTGTTGGTACTAGTAGTAATAGTAGTAGTAGTAGTAGAAGTAGTAGTAGTTTCGATTCTGATGAAGAAATTCGTTTCAGTGAATATATTTTATCTAGCACTGGTAAAGCTGCATTAGAAGCTGAAAATTGCAACATTATAAAGATTTATGATGCAATATGTAGGGATAAAATAAGAAACTTGAGTAAAAAACTTAATAAAATTAAAATCAATATGAATAATGATATCCAATCAAAATATGTCGATTTAGAGACTGGTGATAAAGTCATTAAATACTCAAAACAAGATGAATTTAATGATGGTGATGATTCGAATAGTATTTTTAGTGATTTGTCGTCAAGTGATTCAGATGTTGAAGTTATTTTAGCGCCAATGTTTCCTGAATGGTTAAAGTGGACTAAGCTATCAAAATTTTCGAAAGAATACTTCAAAATCAATATTCCGTCAAGTATGAATGAAGTTTTAGATTATTATGGAATTTATACTCTTGAAGTTCCAAGTACATTTTTCGGTTCTATAATACGGACTACGATTCAAGGGATTTATATTTCTGCCACTGGTATTACCAATTCTATAGTTTCTTTAACCAAATGGTTGTCATTTTTAGTTGTGCAACGTAGGAATAATGGCGAACTAAAATTGTGATTGATTATATAATTGTTATTTATGTAAAAATGGGTATTATATGAGATTTATAAGTTATCTACAATTCATTTTTTTCCATTTCATTAATGGCATCATTTGCTATCTTCGCTATACTTTGAGCAAAATACAGTACGATTGAACCAATGACTAAATAAACATACCATGGAAAATTCATATTATTCTCAGTAAATATTGCTTTACCAACAGATCCAGCATATACGATGCCAAAAGTACCCGGAGCAAATCCAAGAAATGTTGCAGTTAGGAATGACCAAAAATTAACCGAAGTAACACCATATATATAATTAGATATTGCAAATGGAAGTAATGGCGATAAGCGAAGTAGTAAAATCACTTTAAATCCTTCCTTGGTAATAGCTTTATCAATCGCTTTCCACCTCTTAGATGAAGAAATCATCTTTTGGGCCCACGATTTAAAAAATGTCCTACCAATATAGAAACTAATACATGCTGCTGCAGTTGCACTTGATAATACAATTAAAGTACCAGGAATTAATCCAAACAAATATCCACTTGAAGCTGTTAGTGGCATAGCCGGTATGGCTAAAACCTCGGCGACTATATAAATTGCAGCAAAATATAAATAACCATAAACTCCAAGACTGGAAATTTTGTTTATTGATTCGTTGATTATTAAATTGAAATCAATGCCTCCATTTTTTAGTAAAGCAATTACTCCAAGTATAACTGTAGAAAATATAGCCCCTAAAACTAGTTTCAATTTGTTATCATTATTTGTTGTTGTAGAATCATTTTGAGAGTATACTCTTACTTGCCGCTGTGTATAATAATCAAAATCTTTATTGCTATACTGCAAATTTAATTTTATGTGGCTTAATTTGTAAGACAAATCCTTTCTAACTCTATATTTCATACATTCGCTACTTAAACTTACTAAATTTTTATTGCTTTTACATGATAGTTGAAATAGTGTCGATGTTGAGAAACTTAGGACTTTCTGCACCACAAAAAGTATCGTGAACAGTGCTCCCAATGGAAACTTCATACTCCTAAATGATGTCACAGTATTGTGTTTACTTCGTTGTATTCTCTGGCAGAGTAGAATTTACTATCGTTGTGACTTTGTCTTTTGTTGTTTGCTGTTGTCAATTTGTGACATCACTGTCGGAAACCGGTACTTTTACTTCATATTCATTCTGACAATTCCATCCATCGAGTGATCCTCAAATAATCAGTGTAGATACGCTATCATCAAGCATGTTATCACAACTACCGTTGTCTAACTGGACTCTAGTAGATTCCCTTTTCAAAAATTGGGCCTAACCCCTCGTAATCCCTCTCAAATTGGTACAAGTGGAATTCCACAAGTGACCGTCCTAGGCACATGCGTCTTTTGATTTTTGCCACCAATTAAGTTATTGAATTAACCCAGATTGATCATCACAACTTCGCTATAAACTTTTATTTTCATCTTGGGAGTTGCTACAAATCAAGTCACATGATAGGATTCCTATCATAGAAAGTACAAGTACATGATGTTGACACTGTTATGTTACTGTATTTTCTTGAGTATTTTATCATTTTGGTTGTGTCAGGGAAATGATTCTTCTACTCGAAAAGTTGTGAGTCGACAGAATTATCAAGGTATAGATAGAAGTGATAGTGGTAATTCGTTACAAAATAGTAGTAGACATAAAAGTAAACGTCAAAAGTATAGCGGTAGAATTCACAGAAAATATAGGAAATGTGTATTACCTAGGTCAAAGGGGCCTTTATCCATCAAAGCGTTGAATAATCTTAATGATATTAGAAAGAATATGCAGAAAACTGTGGATTATGCATTAGCATCTTCAAAAAGTATAAAGCGCAGTGTCAAATCATATTTTTCTTCAGATTTTGAAGTTCTACTATTAAAAATTACTTCTCCTAATGACAATCTGCCAGATGATATAGATGTTGATAGATTCACGGCGACTATTGAAACTTTTGTTAGAAATATGGATGTTACATCAGCATCTAATCCATATCGTGTAACGTTGAGAAAAATATGGTCTAAATTGACTGAGACAGATTTTAGAACAACAGTAAAAGGCTTATATTTAATGCATATACTGCTGCGACATTCTCAACCAGAAGACGCTCTCATTTTTAAGACTCTCTTATCCAAAATGATGCGAGAAAGATGTAGAAAAACTAAAAGCAAATACTTTGACATAACTAAAATGTGTCATAGTGGACAAGATAGGATTTACATATCTAATTTTATATCTCGATATGCTAATTTTGTATTAAAACGTGCTAAAACATTTACATCCTCGTTTGAAGAGATGAAATTAATTACTGAAAGTATGGATGTAGATGATATTTGTGCTCAAATGTTCAAGGCAAAAAAACTTATAGATGCCGCATTAGATTGTAAATCCAGTTTAGATACAAATTATAGTGTCAGTGCTGTAGTTATTATGTGTTTGAAATGTATCGCAATTGATGTGAAGGAACTATTTATATTATTTTATGAAAAGCTAAAATGGATAGAGACAGAATCTATTAATGGAAACTTATTTCATGTTTGGAAGAAAGAAGAAGTAAAAGCGATGTTAAAACATCTAATAGAATTTTATGATGATAGATATGATATTATCACCAGAAATTTAAATGAAATTAATCATTTGTTGGATAACCAGGGGTGTGAGTCTATTGATACTATATCGCATTTGCCCAAACATTTTTAGATTAATGCAAAATAGTAATAGACTAAAAATGGGATCAATAATAATAAGTATAAGCCTTTAGTTTTGTCTATTTGAATAATGTTACCTAATATACATATTTAATTTTGGTACAAGTCCCTAACCTGACACCTAGAAGTTCTGGGCCAGAATCGGCGGATCCCCAGGTTATTTATCCCTTCGGTCCCTTGGTTTCTGAAAACCTTTCGAGTACTAAAATCTGTTATGGAATTTATGGAGTTTGATGTAGAAACGGCGTTTTTTGATATCTTTCCAATTCCACAAGAAGATGGATCAAATCCTGTAGTATCAATTCAGTACACAGAAAAGTACACGAAATTAATGGATATTTTTCGCGCAATAATCGTTTCCAAAGAATATTCTGCCCGAGTATTAATGTTAACGAAGCTTCTTTTGTTGGAAAATGCTGCGAATTACACTGTTTGGCAGTATCGTAGAGACTGTATTCGGCATATAAAATATGATTTGGAAAAAGAATTAGATTTTTTAGATTCATTTGCAGATGATAATCCCAAAAACTATCAAATTTGGCACCATCGTAGGTGTATTGTTGAAATCTATGAAAATGTTCACAGAGAATTAGCGTTTATTAATAAAATTTTTGAAACTGATGCTAAAAATTATCACGCGTGGGCATACAGACAATGGGTCGTTAAAAAATTTAATCTTTGGGCCGATGAATTAGCTTGTATTGACTTCTTGATAGACACCGATATTAGAAATAATTCGGCTTGGAATCATCGCTGGTTTGTAGTTCATAATTACTTGTTACTATTACCAAATATTACTACTGAAATGACAATGGAAATTTTAAATAATGAATTGGAATATGTGTTCAAGTCAATAAATCAAGTAAAATTAAATGAATCGGCGTGGAATTATCTCAGAGGCTTGGTAAATTATCATTCAGAAATAGTATTCAAAGCATCGTCGTTATTAAAAGCAATTAATTCGTCTGGTGATTATGATGGAAATCATTATTATCTCAGTTTGTTGGCACACATATATGAAAATGATAGTGGTATTGAATCGTTAGAGGAATGTGGTGAATTATACATGAAGTTGTTGACTGTAGACAGTACAAGGGCAAAATTATGGAATGCCAAAATAAATTTAATTTGTGCGAAAATGAAATAATTTTGGTGTATCATTTTTGTTAAATTATTCCTTTAGTATAAAATCATTTTCGGTGTAGATTAATGTAGTATAATGTTGTTTAATGTAGTTTAATGCAGTTTTAAAAAAATGTATATAATATTTTTTTTGGTTAGGGTTCAAAGGTAATGAAATTTTGGCACTCAGGACATGCCATACTCAACTCATCCATCATGAGTTACAAAGCGCTTTCCACTGTCGAAGATGGCGCAGAGCCAGTCAAGCACGAGTCCAAGAAACAGTTCTCTGTGTCATTTATGTCATCGGTGTTAGTTTCGGCATTGTTAATTGTTGTAGGTTTATTTGCGTTATCTACCTCTAGCGTGTTTGATAACTATACAAGCACCTCTACTGAGGAAAGACTTCAACTAGCTATGGATGGAAGTGTTCCATACAGTAATTTAAAGGACACGGAAAAGACTGCCCTATTTGCCAAGTTTAAGAGTATGTACGGACTAGATTATACATCAGATGAAGATGAAGTTAGATTTACTAACTTTAAGAAAAATTTAGAATTAATTGATACACGTAACGCTAAAGAAAAAGCAAAGGGGTTTAATGATGATGATCGTGCTAGACATGGTATAAATAAGTTTGCTGACAAATCTGAAGATGAATTGAAATTGTTGAGAGGCTTCATTCCTGGTGACTCAGAATCGGCCAAATATAAGAAAGCGAAAAAAGGTCCTAAATTAGATACTTACACTGATGATGGTGATGACTATGATACTGTTGATTGGCGTGATGTTTTGACTACAACTGTTAAAGATCAAGGGTATTGTGGTTCATGTTGGGCATTCTCAGCTACAAGTCAAATTGAATCAGATTCTATTCGTGCTGGTTATCTTACCGTTGCAGATGCTGATAAATTGTCTGAACAGCAGATGGTATCATGTGATACATATGATAGTGGTTGTGGTGGTGGCAATCCATACTATGCATACTATTATGTTTATAAAACTGGTGGTCTTGAATTAAATGTAACTTATCCATATACATCATATTGGGATGATGATGGTACATGCGTCTCAGATAGTTCTGAATATAAGGTTACTGTTACCGATTATTATTATTTATCATCTGAAAAGGCTATGGAAGCGCATGTGTCAAGTACTGGTCCATTATCAGTTTGCGTTGATGCCTCAGATTGGGCGTCATACACAGGTGGAGTTGTCCATACATGCGGTTCTAGTGTGGATCATTGTGTTCAGGCAGTTGGTTTAAATAGTGGTAGAAACTATTGGATCATTAGAAATTCTTGGGGTACTAATTGGGGTGAAAAAGGATACATATATCTAGAAGCAGGAGAAAATCTATGTGACATAACATACCTCCCCACTTATGTAGCGGTTAAGAAAGTATAAGATAGAATGAAATTTATTAATTTATATTCTTAGCTTATTGTAATTACAGAAATCCGTGACTTTGAATCTTCATCTTTTCATAGGTTACTTATAAAATTACAAATATTATATTAATTACCAATAGTGATCTTCGTACCTTTTATTCTTGCTTAGTTTCAATTTGCTCTAATATTGCATCTTGATACATATTTCGTTTTAAAGTTGTAGCATTTTCGACGAGGTGATTCAATTGTATGGTTTTTGGATGATTTTTTCCATAGTGTATTTCATGGACGTCGCAACTCTTCTTAAAATTTATAACAGCACGGCCCCAATCACCAACTGATGCACACATATCTCCAAGTTTCTTCCTTAAATTTGAAGCTTCCAAACTATCCCATCCATATGCTTTTTCTATTACTTCGCAATTAATTTCAGCAAAAGTTAAAGCTTGAATTTTGTTTTCAGATTCTAAAATTTTTATCAATTTTTCATTTAAAGATACGGTAGTGTTAACATCATCGTATACTAATCTTCCAGGTAAAAAGGAATTCGCTGGAATAGTTGCGAAAGTTTCAGTTCCCAGCCCTTCTCGAGTTATTGTTAAAGAGTTTAAAGCATTTCTGGCCTTTTCCGCGTGAAATGATGCAGCTTTTGATAGGACTTGTAGTGACTCTTCGTCGTGTCCTTGTTTTTGTAATATTTGTGATAATTGAACCTGGATAAATGCAATTGCTCGAAAAGGTATTGGGTTTAGTTTCTGCATTTTTCTAAGACTTCGTACGAGCCATTCTCTAGCTTCAACATAATTTTCTGTAATGTTTAAGACGCTAGCGATAGCTAGGCATGCACCTCCTACAATTGGATGTGTTGTGCCATGTGATGCTTCAAATATTTCATATGATTTAACTAAATATCTGTAAGCAGCATCAACAGCTTTATTAGCCTCGATAAAGTCGTCTCTGCTGCCTGATTTAGTCTCGTTCATAATTATAGAATTTATGAGTGAATTGATAACATTGTTCCTAGCTTTTTGTTCTAAGTCGTTCATTGGTATAGACTGATTTTTACTATTGTAATACTGCTTCAAGGTTTGAATTTCTTTTCTATACGCAGCTTTTCCTCTGTCTGATACAAGTATCTCATTTGCTTCTTGTTTCGCTCTTACACGTTGAAGCTGTTGATATTTTCTATATTTCATTATCATCATCTGTGCAACAGCGTTATAAAGTTCACATGCAATGCAATCCGATTCCATATCTAAATATTCGATTTGTTTCAGTGCGTTTCCCAGTGTTTCTTCCGCAGACTTTAATTTAGAAGTGAAAACTTGACTAATACCAAGTAATATAAGAATTTGGGCACGAATAATATCAATTGGTTTGTGATTTATTTCACTTAAATCAATTAAATAAGACGTTAAAAACTCTTCCCATGTAATCGGTAACTCATAGGCTACATCTTGTCCTCGAAAACTACTACTATTATTACTACTAGCTCTATTAGTTTCATTAAAAATTTGCCCCGTTGCTGGATCAATAATAAGTGGAATTTCTATCTTCATATTTAGTAAACTTTTAATCACTTTAGACCCTGAGAGAATACGAGATAACGATGGATAATACGATAACAAATTGGCTAATTGTATTGGATGTGCTACATCACGATTTTGCGTATCACATTGTTTAAATGGTAACATTAAAATGGCTAGATTTTGCGGTAAAATATGCGACTCAGCATTATGGATCCAATTCTGGAATATTTCACATTCGTGTCGAAAAAAATCTATTAATTTTCCCCAAGTTGGCGGATTATCATTTCCCTCGCGGTTAAAAAATAAATGCAAAGACGTAATAAATTTTGTGTGATCTTCTATTATACCTGTGTCGTTACACTTTGCAGATTCGTTTTGTTTCGATGGTAATTGGCCAACTACTGACATAATTTCAGCTATTATATCTTTTGTTATATGTCCAAAGTGCCTCGTGGCATGATCACGCAAACATTTAAATATATTGGCTATCAGATATATCTCTTTTAAATTGGTGTCATTTATAATATACTTGCTATTGACTTGTAAACTAGATTCAATTAATCTGCTACCTTTTTGAGTTGCAATACCTAAATGATGGTTAACTTGTGACCACAATCCTTCTTGGGCATAGGTTGAAGCAAGATCAACTATTGCTCTAATCATTTCAATTGAATCGTCTCCGTAACATAATCGACATAACGCTATTGCTCTAGCTCTTCCATCAGAAATATATTTCAATAAATTTTTAGATGTAAATTTTATTATATCACTATTTGTATCATCAGTATCTAACTTAATATCTTTATTTCCTAATAAGTGAATATATTGCTTGCTTATATCCATTTCATCGTAATTATCTTTATACAATGATTGTAGCGCCCGTATATGGTCATAAACTGCTATATCGTTAAGTATCTCTTTTAACCTTTGTTTAGGTTGCAACATTTCCAACAGTTTGTCGTTTTCTCTAACCAAGTAGTAATTTTTCTTGCTGGGCAACAAGCAGTTCTCCACGACCTCAATTATGGACGACATTGTGGGGATAACAAAGATAAATTACTTTTGGTTTACAAATCTATTAATTTAATAAATAAATTTTAATTTGGCATTGGCAACGTTTAAAAGTACCGGTTCCTCTTTCAAATTTCAATTTGTCAACCTTTCAAACTTCCAAAATGAAAGTTTCGATTCGAAATGTAAAATCTAAATTTTCTAATATTGTGAAGAAGTCCACAATTTATCGATACTTTCTCGGATTGCAGCAGCTTCTTCAGGCGGCTTGGCTTTTCACTCCTCTAAGTTCCTCTTTACGGCCCGCGACGCGTTGGCTTGATCGACTCAGTCAGTGACTCAGGATAAAAATAGAATCCACGACCGTTGTAACAACACAATTTCTTAAATCAAGATGAGTGATACGCCAGCAATTACCGAGACTCTGAAGAAGAAGGAAATTGATACCATTGGTATTTTAAAGAAGGCAGCAAGACGTGCTGGTGAGGGTGGTCTTGCTGGGGCTGCTGCCATGGCTATTAATGTTTGCTCATTGATGTGGATAAGAACAACAATTAACTATCAATATCGATATGGTACTAACATGACAACTGCTTTTAAAACTTTGTATTCCCAAGGTGGGGTATTACGTTTTTATCAAGGTTTAGCCCCAGCATTAATTCAAGGACCATTATCACGATTTGGTGATACAGCAGCTAATACTGGAGTTTTAGCTGCTCTGGATGCATTTGAAGCCACGGAAAATTTGAATGTTGGTGTTAAAACAATGTTTGCTTCTGTTGGTGCAGCTTTGTTTCGTATTTTGTTAATGCCAGTTGATACTTTCAAAACGACTATGCAAGTCGAAGGTAAAGATGGTTTGAAGAAATTGTTTGCCAAGGTAAAAGCTACAGGTCCCACTGCATTTTTTCATGGTTCTATTGCTGCATCTGCGGCTACATTTGTTGGACATTATCCTTGGTTTGCAACATATAACTACTTAAGTGAAGCTTTGCCTAGACCTGGTAAAGATGAAGTACTTTTAAAGTTAGCACGCAGTGCCGTCATTGGATTTTGTTCTTCTGCTGTGTCTGATACATGTTCTAATTCGATCAGGGTCATCAAGGTGTATAAACAAGCTAATGTCGACCCTATATCTTATCCTGAAGCATTAAAGCGTGTAATAGCTGAAGATGGCATCGGTGGTTTATTCGGTCGTGGATTGAGTACTAAGATTATTGCAAATGGTCTTCAAGGTTTAATGTTTTCTGTACTTTGGAAATTAATTGATGAAAAATTATTCAAAGCTGGACAAGAGGATAAAAAACGAAGTTAACTTAGCAGATAACTTAATTGCAGCTTTAGTATTTTCTTGTGTCGTTTTTGAAGTTTTACGTGGCATAATATTTTATTTTTTCAAATTTATGTGAGTAAATCTTAATTAAGTTACAATTATATCAATTTGAAATTACATTTTATTTTCCAACATTAATACATAAAATCCTTGCTCGTATATATCTGCTAGATTTTTTTCTTCGGGGTCGTGTTTCTGGAGTATTTCATTTACCCATGAACTTTGTTTTGATAATGTATGCTTATTTGCTCTTCCATTGTAACCATTTTTTGTTGCATTAATAGGTGCTCGTGGTGATAAAGTATGTGCATTACTACTTAGTTCATTATTCTGGTTCAAATCGTCATCATGAAGACTACTGAATGATGTACCTTTCCTCTTACTATATTCAATGTAATTAGACTCTTGTTCTGAAAGGTCATATTCTTTCATTAAATCTTGAAAAAAAGGTAAAGTTCGGTAATTATCATTCACTTCATGCTGACTAATCTTTTCCCTTACTGAACTTTGAAAACTGTTCATGTGAATGGCGCTATCATTAAACTTCAATTTTGCATTAGGTGCTTTATTGGTTGTTACAGGCAAGAAAAAGTCTCTCACTTTTTGAGCATATTCTTTCCCTCGTTCAATTCGCTGCAACTTCTCGATTTCGTCATTTAATGCATCCTCTTTTTGCTTCAAAATTTTTTTCTTAATGGCAATATTATATCTCGTTTTTAATGGGCTAACTTTTCTAATTTTTTCAGAATCATCACTAACTTTGGATACTTTATTCCGATATTCTTGTACAATATATCGCGGAGAGCGTGGTGCTTCTAATTTATCAACCACAGTTGGAGTGTATCTATATTCCTTCGCTATGTACTTATCCTTGGCATCTTTTATTTTTTGATCAATTGATCTCATTTGTAATTCAGTGTCAAGGTTTACATCAATATTTACTCCATTCTTGATTGCTTTATATTTGTTCAGCTGTTCAATTTTCTTATTCTCCTCTGTCATAGCTTGTACAACTGCATCATCCATTATTCGTTGATATAATGGTTTCTTCTTGTTCTTATGCGTGTTATATTGGGCATCTTTGACTGTTGGTACAACGATTTTATTTCGAGAATCGTTTGTATTATATTTATCAATTTCTGTAGATAAAGTGGTATTGTTGACATAACCTTTACTAACCGCTATCTGAAGAGCGTCTTCGCCAACTGTCCGTGCCTTTTCAGCTTGTCTCCGTGCCTTCGCATCCGCACGTAGTTTAGCTGATCTTTCATCTACAGTGCTAATTTGGTTGTTTAAATTATCTTTAATTTCAATTTTGCCTGTATCACACACAACATTCGCTGTCATTTTGCGAGACACCTCGTTAGTATTAATTTCAGTCTGTAAGTGCATTGGCACAGATACGCCTTCGTCATCAGAATCATTCATGCAACAGGCACTATTCGGTTTGTCATCAATACTATCGTCCTGAACTTTCTTCATCTCCACAACACGCTTTTTAGCAATATTTCGGCGTACCTGGCCTTGAATCTGAATGGCGACATCGTTCAACTCTTTTGTATCAGCATCGTCCGCAGCAATACTACTTGTATCGTCTACTCCTGGGGTAGTATTGATCGTAGAGTACTGTTC
>JACCDO010164922.1_pt1 | contig 18296 bp, 13 predicted proteins | sample 7446101 | NCBI WGS metagenome assembly JACCDO01 (sample SAMN15323440, study PRJNA562643) | freshwater metagenome | isolation source: river surface water | place: USA:Blue River Watershed | collected 2017-08-16 | reverse complement strand
CCCTCGCGCCCGCGGCGCGATGGTTGGCGGCGCAGGCCGTTGACGAGACACTGACAAGAGGATAGCCGCCCACAACACGAAGGAGTACTCGTCATGATGATTGATCGCGGGGCATACCCAAAGACGATGGGCACGCTCACCAGCATCGCTCAAGAGCAAGAGAAGCAGAAGAACATCGAGGCGTCGAAGCAGTTCGAGAAGAACCGACGAGACGAGGCGGCTGTTGACGCCGCGATGGCTCGGTCTTCTGGAAGCACGACGGAGTCGGTGCCCCCCACACGGACGTTCTCCGTTGGCGAGGAGATGGACAACGGAGCTTTCGTCGGCGACACGGGCGGTTGGTCCTACCGAGATCTCGGAGACGGACGGATCGAGATCGTCTCTGCTCCTCCGGGAAGCAAGGCCGCGGGCAAGATCCTTGATCCGACCAAGATCGCGGCGCTCTCCGACCCCGCCGCCAAGGCCCGTGCGGAGCGAGCCTACGCCAGCATCAAGAGCGTGATGTCCGGCGGTGAGCCCTTGGCGCCGTACCGCTCTCCGGCCGCGAAGAAGCCGCAGGCAGGCGGCGCCGCCCCTGCCGCCTCGGCTGGCGGAGCGGTGGACACCAGCGCACTCCGTGGCGACCCGTCCCGTGTCGACGCAAAGGGCCCCGGCATCACCCCGCCGTCGGGAATGGGCGGCTACTCGGAGCCCGAGCGGCCTGGGATGTCCCCGGCTCGTCGAATCCCGTCGCCCGTTGGCAAGAACTGAGCCGCTGAGGAGATCACCATGAGCATCACCGCAGCGCCCCCCATGATGCCCCCCGGCGCCCCTGCCGAGGGGGCTCCCCCTGACCAGAACGCCGAAGCGGAGCAGGCGATTGCCCTGATCGGCGCCGTGGCCGAGCAGGTCCTGGAGGCCGCCATCAAGGATCGCGGGTTCCTGGAGCGCCTCGTCGGCGAGTTGGTCAAGTACCCGGAGATCGTCTCCATGCTTCACGGCAAGGGTGACGAAGCCGAGGACATGGGCGAGGAGGACACCTTCGAGCAGGATCTCGAGCTCCTCTCGTCCGAGACCGACGACGTCGGCGAGATCAGCGAAGAAGACCTGCTGGCCTTCGCCGAGTAGTACCAGAAGAACAAGGAGAGACCTCATGCCGCTGTACGACACGCTCTGCAGATCCTGCGGAACGGAGGAGCAGGACTACTATGCCCCCTCCTCCGACGTCGAGAGGTTCCCGTCCGGCGACCTCGGGCTTCGGTGCTCGTGCGGCGGCGAGGCCATCATCCAGATCCGCGTCGGCAACATCAAGCTGGACGGGGACAACCGCATGTCAGGCGACATCCAAGGGGAGCGCCTGACTCCGCGGGAGTTCGAGAAGAAGTACGGCGAGACGCACGTCCCGCTGGAGCCAGGCACCGTCCGACAGCGGAACATGCTGGAGTTGACCCGCGAGAACAACGAGCTGCGCGCTCGTCGCGCCGGGTACAACAGCCAGGAGGACATGTTCCGCAAGCAGAAGGACCAGCAGCGGCGCACCGACGAGCGGCGGAGCAAGGCGGTGCCCAATGCTTGACCAGGGTGGAGCACCGGCCGAGTCCACCTCGACGTCGACGCCCTCGGCCGGCGGAGATGTCGGCGGGTCGACCGTCGCGTCGAGCTCGACCCCCGGCAGCAGCGCCGGCGGCGACTACAACTGGGGTGACTGGACGCCAGATCGGGACGATCTCCCCGAGCAGTACCGGCCGGCCATCAGCGCGGCCCGCGCCTACTACGAGAAGCAGCTCGCCGAGATGGCGGACTACAAGCAGCGCGCGGACTTCTACGCAAACCTCTGGGACTCGAACGAGACGGGGCAGTCGAGCGCCGAGATCGCCGGCCTCTACGAGGCCAAGTACGAGCTCGAGGACGTGCGCAAGCAGTTCGACGAGTTGAACGCGCAGAGCTCAGGTTGGACGGCCGAGAAGCAGGAGCTCACGGAGCGGGCCAACCAGTTGCAGCAGGAGATCGAGCAGATCAAGGCGCAGCTCCCCGAGATCGAAAACCAGATGCGCACAGCACTCAACCAGGAGTACACGAAGCTGCTCGAGCAGGACGTCGACGCCTTCTTCGCGCAGTACGGCGACAAGCTCCAGGACGAAAAGATTGCGAACGAGTTCATGGCCCTTCGCGAGAAGGGGATGGGCGACGTCGCTGCCGTCAACCTTGCGCAGATGTCCCAGCCCGACATCGCTTTCGCCAAGGAGCTCCTGGACGGAGGTACGAACCCAGACAAGGTGTTGGCGCTGGTGGCGCGAGCGGCCAAAGAGCGCGCACCGGCTGTTAGCCAGTCGGCCACCTTGACGGGCGGCGCGGCACCTGTTAGTAAGGTGTCAAGCCAAACAAGCACGGCTCAGGATCGGCGTGGTGCTGGTCCGAACAGTCAAGGAAACAGCAGATTCCCTCGCACGATGGGTCTGCTGTCCCAGAACCAGTAGCGAGGTAGTACGATGGCCCCTCCCTCCGGTGGTCTGCTTTCCACCACGGTCGGTTCCGAGCAGTTCCCGGAGTTCTCCCGGGGGCTCGTCGAGGAAGCCGCCGAGTTCCTCTGGAACGAGAACCCTCTCAGCAAGATGCTCTTCGCGGGCAAGCTCAAGGGTCAGGTCCAGACCTACGACTCCGCGGCGCAGCTCGAGAAGCTCGACCGGATCAGCACCCGGTCGAACATCACCACGGTCATCAACGGGACTGAGCGCCCCGTCAGCATGACCGGCGCGCTCCGCACCCGGCACCGCGTCTTCCCCGAGGCGCCCCTCTTCAAGGGCGAGCTCACCGTGACCTACGGTGAGGTGACCGACTGGTCGATCGCGGCCGAGAAGGGTCGCGGCGGCGAGAAGTCGATCCGGTTCATCAACAGCATCGTGAACTTCCTGGCCGACAGCCAGGAGGACCTCCGGCGCCGGATGACCCGCTGGTTCGTGCGCGGCTCGCTGCAGTCGGACCCCGAGGAGGCGGACGCCGCGGTGATCGCCGAGGAGGCCGCCAACTATGCCTCCATCGCGCAGATGTTCACCTTGTGGGGCGGCAACGCCACCATCGGCCTCAAGACCTGGAACCCGACCCACCGGCTCAGCATCGCCCACGGCGGTCTCCTCCAGTTCCAGGCCCCGGCGTCGCAGACCGGCTACTACGCCGGCCTCTACCGGAAGGGCGACGGCTCCGCGGACGCGCTCGAGAGCAAGTACTGGTACAACCAGTTCCAGAACGTCCCGGGCATCCACGACCTCGCGAACGCGCTGCGCAAGATGCGGATCGACATGAAGCGCATCCCGCGGTACAGCCAGTACGGCTTCCCGACGATGGCCCTCGCGGACAACCAGACCGTCGGCCAGCTCCTCGAGTACCACAAGAGCCGCATCGTCGCCATCGGCCAGAACGCCGAGTACCAGACCGTCGACCAGAACCTCTACGGCGACATCGACACCAGCTTCGCCATGCCCCTCGAGGGCGGCGGCAAGCTCGACGTCATGGTCCCGCAGGAGCTCTCCTGGGAGACCGATGCCGACATCCGCACGCTCAAGGGCGTGATGATGCTGCCCAACATCAAGACGTTCATCTCGATCGCCTCGTGGCAGAAGATCGAGCGCCTGATGAAGAGCATGGGCATCCCCTGGATGAACACCGTGGAGGACCTGAACACCCGGGCCTTCGCGATGAGCGACTTCTTCCAGGCCAACCTGCTCGAGGAGGTGTGGACCTCGCGGTGGTTCCTGTCCGACATGTTCATGGCCGAGGAGCTCGCCTTCAACGGCTGCATCTCCGGCACCGTGAACGCCGACGCCACCTGATCCACCACTACTCGGAGGAGTTTCCCATGCCGCGCAAGTACCAGAGCAACAACCACAACCTCGGCATGTACGTGTCGACCGAGCGGAAGGCCACTCCGGGGGCGACCATGCAGGCGCCCTCGCCTGTGGCCCCCGCTGTGGCGGCCGACGGCCTCTACGTCTGCACCTACGTCTACTGCAAGGCCGGCGCCGCCCTGGTCCCTGGCGAGGTCGTCGCCATCGACTACGACACGCTGACCACGCTCTCGACCTTCCAGGTCACCAAGTCGGCGACCTCGACGGACGGCACCAAGTTCGTCGTCGGTGTCGTGCCCAACAACCTCAAGAACAAGTTCGGCGAGCTTGTCGATGAGGTCGCCAGTGGCTCCTACTTCTGGGCGGTCTGCAAGGGCATCGTCAAGGTGCTCGACACCGGCAGCGCCACGAAGGGGGATCTGCTCAAGTTGAGCAGCACCGCCGGCAAGGTCGCCTCCTCGGCGACGGGCATCGGGCACGACGCCATTGGCGTCGCGCTCGAGACCACCAGCGGCGCCGGTCTGGTGACCACCATGCTCAACGCGCCGTTCGTCCCCTGACCTGACCAGGCAGTAGGCGTGCCGCCAGTCGTCCAGCTCTTAGGGGCTGGTCGGCTGGCGGTCTTCGTGCTATGAGGGGATCATGACGACGTACAACACCTCGATCCCGAACGGCACGCTGGGCTACCTGCTCAGCCGGATGCGCACGTACCTGGACTGGGCGCCCGACAGCGCGCCGGAGACCGAGGCTCGTCAGATTCACGTCATCAACGACGAGATCCAGCGCCTCGCCGTTGAGAGCCCCTGGCTCGTCACCGACGCCGAGGTCGAGATCCCGCTCGATGTCGACTTTGCGTCGTCGACCACGCTTGAAGACGACGTCGTGCAGCGGCACGAGCACGACCCGTTCGTGCTCTGGCGCCTGACCAGCGACGAGGTCGACAACTGGCCTGTCGATGGGTCCTGGAACTCGCGCTGGATCGAGATCACGAACGAGTCCGGCGACGTGGAGCGTCGTCGGATCCGGGACGTGTGGTTGAAGGCCGTTTCTGACATCCCGGCCCCTACGCCGGACTACCTCTACATGACGGTGGACCAGGCGCTGACCATCACGGGAGAGACCCTTCGCTTCAAGGTCATGGTGCTCGAGTACCCGCTGCCGCACGGCACACTCGGGGTGACGCGCGCCGGCCTCATCGCGAGCAACAGGTCGCAGTACTACGACGTGTCGCAGAAGATCACGCCGATGCCGCAGATGCAGACCCCCGCCTTCCTCGGCGGCTCGCGCGCCACGGTGGACGGCCAGTTGATGCGCTGGTACTGCGGGAGCGAGGTCCAGCCGCTGCTGCAGCCGATGGATGCGCCGACCGTCGCGAAGACGACGGGACAGGGCGCCACCTGGACCGGCCCAGATCTGCCAGGCACCTTCGAGTACTGCGTCGCCTACGCCTGGGGCCAGTACGACATCCAGAGCACGCAGGACGAAAGCGCGACGCTGCGTCCGATCCCGCGCTACCTCTCCCCTCCGAGCGCCGCCAGCGCCGCGCTGTCGGTGACCGCCGGCGGACACGCCATCCAGATCTACTTGCCGGACGTCGCCTGGCTCGCAGGCTGGGGCGAGAACACGCTGACGACCTCGACGTCCGACGTGCGCTGGGGCCACACCGGCATCCGCCGCTACGTCTACCGCCGCCGGACCACCAGCGCGGCTCCGTCTGCTCCGCCCCACACCAACGCGCACATGCAGCGCCACGTCCCCGCCGACGGGACGTGGCGGCTCTGGCGTGTGGTCTCCGACGAGACGGTCCAGACGCTGACCGACACGGGCGCGCTACCGCTGGCCATGCCCGACCGCCCGCTCACCACGGACGGTCGGCACATGACCATCGTCCCTGATGGATCCATCGCCGACTCGTCGCGCCTGTACCTGCGTCTCCGCCGGCGACCGCCGCCGCTTTTCGGAGCCTCCGACCCGCTCGGCCTCGTCCCTGGTGCCGAGATCGTCGTGGCGCTTCGCGCCGCAGCGCGCTTCGCCGCGGCCCAGGCCAAGTTCGACGTCGAGCGCAACCTGCTCAACACCGCCGCCGACACGGTGCGCGCGATGCGCGGGGCCAGCCAGGGCGTCGCCAGCCGCGTCACGAAGCGGCGCCCGCCGAGGATCGAGTAGATGTCAGGCCGCTTCAAGCTCGATGACACCGCAACGGGCCCGGTTCGGCTCACAGGGATGGACACGCGCCGAGGCGTGCGTCAGCCCGGGGCCGCGACGCTGATCAAGAACTTCAACGTCGGTCTCGACGGCCTGCTTCGCGGCATCGTCGGCCCGGCCCCGCTCTGCGTGGACGCGCAGACCGGGGTGCCGGCGACCTACGGCTCGCTCTACGGGATCTTCGTTGGCGAGCTCCAGGGGCTCGAGACCCTGCTCATCTACGAGGGCGGAGCCATCAAGCGGTACACGCCCTGGCTCGGTGGCAGCTCGTGGCAGACGCTTGAGTCGGGGTTCGTGTCGAGCAGCACTCTGGCGCCGGCCCAGTTCCTGCGCGCCGGAGACGGCGTCGTCATACTCCCGCAGTCGGTCGACGGCGCGGTCCCTCGTTTCTACGACGGGCTGTACTACGGGTACTTAGGCTACCCGGAGATCCCGCCGGCGCCGGAGCCCATCGGCCCGGCGAATCGGAACCAGACGAGCACTGGCGTCCCCTACTACGAGGGGCACAACGCCGCGGGCGTCGCTCGAATGGCTGGCGACATCAACAGGATGTACGACACGAGCGGCGCTGTTGTTCAGACGCGGTACAGGTTTTACCGCTACGGCTACGGAGCCATCGGCACGACCGAGAGCAACCCGGCGTCCACGGATGCCGAGGGTGAGGACGCCGGCTCGCTGCAGGCCGGCGAGTGGATGGCTACCGTCCAGTTCATCAACCGCTGGGGGCACATCTCGGCGCCCTCCGCACTGTCCTCTCCTCAGCAGTTGAGCTTTCGCCGGCCAATCAGCGGAGCGACGTCGCTCGACGACCTGCTGCAGAACTTCTACTGGCGCATCCCGACCGGCCCAGCGAACACGGTCGGTCGCATCATCTCACGCACGAAGGACACGCGAAACACGGGCGGCGGGTCGCAGACCTACGAGCTCCGCGGAAACGCAGGGAGCACGGGCCTGGCCTCCTTCGCGTCCGCTCCCGACAACGCAAGCACTCTGTATTACGACAACTTCTCGGACGGCTCCCTGCTGACCCCATCGGTCAACACCATCCCGACGCCGTCGGCGACGGTGATGACCTTCGCCTTCGGTCGCCTGTGGCTCGGGACGCGCGACGGCCGGATCTACTATAGCAAGCAGGGCAACGTCGGCACCTTCTTGCGCGACGAGTTCGTGGTCGCATCTGGCCGGGTCACGGGGTTCGCCCTCACGCCTGATGGCCTCATCGCCTTCACCGAGACGGAGGCCATGATCATCATCGAGCGCCCCGAGGCGGCTGCGTTCACCACGCGGAAGCTCGTGTCGGGCGAGGGCTGCTCCGCACCGGACAGCATCAGGACCATGCCCGACGGGACCGTGGTCTGGCTGGCCCCTCGTGGCTTCGTCGCCTACGCCCAGGGCGCCACGGTCTTCGTCGGGGCGCCCATAGTCACCGACTGGATCGAGCACAAGGAGACCGTCAAGAACGCCGCGGCCGTCGTGCATCCGACAAGCGGAACGTACATCTGCTGGGTCTCGACGCGCCGGGGGCGCATCGGCTTCCAGCTTGACCCTGCCTTCGGCTGGTCTCTCCGCACGGACGTCGAGGCCTTCTCGGCCGTCCCCTGGGACGACACCATCTTGGCCGTCGGACTCCGGGTGGACGACGATACGAAGGGCATCTGGTGCCTGGATCGTCGACAGTACAAGAGCCAGAAGGACGGCTACGTCGGCAACCTCGACTACGTCATCGAGACGTGGGAGCAGAACCAGCAGGAGATGTCTGCAACGAGCATGTGGCACCTGGAGGCCGAGACGTTCTGCAACACGGCGCAGACCGTGACCGTCAGCACGTTGTCGAACGGTCGAGGCTCTCCGACGCAGAACAACTCGCTCACCGAGGTCGCTACGTACAACAACGACAACGGAGGGACGAACGGCTACTGGGGCTCCTTCTACTGGTCGGCTGAGGAGTACTGGGACAAGGAGATGCAGTCCGTCGTCAACGCTCCGCTGTCGGCGCACGGTGTGCGCTCCGCTCGAGTCCGCATCCAGTCGACTGAGCCGCCGACCTTCGGCTGGCTCAGCATCAGTTACAATCGAGGCGGAGGCGGACGATGAGCTTCTACGTCCCAGCGCCTATCGGCGTTGCAGAGGCGGGCACGGTCGAGGCCGTCAACAAGGCGCTCTCTGTGGCAGCTCGTGCGCTGCAGCGCATCGACAGCAACAACTTCCAGTCCCTGACCGTCGTCGAGTTCGGGGCGCTGCAGCGCGTCGCCGGCGTCGCTACGCAGGTCAAGATCGGTGACGACGGAGAGCTCGAGCCCGCGGATTACGACGGCTGCCTCCCCTACGACGACTCGACCGGCGCATGGGAAGGCCTCAAAGACGGCTCGGGGCGAGACACGACGTGCGACGGCAAGGCCATCGAGCTCCAGTTGCTTCGCTCCTGGTCCGCCCTGGACTCAACGGAGTTGGTCTGGTCGGGCAACACGCGCCGCAGCTTCCTCCATCTGCGGTTCACTTGCCAGTTGACCAGCAACCTCATGGGCGACGTCGGCTACCAGTTCGCCTTCCGCGTCGACGGCCGGGTCATCGAGGAGGCCTCGCAGGGCGGCACCCCCAGCCCGAGGGACCAGTACACCGGGATGCACACCGTCGACGGCCCTGTGTTCATCCGGGCCCTGATGCCCGTCGACGCAGGGGTCCACACCGTCGAGGTCGTGTACCGAGCCGTCTACGTTCCGGAGGTCTCAGCAGGCATCGCGGACATGCAGGCCCACGTCCTTAGTCGCTACTTCATCGTCTCCGAGGAGGGCTCTCCATGAGCCTCACCATCGAGCCCGGCGCGCCGCGCGACGCCGACACCATCAACGCCGTGCTCCAGGAGGCGGAGGACAAGGTCAACACCGTCCTCCGCGACTCGATGCTGCCGAACAGCATCATACCGGAGGTGCTGAGCTCGGGCCTCGTCAACGAGATCGCGCACTGCGGGGAGGTCTCCAGCACGGAGGTCACCCTGGCCTTCCAGCCCGGAGATGTTGCGTCGTCCTGGTCGACGCTGCTCTCTTTGACGGAGGACTTCTCCGGCTCGGGTTATGGCGATGACGAGCAGCAGATGCAAGTCATAGAGATCGATAACGCGACCTGCGGCGGGGTCGTCGTCGAATGGGATCTCTGCCTGGACCGAGTGACCTCGTGGGAGGCCCCTGCGTTCGCTTTCGGACACGCCTTTGGCGAGTTCATCGTAGAGGTGGTCATCGAGGTCTGCAACAACAGCAACACAGCGAGTTCGGGCAACTGGTACATGATCGCCGGTCCGTTCTACCAGAGGAACAATGCGGTGTTCACGAACCCCTCGGGCGGCTACCCGGTGACCGAAGCTGACTTCAACGCAGCCGCGGGATCGAACAACCCTGTGATCTCTGCGAACATCGCAGGCGCCGTGCTGATCAACAAGGCTGCCATGATGGCTGCGGTCGGAAGCCCGACCGCCGTGGACATCTACGGCGTGCGAGCTCGAGCCCGCGCGTGGATCTCGGACAACAACTACACAGAGATCACGAGCCGTGTGACTGGATTGTCGCCTATCACGGCCGTCTTCGACATCGGGTCCAGCCGCTTGATGATCGAGAACACGCGGACAGGGGTGCTGGCATGAGCACGATCAACATCGACGCCGCCAACTTCGCGGTACTCGACGCGCTGTCCGACGAGCAGGCGTTCAACGACCGCATCGCTGGCCCGTCTGCAAGTGACACGCTCCGAGAGTTGAACGGTCAACTTGACAGCGACAACGTCCCGGCCCTTGGCTGGCCGGAGGCTGCGCTGAACCGACGCCTCTGCGCTCTTCATGCAGGCTACGCGGCCACGACCAGGCCACAGGACTACAAGCAGGACAACTTCGCAGAGACGGACAAGGCCGAGTTGATCCCCGGGGCGACGAGCTCGTTCACGCTGACCGAGACCCGCGACGTCATCGTGTACTGGAGCGTCACCTACTCCAGCATCAGGCAGACGGCGCGCTTTACCACGGGGCACGACACGGACGCGAACCATCGGATGTTCCTACTGCTCGACGGAGAGCAGTTGGACGACACGGTGCGGCAGATTCCGATTAGCCACGGAGCATGGGTTTCTGACACAGGAGGCACTGGTTCTGGTACTATTGTGCCCATCAACGATTCCTTCGACGACACCGTGCTGTCCCGAGGCAGGACGTGGACAGGGCACCGGGTTCTCAAGAACCTCGCCGCAGGCGAGCACAGCTTCGGCATCGGCGCCTGGATCAGGGGCGACGGCACGGTTAGGGTACACAGCGCCCAGATGTGGGCCCTCATTCGGAGGTTCTGATGAAGAGCAGCAAAGAGATCCTCGCAGCAGGGCGCTTCCGCCCCAACCGCCTGATGAAGGCGCAGTTGTGGGAGGATCAGCAGGCTGCGTCCGAGGGGAAGCTCGGTCTGACCGAGGCGCAGAAGGAGCAGGTCTCGCAGGAGTCTGCCGCCGCCGCGGCTCAGCAGGCCGCTCAGGCGCAGACAGAGGTCAGCCGCTCGATGATGGGCCAGCCCGACTTCGTCGGGCAGAAGGCGCAGTTCTCCGCCGGCATCGCGCAGGACGCGGCGGCCCAGGCCGGTGCAGGCCGCGCCGCAGCCAACCAGATGTCGCAGACGATGGCCCTGCAGAAGAAGGCCATGATCGACGAGCGGCTCCAGCAGCTCGCCAACCGCCGGTACAACACCGGGATGTGGGCGGCGCAGACGGGCATCAACACGGCCGCTGCTGCTGCGATGGGCATCGCCGGCGGCCCGGCCGCCGCAGCCAAGTCGATGCAGAACCCCGTGGCGGCGCAGCCGTCCTACGCCGGAGTCTGAGATGCCGTCGATCAACAACTACGCAAAGGTCGCCGCCGGCGAGATCATCGAGTCGAACCCGGAGGCCATGCGCATGACGCGCGACTTCCTGGCGATGCGCCGGGAGGGTCGGCAGAACTTCATCGCCAGCGTCTTGTCGGGCGGCAAGATCGGCGGCTTCGGCCGCGTGACCGAGGCCAACATGGCGGGCCCCGACATGTCCCGTCTCTCCGAGCTCGAGAAGCGCAAGGACGATCTCCTCAAGGACGCGCAGAAGGCACGCATGGACGCCATCAAGGCGCTGGCCGAGGGCGACGCTGGCATCCTCAGCCTCGCAGAGGCGCTCATCAAGTCGGAGGCGTCGCAGCGTGCCGCGAACGCCAACGCGACCGCTGTGATGTATAACGCTCGTGTCGACCGAGAGAAGACCCTGCTCGAGGATATTCGGGAGATCGGCGAACAAGGAGGAGCGTTCGCGGATACGTACAAGTTCTTGAACAGCCCGACGGCACCCCCCGACCACCCGGGAGTGAAGCTCCTGCGACAGATTACGTCGGTCACGCCTGGTCCGCTTGCAGGTTCGGCTAAGCAGGAGGCGCTGGACAAGATTCTGGGCCAGTTCAGCGGGCTGTCTCCTGCAGAACAAGCCGTAGCGCACGCGGCGCTTACTCGAAACCCCGCCTTCGCTGGCCTGAATATCCCTCCGCCCAGCAGCGCGGCGGATTCGATCCTACAGCAGTACGGCGATCAGGCCGTTGAACTGGCTGACCTCACCTACGAGAAGCAAAAGCTCGCCGATAGGGTCGGAGAAGAGATTGACAAGGCGCGCGTAGGTACGCGCACCACGATGGGCGAGCTCGCGGTCAAAGACGACGAGCGCACTCTCCGCATCCGGCGCAACCTCGAACTGCTCGGCCAGAGCGAGGAACTTCGCAAGCTACTTGACGATGCGGCGAAGAACCCTGTTCTCCCGCAGCAGAAGGAAGAGCTTGACGACATCGACAACGAGATGGCGCAGATCAAGTCTGCGACCGGCGGCGTGCTGCGCAACGAAGCCAAGGCGTACATGCGCACGAACAGGGAGATGGAGGAGCGCATCAAGAGCACCGTCGAGCTGGCCTACGAGAGGCAGATCAACCTCGCCGGAGAGGACGAAGAGAAGAGGACGGAGCTCAAGGCGCAGCGCGACGAGTTGCTGGCGAAGGCCGAGGGCGTGAGCGGCCGTCGGTTCCAGCGCGCTCTGCTCCAGCAGCAGCGCGAGATCCAGCGAGGCCAGCGGCAGGCCTTCGACGTCACGAACACGGGCGAGATCGAGCGCATCCGCTCTCGGAACATCGCCGCGACCCCGACGGACAAGGCGCGCGCGATGGCTGTGGCCGACAAGGCTGCGCGAGGCGATGACGTCGACGCCTTGCAGAAGAGCAAGACCCTGACCGCTGACCTCGGTGTCGGGCAAGGCGCCCGCCCCGTCATGGGCGCGCCGCAGCAGCCGGCCGCCGACGCAGCGGCTGCTCCTCCCAAGGCCCCGACCGGGGATGAGAAGAAGGTAGACGAGGAGGAAGAGGAAGATGTGGCGCCAGGCGCCGCTATCGGTGCGCTCTGGCAGAACATGCAGAGCAACCCTTTCGACACGGGGCGCGCCCGGAGCGACCTCCTGCGCTCCCGGATCGCTGCTCTCCGTACTCCGCGTGACGGTTCTGTAACCTGACCGAGGATTGACGAGAGGACAGGGGTCGGCTACAGGGGCAGCACGCCTACCCCTGGAGTCGACCTTGTCTTCCGTCGCCGACGTCTACCGCAAGCGGCTCGCCTACCCCGAAGACGCCGACAAGTCCCTGTCGGAGATCCGGCAGGAGCGGCTCGACAACGCCCTGCAGATCCAGCAGGACGCCAACGAAGAGGCCGCTCGCCAGGCGAAAGAGCGCGAGGACAAGCTCAAGAAGATGGGCTACGGCGAGCTGCCGGCCAAGGGCCCGTCGGCGACTGCGCCCACGACGCAGGGGACCGCGCCCGCGACCCAGGCGGAACTCGACGCCGAGATGGACGACGAGGCCGACGTTCCGCTGGGCGGCCAGAACCTCGACCGGCTCCTGTTCCCCGGCGTCGCCGAGAGTCTGACCCCGGGCCGCATCACAGCCATCAAGGCCGGTGTCCCCCAGGAGCCCCTGGTCTTCGGCCTCGACGAGGTCGACTCTGCGCGCGAGGCGGCCGGCGTCGCCTACGACGCCTGGCGCTCCGTGGTCGACGTGCTCGATGGCGACGTCGAGAAGGCCAAGGTTGCCGTGCTCGCGCGCAACGCACCCATCGCGGGTGAGCTCGAGCGGACCAACCCCAAGGCGTTCAAGTACCTCACGGAGCTGGCCGACCGGGAGCACGAGCCGTACAGCTTCTTCTTCCGCAACACGGGCTACACCTTCGCGGCGCCCACGACCCAGGAAGGTGACGCACCGACCTTCCTCGAAGGTGACGCAGGCAAGGAGGCCAACGCGCGCGACCAGCGCGAGGAGTACGTCTCGTCCCAGGCCGTTCGCGCCCTGCGCCTCGGGCCGGAGCAGGTGCAGTTCAAGGAACTCTACTCCGTATTCATGCCGCGGAACATCGCGGAAGTCGACATCACCGGGACGCAGAGCGACCTCTACTGGAACTACTACAAGAAGTTGCTCGGCGACGCGGAGTTGGACGGGAAAGAAGTCACTGACGAGGACAAGAACGCCCTCCAGGTCGAGGCCGCGCAGCGTGCCAAGCGGGACATCGAGAAGGCGATGTCGGTTGTCGGCTCTCCGGTCATCTACTCGATGGTCCCGGACAAGACCCCGCAGCAGATGGCGGCGGAGTCGCGTGACTCGCTGCTCGGCGGCGCTGGCATGAGCCTCAACGAGGCGCGTTTCTCTCAGCGGTACGTGCAGATCCCCGAGGCCGCTGGGACGTTCGACACAAGGCTCATCAAAGGCATCAACTTCGCGGGCTACCTGGGCCAGTTGATCTCCGTCATCGACCCGACGGAGATCGCCGGCGTGGCGGCTGACGTAGCCGCCAGCGAGTACAAGCGCAGCATCGAGCGAGAGACTGACGAGGACGGCGAGGTCGACGCGGGCGACGTCATCACGTCGCTCGGTCGCGCCTACGCGGCCGGCGGCCTGTCCGGCTTTATGCAGACGAACCCGCTGGGCTTCGTCGGCCTGGACGTCGGGTCGGCCGCGATGGGCGGCGCGCTCGATGCGGCGCTCGGCGACGACTTCCACAAGCGCGTCGTCGAGAACACCATCATCGCGACCGCCGACGCGGAGGACTTCTTCGACGCGACGACCGAGGCGCTGCCGACGCTGGCCGCTGGCGTTGGGCGCGTGGTGACGGGAGTCGACAACGAAGAGGTCATCCGCCGGATGGCCATTGAGAACCAGTTCGAGGCGAAGTCGCTGGCCTTCCTTGCCGCCGTGGTCACCCCCGGTCCGGCGATCTCCGACATGTTCGGCGGCGTCAGCAAGCTGCGCGCGGCCAACAAGACGAAGAAGACCGCCGACGGCGTTGCGGAGATCATCGAGCGGGGCATCACCGATGACGGTGTCGCTGACGTCGACGGGGTCATCCGAGACATCGGCAACGCCCACGGCATCGGTGTTCAGCGACTGGCGATGGCCGCGGCGACTTCGGCCGCTGCCAACGCGGCCGAGAAGGATGCCGACATCCTGTCGCGAAACGTCGGGGGCATCCTACGGGCCACCAAGGAGGCCTCCGCTGAGCTCCTCCAGGACGCGGAGGCCAAGGCCACCGCCGCGCGCCAGGCAGCTCAAGCACAGGCCGAGGGCATGGAGGCCGTGGCCGGCATCACGGAGAAGGCTGCCGACACCGTGGTCGCTCGCCTGGCTGCGCGCAAGACCAGCCCAGACGATGTCCTTGACGAGCCGCTTTCCGCCCTGGAGGAGTGGAAGTTCGCGATGCAGGGGCAGGCCGACAGCGGCAACCTGATCGACGTCACCGCTCGAATGGATCGGGTGTTTGAGGCCACGGACAAGGTAAGGGGTAAGATCGTCGACGCCATCGACGATGCCGAGGCCCAGGTCCGAGCAATCGAGAGCCAGGCGCTTCGCCCCGAGGACGTGCAGGAAGCCCTCAAGTACCATCGAGCAGAGGTCGCGGCCAAGCGAGCCATCAAGCGCATCGAGGAGCTTGCGTCCACGTCCCCGAAAGCCGCTGCGATGATGGACGACGCGCGCGCGTTGGCCAAGGCGCTGCAGAACATGGAGGCCATCCGTAAGCGGGTAGCCAAGTACACGGAGGCGTTGGGTGCGTCCCCGGGGAGCGTCAAGAAGCCTCGGGCAGACGTCGAGGCTGACCTCGCTGCGGTCACGAAGAAGATCGCTGACGAGCGCGCCGCTGGGAACACGGCGAGCCGTGACGACATCACCAAGATGGTTGTCCTGCGCGAGCGACTGGCAGCCACTCCGAAAGACGCAGCAGACGTCTCCTTGGTCGATCCCGACCTCCTGGTCGCCCAGCGGATGCTCAAAGACCAGTACGAGACCGTCAAGCGCGCCCGCGCGCGTATGACGGCCAGGCAGTCCGAAGATCCTGCCCTCTACAAGCGATTCTCGCAGATGATCGAAGACGCGCACGAGGCAGGCAAGGTGATCGGTGACGTAGACAACCACAGGAAGCTCATCGCCTTGCGCAAGCACGAGGCGTCCATCAAGAGCCTGCGCCTGACTCAGAAGCGTCTCCAGGGCCGCCTGGAGGACCTTGCCAAGGTCGACGCCTACGTCGCCCTCAAGACGCAGCAGAAGTACTCGAAGAAGGGCGTGCTGACCTCGATGCCGGAAGGCAGCGTCATCGACGACGTCATCCAGCGCCGCAAGGTCGCCTTCGTGTCCGCTCGGCGCCTGCTTGCCAAGAACCTCGGCGATCCGAAGGCCGCCTTCGAGGCGCTGCGGAAGGCAAACTCGAAGGCGCGCGTTGCGGCCCGCGAGGCTGCGAAGCAGCGCATCGCCGCCGCCCAGCGCAAGGCGCTGCGCGACTTTGCCGCGTCGCTCCGCCGGGGCGCCGACGAGGTCAAGCGCCGCGGTGCCAAGATGTCGTCCGTGACCAGCCGCACCGGGCGGCTGGCCGAGGACAACCAGCTTCTCGACCGCGCCCGCACGTCCCTGCAGCGCCGTCTCGGCAAGGACGACGTCTTCGGGTCGGAGATCGACAAGGCGACGTTCATCGACAACGTCGTTGAGTCCGTGTCGACCATCGCCGATGACGTCGTCAAGTACATGGATGACCCCGAGGACATCATCCGCGTCATTCAGCGCTTCACCCCTGGCGTCGACACGGAGGACATCGCCGCCCGTTTGGCGAACAAGGAGGCCAGGCAGGTCTTTGACGAGGTCCTGCGCGAGTACGCCGACCTCCAGTGGAAGACGTTCTCTGCGATGGACACCCGCAAGGTCGTCGTCGAGAACGTCCACCAGGCGGTCACCGAGGCGGCCAACGTCACGATGGGGATGCGTCGAGCCGAGCGGGATCTGAACCTCGCGCTGAGCGCGGTGCAGACCAAGTGGGCGCAGAACGGGATGCGCTACGCGATCTACAAGCTCCTGTCGCCGCGGGCCAGCTTCATCGGCGAGGGCAGCGACCACGCCTGGCGCACCTTCCAGCACGCGGACCAGCTCTCTGCCGCGATGCAGTCCTGGCTCGTGGTGCATAGCACCGAGGCCATCGACAAGATCATGAAGAAGAGTGGCGCGCAGTACACGCGCCAGCAGCTCGCGCAGGAGCTCATCGACGCCGTCTCCAGCGCGTTTGACACCAACGCAGATCGCGCGCGGATCGGTCTGCCCGCTGACAGCCGGTCCATGTTCGTCGTCTTCAAGGAGTTCATCCTGCAGCGGCGCCCGACGGCCAACGAGCAGGCGCTGACCCAGGGCGGTGAGATCCTCCGAGAGTCGATGGAGACCGCCAAGAAGATCAGCAACGAGTTGAGCGAGCTCTCCGCAGACAACAACAAGCTCACGCGCGCAGAGTGGATGGCGCGGCAGGAGCTCGAGGCTCGGCAGATGCGTCTGGCGAAGGCGCAGGCCAACCTCGACAACGCCCTCAACGCGCTGCGCGGAGCAAAGGCCGAGGTCGACGGGAACGCGGCGTCCCTGTCCGACGCGCGCGTCCGCCTCGCCGAGCTTGAGGCGGAGCTTGCGACCGCGAAGTCCGGCGTGAAGTTCAGCGACGAGGCGTGGGACGACGCCGTCGAGGTCGCCGACGACGCCTTCGGGCGCGCCTCGCAAGACCTGGCCGACGCCAAGGCGCGCAAGGCGCAGTTGGAGCAGGAACTTGAGGCGGCGGAGAACGCCGTGGCCCCTACCCTGTCGCCTGCCGAGCGGTCGAAGCGCATGGCCGCCATCAAGGCCAAGCGCGAGGCCCTGACCATCCACAACATGCGCCTCAACGACCTGCGCATCAAGTGGATGGAAGCACAGGAGGCGGAGGCGGCCAAGGCCAAGGTTCTCGGTGGCGCCGATGGCGCCGACAAGACCGTCCTCCCGGCGAACCTCAAGAGCCTCATCAACCAGGCCATGTCGTCCTTGAAGCCCGGCGACAGCAAGTCGGAGGCTGTGGCGCGCGCCGTCGACGCCTTCCTCAAGAGCGGAGGTCGCTGGTCGCAGATGGCCGACGCGGCGATGCGGCTGGACGCCATGCACACAGGGACGCTTGGTGGTGTCTCGAACCGACTGGACTTCGACGTCGGAGGCCTCGAGCAGATCATCTCTCGTCTGTCCGGCCTCGCGAAGAACCGTGGTCCTGACGAGTTGCTGTCGCGCGTCACCGAGCCCGGCTACGACCGGATCTTGCGTGCCATTGACGAGATGCAGGCCGCGGAGCCGAACAACAAGAAGATCGCCGTCATCCGAGAGGAGGCGCGCGCCGCGACCACAGTGAAGGAAGCAGGGAACGTCGTCGCCGGCCTCATCAAGAAGGGCAAGACCCGACAGAAGGAGGTCGCCGACTACGCCGCTCGACTCATCGACAAGGCGCAGGGCACGCCGGCCGCCAAGTCGCCGCTGCTGACGAGCTTCGAGGACACCCCTGCGTTCAAGGCGCATCAGGCCGAGGCCGCTCGGATGAAGGCAGAGATCGACGCGGAGAGCGCCCTGCTCGACGTGCGTCGCCGCGACAAGGACGCAACGGTCCAGGCCAAGAAGTCCGAGCTCAACACGCTGACCAACGAGCTTCGCGTCCTACAGGGCAAGGCCCAGGCCGCGAAGGTCGCGCTGGAGAACGTCAAGGCGCGCAAGGCCACGCCGAAGGGCTCCGTCCAGCGGATGTCCGCGGAGATCGCTCAGAACAAGCAGAAGCAGGACGCTCTCCAAAGCGACATCCGGCAGCTGGAGGGCAAGATCGAGCAGTTCGCTCGGTACAGTTCGCGCGATCTGAGCTCTCTGCAGAAGGCAGCAGACGACGCGAAGACCACCTT
>JACCDO010117115.1_pt1 | contig 18298 bp, 16 predicted proteins | sample 7446101 | NCBI WGS metagenome assembly JACCDO01 (sample SAMN15323440, study PRJNA562643) | freshwater metagenome | isolation source: river surface water | place: USA:Blue River Watershed | collected 2017-08-16 | reverse complement strand
TTGGTCCTGGTCGATTTGAAAACGGAAATCGTATTCCGTTAGATATTAAAGAGGGTGATGTTGTCCTTTATTCAAAGTATGGCGGTACTGAAGTAAAGTACAACAATGAAGAGTACCTAGTACTTTCTTCCCGTGATGTACTAGCAATCATTGCAAAGAAGTAAAGATGAGTAAATCACTTCAATTTGATGAAGCAGCTCGTCGTGCAATGGAGCGTGGCGTAAATATACTTGCCGATACTGTAAAGGTAACACTTGGACCTAAGGGTAGAAATGTAGTTATCGCAAAGAGCTATGGTGCACCTTTGATTACTAATGATGGTGTGACTATTGCAAAAGAGATTGAATTATCTGATCCAGCTGAAAATATGGGTGCTCAACTTGTTAAGCAAGTTGCAGAGAAAACCAATGATGTTGCTGGAGATGGTACAACTACCGCCACTGTTTTGGCACAAGCCATGGTTAAAGAAGGTTTGCGCAATTTAGCTGCCGGTGCTCAACCAATGGAACTAAAATATGGAATTGAGCAAGCAGTATCTGCCATTACAGAGGCATTGCGGAAAAATTCAACTGCCGTAAGCGGTAAGTCGCAGATTGCGGATGTTGCAACCATTTCAGCCCAAGATAAAGCCATTGGTGATTTGATCGCCGAAGCAATGGATAAAGTTGGTAAAGATGGTGTGATTACTGTTGAAGAATCATCAACAACTGGTCTTGAGCTTGAGTTCACCGAAGGTATGCAATTTGATAAGGGCTATATTTCTCCCTATTTTGTGACCGATGCAGATCGCATGGAAACAATTTTAGAAGATGCTTACATTTTAATTTCAGGTCAAAAAATCTCAGCCCTTAGCGAGGTTTTACCTGTACTTGAAAAGGTAGCGCAAGCAAGTAAGCCATTATTGATTATTGCTGAAGATGTAGAGGGTGAAGCACTCTCAACTCTTGTGGTTAACCGCATGCGCGGCACCTTCGCTTCAGCTGCTGTTAAAGCACCTGGTTTTGGGGATCGCAGAAAAGCAATGTTGCAAGATATTGCGATCTTAACTGGCGGCCAAGTTATCTCAGCTGAGGTTGGCTTAAAGCTTGAGCAAATAGATATCTCGATGCTAGGCAAAGCAAGACGTGTAGTTATCTCTAAGGACAACACCACGATTGTTGACGGAGCTGGAAACAAAAATGATGTTGCAGCTCGAGTGACTGAGATTCGCCGAGAGATTGAAAATACAGATTCTGATTGGGATCGCGAAAAACTTCAAGAGCGCGTTGCAAAACTTGCTGGTGGAGTTTGCGTAATCAAAGTTGGAGCTCATACCGAGGTGGAGTTAAAAGAGAAAAAGCATCGCCTTGAGGATGCAATATCTGCCACTAGGGCAGCTGTTGAAGAAGGAATTGTTGTTGGTGGAGGGGCTGCGTTAGTTCATGCTGCAACCGCACTTGATAATGATTTAGGTTTTGAAGGCGATAGAGCTGTTGGTGTTCGCCTAGTTCGTAAAGCTTGTGATGAACCACTTCGTTGGATCGCTGAAAATGCTGGCCAAGAAGGATATGTAGTTGTTTCTAAAGTAAGAGCTATGAAACCAAATGAAGGCTTTAATGCTTACTCTGAGACGTATACAGATCTTGTAAAAGAAGGTGTTATTGACCCAGTTAAGGTAACTAGGTCAGCGCTAGCAAATGCGGCTTCAATTGCTGCAATGTTTATTACTACTGAAGCCTTAGTCTTTGAGACTCCAGAGGAGAAAAAAGATGAGGCAACAGGACATGGTCACTCACATGGACCAGGTGGACATTCTCACTAAGTAAATTAAATGAAGCCTTGGTTTCAAAAAAACTTATTTTCCACTAACATCAACTAGTGGAAAATATAACACTGACAGTTGATTGCGGTGGAACTGGAATCAAGGCTTCAGTATTTGATCAACGTGGAAAAGTATTAGTTGATTTTCCCTATCTTAAAACGCCGTACCCACTATCACCAAATTTATTAGTTGAGATTATCACCGGCTTTGTGCTGGCTGATCAGAGAGTAAACCGCGTAACAATTGGTTTACCAGGAATGATTAGAAATGGAAAAATTGTATTTATTCCACATTATATAAATAAGCGAGGTCCAAGAACATTACCTGATGCACATTTAAAGAAAATTTGGCACGGTTTTGATCTTCAGAATACTTTACATAAAAAATTAAAACTTCCAATTCTGGTGCTTAATGACGCAGAAGTGCACGCGGCAGCAGTTATTACCGGTGTAGGACTTGAAACCGTTTTGACTTTTGGCACTGGCTTAGGTTGTGCCATGTTTAATAACGGTAAATTGGCCCCTCACCTGGAGCTATCACATGCCACTATTCGATATGGCAAAACAATAGATGCCTGGATTGGAGAAATCTCGAGAAGACGTATGGGAAATCAACTTTGGTCCAGACGGGTAAAGGCTTTAATTGGTGAGTTATACCCAATGATTATCTGGGATAAATTATATATTGGTGGTGGTAATTCTCAGAGAATTAGTAAATCAGCTTTAAGAAGCTTTGACTATAAAGTTAAGATTATTCCTAACTCGGCTGGCGTTGCAGGTGGTGTAAGAGCTTGGGACTTGCTCACTTAAATTTCATTCAAATTATCTAAACAGATACGATTGGTTATATGTCCGATATTGAGATAGGTCCAGGAAAGCGAGCGAAAGCCGCTTACTCATTTGATGATATTGCAATAGTTCCATCTAGGAGAACCCGCGATCCAGAGGAAGTATCTATTTCCTGGCAGATTGATGCATATAAATTTGATCTACCATTCCTTGCAGCTCCTATGGATTCAGTTGTCTCACCAGCTACAGCAATCGCGATTGGTCAAGCAGGCGGACTTGGTGTTTTAAATCTTGAAGGTATTTGGACACGATATGAAGATGCTGAGAAACAACTATCAGATATGGCAAAACTTTCAGAGGATAAAGCAATTAAAAAAATGCAGGAGATTTATTCTGCGCCAATTCAGCCCACTCTAATTAAAGAGAGAATTGCACAAATAAGAGCAGCGGGAGTAACTGTTGCTGGAGCACTCTCACCACAGCGCACTGTTGAATTTCATAAAGCTGTTATTGATGCTGGTGTAGATATTTTTGTTATTAGAGGAACTACCGTTTCTGCAGAACACGTATCTGATAACTCAACTGCTTTAAATCTAAAAAAATTCATTTATGAGTTAGATGTACCAGTAATTGTTGGTGGTTGTGCAACCGCGCAAGGGGCACTTCATTTAATGCGTTCAGGAGCAGCTGGTGTATTAGTGGGATTCGGTGGTGGATCTGCTCACACAACAAAAACTGTTTTAGGAATTTCAGTACCAATGGCTTCTGCAGTGGCTGAGGTTGCTTCAGCGCGAAGAGATTACTTGGATGAATCTGGCGGTAGATATGTACATGTAATTGCCGATGGCTCAGTAAGTTCAAGTGGTGAGATTGCAAAAGCAATTGCATGTGGTGCTGATGCGATCATGATGGGATCACCCTTAGCAAGATCATCTGATGCACCAGGTAAAGGCTGGCATTGGGGATTAGAGGCACATCATGCTGAGCTACCAAGAGGAAACAGGGTAAAGGTAGGAACAGTTGGAAACTTGGGCGAGGTTTTGACTGGCCCATCAAATACATCAGATGGCTCAATGAATTTATTTGGTGCACTTAAGAGATCTATGGCCACATGTGGTTACTCAGAATTGAAAGAGTTTCAGCGTGTAGAAATAGTTGTAAAACCTTAATAATCTGTGAAAGTTCTTAAAGTTCGGTTGTAATAGTAGATTCCGCCTATTTTTTGTTGGGGATTTGATACTTGTTGATTAAACTTAGGACGTGATTAAAACCAAAATAGCTATCTTCTCTTTAGCTATTTTTGCATTTTCTTCAATCTATTCCTCCACCGCAGTAGCAGCACCTAAGGATAAGCCATTTAAATTAAACTGTAAGGCAACTAAGGCAAAAGGGCACATCGTAAAAAATATTTTGCCGCCAGAAGTAAAAGGTCCATACAGAAATAAATTGTTTAATATTTCAACAAATTGTGGAGACATAGTAATTGAAGCTTTTGGAGCAAATGCTCCAGTAACAGTCGCTGCAATGTCAGCGCTTGCAAAAGGTGGCTATTTTGATCAAACCTTATGCCATCGCTTGACTACTTCCGAAAGCTATTTACTTCATTGTGGGGACCCAACCGCCACTGGAATGGGCGCACCAAGCTTTGAGTATGACAACGAAAATTTGCCAATAAATAGTGAAAGTAATTACTCAACCGGAGTTGTAGGTGTTTGGAATTCGGAAAATATGAGTAATGGAGGTCAATTCTTTATTGTTTATAACGACTCAACATTGCCACCTAATTACACAATTTGGGGCAAAGTAATAAAAGGCCTGGAAATTGTTAAGGCTGTTGCAAAAGACGGAGTTATTGATGGTAAATCTGAAGGATCACCAAAACGCAAAATAGCTATTGAACGAGTAAGAGTTCGTTAATTTGTATTAACAATCTTAAAAACTTCAGCAATAGCACCTGCTGGTAAATTGTTTGCTACTGCGTTTTTTTCACCCCATTCTCGCACCATGCTTTCTAAATTTTCATTATGTGCAGTTTGACTAACATGACTATGAAGAGCCTGCATCTTTTTATCAAATGTTGAAGTGATATCAACAAAGTGATCAGGGTTTTGAGAAGACATAACCCAAACCTCCTTGACCCGCCAAGGCTGTAAACCTTCATCCTTCAATAAATCTTCAAAAGCAAATGGATTACGAGAATCAGGGTAGACCGCTTGAATAGCAGCCTCTCCTGCCGCCATATGGTCTGGATGAGAAGCAAATAATCTTTCCCAGTTTCGTTCCGGTGACTGAATAATCATTCGATCAGGCTTACTTATTCTAATTTGTCGGACAATGTCTTTTCTTAGTTCAATTGTTGGTACAAGCCAACCATCTCGGTAATTTAAAAATGTTATGTCACTTACACCAACTGCTTGCCCAGCTTGTCGTTGTTCATACTGGCGAATTTTAGGCATATCTTCTCTAGGAACATTTGGGTCTTCCCCGCCTTGATCTCCATTTGTGCAAATGCAGTAGGAAACTTTTATACCTTTGGCTGTCCATAAAGCAATCGTGCCAGCGGCTCCAAAGTCACAATCATCTGGATGGGCTGTAACGACAAGAACACGTTCAATTTCGCTATCTTCTAAAGGTTTCATTGGAAGCAAGATTACCGCAGCAAAACCCTTTGTCTTAACCACCGATAGACTTAGCAATATGTCCGCGCTAACTGATGGTTTAAACCCAAATCAATTAGCAGCGGTAAAGCACGAAGGATCGCCTCTACTTGTAGTAGCAGGCGCAGGGTCGGGTAAAACTAGAGTTTTAACTCGCAGAATTGCATACCTGTTAGCGGAAAGAAACACCGCACCCTTTGAAGTATTAGCAATTACTTTTACCAATAAGGCAGCTGGTGAAATGAAGGAACGAGTGGCAGAGCTTGTCGGAGCTAGGGCTAAGTCAATGTGGGTTTCAACCTTTCACTCAGCCTGTGTCAGAATCTTAAGAAAAGAAGCGTCATTACTTGGTTATACAAATTCATTCACAATTTACGATCAAAGCGATTCTTTGAGGTTAATAACTTTGATTATGCGGGATATGAATATTGATGAAAAACGTTATGCGCCGAGGGCTATTGCATCCATTATTTCACAAGCTAAAAATGAGTTAATGGGTCCGGCAGATTATTTGAATCAGACCAAAGATCATTTTCATGAAATAGTTGCACAGGTATTTGAGATTTATCAGAAGCGACTTTCCAGTGCTAACTCTTTGGATTTCGACGATTTAATTTCAAAAACTGTTGAAGTTTTACAAAGATTCCCAGAGATTAAAGCCAAATATCGATCAAGGTTTAGGCATATTTTAGTTGATGAATATCAGGATACAAACCATGCGCAATATATATTGATTAAAGAGTTGGTTGGCTCAGACCGTGAGGGTTTTCCGCCTGCCGAATTATGTGTAGTTGGAGATGCTGATCAATCTATATATGCATTTAGAGGAGCAAATATAAGAAATATTTTACAATTTGAATCAGATTATCCAAATGCTAAAACAATTTTACTTGAACAAAATTATCGCTCAACTCAAAATATATTAAGTGCAGCCAATGCTGTTATTTCTAATAATGAGGGTAGAAAAGAGAAGAATCTCTGGTCAGATGCGGGTAGTGGAGCTTTAATTAATGGCTATGTAGCCGAAAGCGAGCATGATGAAGCGGATTTTGTCGTTCGAGAAATTGCAAGATTAAAAGACCTAGGTAAATCAAATCCTGGTGATAGCGCTATTTTTTATAGAACAAATGCTCAGTCCCGCGTTTTTGAGGAAGTCTTTCTTAGAGTAGGGATTCCTTACAAAGTTGTGGGGGGAGTAAGGTTTTATGAGCGCAAAGAAGTAAAGGATTTCCTTGCCTACCTGAGAGTGGTCGTAAATCCTGAAGATGAAGTCTCTATGCGAAGAATTATTAATACGCCCAAGCGGGGCATTGGAGATAGAGCTTTAGATCAAATTGAAGAGCATAGTCGAGAAAAGAATTTAACTTTTTGGCAGACATTATGTGAAATTGATCAAAATGCAGAGATTTCACCAAAGTCTGCACTATCGCTCAAAGAATTTGTAAAACTGATTAAATCAATTCAAACACTTGTAGAAGCAAAGACTAGGCCATCGGTAATAGCTCAAGCAGTTTTGGAACAGTCTGGCCTGCTTTCAGAATTGCAAGATAGTAAAGATCCTCAGGATGAAGTTAGAGTAGAGAATTTAGAGGAATTAGTAGCGGTAGCAACTGAATATGAAGAGGGTGAAGTTGAAGACGGTGAAGATATATCACTTTCTGGATTCCTAGAGAATGTTTCACTTGTTGCGGATGCTGATCAGATTCCTGATGGTGAAGATCATGGCGGAGTTGTAACCATGATGACATTGCATACTGCCAAAGGATTAGAGTTTAAGACTGTTTTTTTGACTGGTATGGAGGAAGGAATTTTTCCACACTCTCGAACTTTAGATGATCCAGATGAATTACAAGAAGAGCGTCGACTTGCATATGTTGGGTTAACTAGAGCAAGAGAAAACCTTTTTATTACAAGAGCTGAGTACCGATCAGCCTGGGGATCTCCTAATTACAACGCCGCCTCAAGATTTATTAGTGAAATTCCAGATAATGTCATCGAATGGAATCAATCGCAAGAATCACCGCTAAGAAGTAAATCCTCAGTAAGGCGAAGTTTTCCAGCACCAAAAGCTACTGGTAAATCTAGTACGACTATGAAACTAGAAATTGGCGAACGAGTATCACATGACACATTTGGCTTAGGTAAGGTGATTGAGGTTAGCGGGGAAGGTGATAGAGCAGAGGCAACTATTGATTTTGGCTCATTTGGGCACAAGAGACTTCTATTGCGGTATGCCCCAGTTGAGAAATTATAAAATTTCCAATCATTTCATTACTATTACCACCTTGTTATAGAAATTATTGACTGGAGATAAATTGGATCTTTTTGAGTATCAGGCGCGTGATCTATTTGAATCCCATCAAATTCCTGTACTTGCAGGTGCAGTTGCAACAACTCCCGAAGAAGCTGAATCAATTGCTTTAAAAATTGGTGGAAAAGTTGTTGTAAAAGCTCAAGTAAAAATTGGTGGCAGGGGCAAGGCTGGTGGTGTTAAATTAGCTGAAAACGCATCTGACGCAAAAGAAAAAGCAAAAGCAATTTTAGGCATGGATATCAAAGGCCATATTGTTAAAAAAGTAATGATTGCTCAAGCAGCACCCATTGAATCTGAGTATTACTTAGCAATTTTACTGGATAGGGCAAATAGAAATTTCTTAGTAATGGCATCTGTTGCTGGCGGTATGGAAATTGAAGAAGTTGCTCATAAGACCCCAGAAAAACTTGCTAGGGTTGGAATTGATCCAAATATAGGTATTGATAAGTCGCAAGCAATCGAAATTATTAAGGCTGGACAGTTTCCTGCAGAAGTAGTTGACCAAATCGCAGAGGTCTTGATAAAACTTTGGGAAGCTTTTGTAAAAGAAGATGCGACTTTAATGGAGATAAATCCGTTGGTAAAAAGCTCAGATGGCAAGATAATTGCACTAGATGGCAAAGTTACCTTAGATGACAATTCAAGTTTTAGGCACCCCGATCATGAGAGTCTAATTGACCACGGTTCAACTAATCCTTTAGAGGCATTGGCTAAAGAAAAAGATTTAAATTATGTGAAGCTAGATGGTCAAGTAGGAATTATCGGCAATGGTGCTGGATTAGTAATGAGTACATTAGATGTGGTGGCATACGCAGGTGAAAAGTATGGCGTAAAACCTGCGAACTTTTTAGATATTGGCGGCGGTGCTTCTGCAGAAGTAATGGCTAACGGGCTATCAATTATTTTAAGCGATGAAGATGTAAGAAGTGTTTTTGTTAATGTATTTGGTGGAATCACATCATGTGATGCTGTAGCAAATGGAATTGTTCAAGCACTTAAAATTCTAGGTAACCAAGCAACTAAACCTATAGTTGTAAGACTAGATGGTAATAACGTTGACTTAGGAAGAAAAATTTTAAACGAGGCAAACCACCCACTTATTGAGCAATTAGATACTATGGATGGCGCAGCAGCAAAAGCGGCACAATTGGCGGCAAAATAATGGCTATATTTGTAAATGAAAATACTAAAGTAATTGTGCAGGGCATGACTGGTTCAGAAGGTACTAAACACACAAAACGAATGTTAAAAGCTGGTACGAAAATTGTCGGTGGCGTTACTCCTGGAAAAGGTGGGCAAACTGCCGATATGGATAGTGCTGTAATTCCAGTTTTCAATACAGTGAAAGAAGCAATGCAAGTAACTGGCGCAAATGCATCTGTAGTTTTTGTTCCACCAAAGTTTGCAAAAGCAGCAGTAGTGGATGCAATTGATGCTGAAATCCCACTTGTTGTTGTAATTACTGAGGGAATACCAGTTCATGATGTTGCAGCTTTTTACGCTTATTCAGTTAGTAAAGGCAAAACACAAATACTTGGTCCAAATTGCCCTGGAATTATTAGCCCAGGTAAAACTAATCTTGGAATTATTCCAGCCGATATAACTGGACCAGGAAAGATCGGGCTAGTCTCAAAATCAGGAACTCTTACCTACCAAATGATGTATGAACTAAGGGATTTTGGTTTCACAACAGCCGTTGGAATTGGGGGAGACCCAATAATTGGCACAACTCATATTGATTGTTTGCGTGCATTCCAAGATGACCCAGAGACTAAAGCGATTGTAATGATTGGCGAAATCGGTGGAGATGCGGAAGAAAGAGCTGCACAATTCATTAAAGAGTATGTCACCAAGCCAGTGGTCGGATATGTAGCAGGTTTTACTGCTCCAGAAGGAAAGACAATGGGTCATGCCGGAGCTATTGTCTCTGGATCATCCGGTACAGCAACAGCTAAGAAAGAAGCACTCGAAGCTGTCGGTGTTGCGGTTGGTAAAACACCAAGCGAAACCGCTAACTTGATGCGCAAGATATTGAATGGATAAATCGCAGATAGGAAATTAATGGTTGCACGTAATTTTTATGTGACGTTGCAACAGGTTATTAGATCAGTTCTTATAATTATATTTCCAATAGCTTTTATAACTTTATTTGCTTGGGCAACAGCCGGAAGTACCTATGGGACAACTTCGGACCCCATGCGAGCTGCAGTTTGGCTATGGCTTGGTACGCACCTAACTCCCTTTAACATTTTAAGCAATGAAGTGAATGGATACCTTTCTTATTTACCAATAGGCGCTGTGATTTTTCCATGGCTAGCAATTAAAAATGGTTTTAATCGAGCAAACGAAATATTGGGTAATCGTAAAACTAGTAGAGCGTATTTTATTATTAACTATTTACTCCTATATACAATTCTGGCCTTAGTTTCCATAAATTCCCAAGTCAAAATTGATTGGCTTAGAAGCATACCAATCTTATTAATAATTTTGATCATGGCTACTTCTACTAAAAGGATCGAAAATTTAATCAAGTTACCCTTTAGTATGTTCTTAGTTTTATTAGGAGTTAGTGGATTAATTTTTACGTTATCACTAGCGCTGAATTTTACTACTGCAAAGAATTTAACAATTGTTATTCAACCAGGAATACTAGGAGGAATTCTACTAGTTCTATTACAAGTACTGTATTTACCCAATCTTTTTTTTGCAACGCTAAGTTATTTGCTCGGGGTAGGGTTTTCATTAGGTAGAGAAACTTATATTTCTCCATTCGTATTTGAATTGAGCGAAATTCCTGCTATCCCAGTTCTAGCAGCTTTACCGACCGATAAGCATTCATGGCTAGCCTTGTTTACCATCTGTCTATTAGCCATAGGAATGGTAAACATAAATCTCATCAAAAGAGTTAAATTAGATACAAGAAGCGCTAGACAATTAAAGATTAGATTTATAGCAATTTCAATTATATTTTTTGCATTAGCCGCTTGGCTAAGCTCTGGTTCATTACTTTCTGAAAATATGTCTCCAGTAGGAGTTAATCCACTAATTATGTCGGCAGTCGTTGCAGGTCAATTATTGCTAGCACTATTGCTTTTGTACATATTTCCACTCTTATTTAAGAAAAAAGTAAAGCAAGGGTAGGCTTGAAGTATGAGCGCAACAATAATTGATGGCAGAAAATCTGCAGAAACTATAAAGAATCAGATTTCTGTCAACCTAAAAAGTTCAAAAAAAGAATTAGGTTTAGGCACAATTTTAGTTGGCAATGACCCAGGTTCGGTCGCTTATGTTGATGGCAAGCATCGCGATTGCTCAGAGGTTGGAATAAGTTCGATCAAAGTTAACTTACCAACCACTTCTTCAGAAGATGAAATTATTGCAGCGATTGAGAAGTTAAATAAGGATCCAAAGTGCACAGGTTTTATTGTCCAATTACCGCTACCTGCATCAATTGATGTTCAAAATGTTTTATCGAAGATTGACCCAAATAAAGATGCTGATGGCTTACATCCATTTAATTTAGGAAATTTAGTTTTATCAAAGAACTCAATCATTCCATGCACACCCAAGGCAATTTGGGCATTATTGTCTGAATACAAAGTTAATTTATCAGGAGCAAAAGTTTTAATAATTGGTAGGGGTTCAACAGTTGGAAGGCCACTATCTATTCTGTTATCACAAAAAAATATTGATGCGACTGTAACGTTAGCTCATTCTGCAACTAGGAATTTAACTGATCTAATCAATGATGCTGATGTTGTAGTTGCTGCGATAGGTAAGCCACACTTTATTAAGCCTGAGATGATCAAATCTGGAGCAGTAGTAATTGATGTAGGAATTACTCGAACACAAACCGGACTAGTTGGTGATGTTGACCCAGGCGTAATCAATATTGCTTCGCTATTTGCGCCAATGCCTGGCGGTGTCGGGCCAATGACCCGTGCGATGCTGTTAACTAATTTAGTTGAATTGGCAAATAGATGAGGGAGAGTTTTACCTTAGATCAGGTAAGAAAAGTATCATTAATAGTTGTAGGGCTTGGATTAGTTATTGGTATGACTGGGGCAGTTAGGACTGGCTCTATTATCCTGTCACTGGGGGCGAGCATTATTGTTATTGCTAGGTATTCACAACTGAAAATTAAGCGAAATATTGAACTATTTTTACCGCTTATGATTTGTATCATGTTATTCGTTTTAGCACTTACTCTTCCAAACGCAAGATAAGTACTCGATTTAGCGGTATTGGATTTGGTCGGTAATATTAGTTCATCAGTTGAGAGGATTAAATGAGCAGAATTGGAAAAGTTACTGTAGTTGGATCTGGCTTCTATGGATCAACCACCGCCCTTCGCTTAGCAGAATACAATATTTTTGAGAGTGTAGTTTTAACCGACATAGTAGAAGGAAAATCTGAAGGATTAGCTTTAGATATAAATCAATCAAGATCAATTGAAAATTTTGAAACCAAAGTATTCGGAGCAACAACTACCAGTGATGGGGCTGGTTATGAAAAAACATCCAACTCAGATGTTGTGGTAATTACAGCAGGACTGCCTCGTAAACCTGGAATGAGCCGAATGGATTTAATTGGCGTTAATGCCGGAATTGTTAGAGGAGTTGCTGAGAATATCGCCAAGCACTCACCAAATGCAGTAATAATTGTAGTTTCTAATCCGTTAGATGAAATGACTGCGCTTGCACAGATTGCTACTAAATTTCCATACAACAAAGTTATGGGGCAAGCTGGAATGTTAGATACTGCAAGATTTACAAATTTTGTTGCTGAAAAATGTAAGGTTGAAGTTTCTGTTGTAAAAACACTAACTCTTGGCTCTCATGGTGAGACGATGGTGCCAGTTCCAAGTCGTTGTACGGTAAATGGAAAGGCACTTTCAGATGTTTTATCACAAAGTGAGATTTCAGAATTAGTGGATAAAACTCGTAATGGTGGAGCTGAGATCGTTGCTCTTTTAAAAACTGGTTCTGCCTACTACGCCCCATCTGCAGCAGCAGCTCGAATGGCTAAAGCAGTAATTACAGATTCAAATGAAGTTATGCCAGTTTGTGCTTGGGTAAATGGTGAGTATGGGATCTCTGGAGTGTATTTAGGTGTTGAGGCACAAATTGGAAAGAATGGCATTACAAAGGTGATTGAAACCAATTTAACAAGCGATGAGCTCTCGTCTTTGAAAGTTGCCGCAGAGGCAGTTCGTGCAAAACAAGCAGATGTTAAAGATCTCTAAGGGCGGAGCAGTTGATGAATAAAATCAAAGTAGAAGGAACCGTTGTTGAACTAGATGGCGATGAAATGACCAGAATAATCTGGCAATTTATCAAGGATTCATTAATTCTTCCTTACCTAGATATAAATCTTGAATATTATGACTTAGGAATTGAATACCGCGACAAAACTGATGACCAAGTAACTATTGATTCTGCTCATGCAATTCAAAAGCATGGCGTAGGAGTTAAGTGCGCGACAATTACACCAGATGAAGCACGAGTAAAAGAGTTTGATTTAAAGAAAATGTGGAAATCTCCTAATGGCACAATTCGCAATATTTTAGGTGGCGTAATTTTCCGGGAGCCAATTATTATTAAAAATGTACCTAGATTAATTCCACACTGGACTAAGCCAATCGTAATTGGCCGTCATGCTTTTGGTGATCAGTACCGAGCAACAGATTTTAAAGTTCCAGGAGCTGGAAAGTTAACTATGACATTCACCCCACAAGATGGTTCAAAGCCAATGGAGTTTAATGTCTTTGATTTTCCATCATCAGGTGTTGCGATGGCGATGTATAACTTAGATGACTCAATTCGTGATTTTGCCAGAGCCTCCTTTAACTATGGCTTGATTAGAAAATACCCAGTTTTTCTCTCAACAAAAAATACAATTCTTAAAGCTTATGATGGTCGCTTCAAGGATATTTTTGCTGAAGTTTTTGAAAAGGAGTTCAAAGCTGAATTTGATAAGAACAATTTAGAGTATGACCACAGGCTTATAGATGACATGGTTGCTACCTCACTTCGCTGGGAGGGTGGATATATATGGGCTTGCAAGAATTACGATGGTGATGTGCAGTCCGATACTGTGGCCCAAGGTTACGGCTCATTAGGTTTAATGACCTCGGTATTGATGACACCAGATGGCAAAACAGTTGAGGCGGAGGCAGCTCATGGAACTGTGACTCGTCATTACCGAGATCACCAGGCGGGTAAACCCACCTCTACCAATCCAATTGCCTCTATCTTTGCTTGGACACAAGGATTAGCTCATCGGGCAAAGTTAGATAACACTCCTAAGCTTGCCGAATTTGCAAAGACATTAGAAAGAGTGTGTATTGCCACGGTTGAAAGTGGAAAAATGACTAAAGATTTAGCACTTTTAATTGGTAAAGATGCACCATGGCTTAACACCCAAGAGTTTTTAGCCGCAATTGATGAAAACTTACGAAAGGCTATGGCTTAAATTTTGTTATTAAAAAACCCCACTCATTTAAGAGTGGGGTTTTTAATTTAATAAATTAGTTGATTCGCTTTCCAGTTGCAGCATCAAATAGGTGAACAACATCAGGATTAACCCCAACAGTTACAGTTTGACCTGGCTTTGGTGGATTTTTTGGATCCCAACGAATAATTACCTGGCCTAGCTCTTCACTAGTGTTGGCAAATTTCAGTGATTTATCAACAGGCTTGCCGTAAACAAATGCATCGGCACCTAGCTCTTCTACCACCTCAACTGCTACCTCAAATCCGGATGCAGCTGGTGTAAAGCCCTCTGGCCTAATTCCAACTGTTACCGCTGATGCAGAAGATGATGGAACCGCAACTGCTAGATTTCCTAGCATTGCTTTTCCACCAGAGACGGCAGCGGTAAGTAGGTTCGTAGCGGGTGAGCCAATAAAACCTGCAACAAATACATTTTGTGGTTTTTCATAAAGATTACGTGGTGTATCAACTTGTTGTAGTAATCCATCTTTCAAAACTGCTACTCGGTCTCCCATAGTCATAGCCTCAACCTGGTCATGAGTTACATAAACAGTTGTAATTCCAAGGCGACGTTGTAAGGCGGCAATTTGAGTTCTAGTTGCAACTCTTAATTTTGCATCCAAGTTCGAAAGCGGTTCATCCATCAAGAACACCTGAGGCTCACGAACAATTGCTCGTCCCATAGCTACTCGCTGGCGTTGTCCACCAGATAATGCTTTAGGTTTACGATCTAGATAATCCTCTAGATCTAATAACTTTGCCGCTTCTCTAACTCTACGATCCCGCTCTTCTTTGGCAACGCCAGCAATCTTTAATGCAAATCCCATATTTTCAGCTACAGACATGTGTGGATAGAGTGCATAGGATTGAAAAACCATTGCAATATCACGATCTTTTGGCGCAACATTTGTTACATCTTTATCGCCAATGTGAATACTTCCGGTATCAATCTCCTCTAGTCCAGCTAACATGCGAAGCGAGGTAGATTTACCACAACCTGATGGGCCTACTAAAACTAAAAATTCACCATCATTAACAGTCAGATCTAATTTATCTACTGCCGGTTTAGTTGTTCCTGGATAGATTCTTGATGCTTGAGAAAATACAACTGATGCCATGATTTGTTTCTCCCTCTTCCGGGTAGGTACGTACCCGACGATCCGTTGGATGAAGGTCTCACGGTTGTGAGAGTTGGCAAAGGTTACGACATTCTGGCCAAAAAGGGGAGGTAGCCCCTAATTACGCTCAACTTAGCCCCTAGCACGCTGGCACAGTTATCATTAAGTAATGATTGAAGGCGTTCTACAAAGTATTGCAATCGTGGTCGGTCTAATTGCGCTGGGCGGAATATTTGCCGCGGCCGAGATCGCCCTAATCTCACTTAGAGAGTCCCAGGTAAAGCAGATTTCCGTTAAAGGCAAGCGCGGTGCTCGGGTGTTTAAATTAAGCAAAAACCCAAATAGATTTTTAGCAGCCGTCCAGGTAGGAATCACATTGTGTGGATTTCTATCAGCAGCCCTTGGCGCTGAACAATTAGGAAAGTATGTAATTCCCGAACTAGAAGGTGTCGGAATTTCATCACAATATAGTGAGATTATTTCCATTGTCGCCATCACATTAGTAATTGCATATATCTCATTGGTATTTGGCGAGCTGGTGCCAAAACGTTTAGCACTATATAAGAGTGAGTCTATTGCGCTCGCAACAGCATCAACATTAGATATTGTTGCAACAATTTTTAGACCAATTATTTGGTTGCTATCTCATTCAACCGATCTAATTCTAAAAATATTTGGTATCAATTCAAAAATGCAGCAGAATCAAATATCAGAAGTAGAACTTATGGAATTAGTTAGCGGTCATGCTGATTTAACAAAAGAAGAGCGAGAAATTGTTGAAGAGGTTTTTAATGCCAGCGATAGGTTGATTCATGAAATTATGGTTCCTAGAACCGAAGTAGATTTTCTGGACGCTTCACTGTCAATTTCACAAGCAAGAAAAATGGCGGTTGAACTAGCACATTCGCGTTATCCAGTAGTACGGGGCAGTAGTGATGAAGTGATTGGATTTTTGCATGTGCGAGATCTCTTAAATCCCAAACTAGATGATGCGCAAATAACTATTATGGAATTAATGCGAAATATACTATTTTTACCAGGCACTAAAGGGGTATTACCAGCATTGACCGAGATGCAAACAAAGCGACAGCATATTGCCATTGTTTTAGATGAATACGGCGGTACGGATGGAATTGTTACACTAGAGAACCTAGTGGAATGTTTAATTGGTGAGATTCATGATGAGTACGATCCACATGAAGCTGATAAAACTTTTGAAAAGCGCACAGGCGATATTGAATTAGATGGTTTGATTTCACTCGAGGAGCTACAAGAGGTGTCTGGCATTTCATTACCCGAAGGGCCATATGAGACCTTAAGTGGTTTTGCCATGCATTATTTAGGCAGAATTGCTCAAGCCAATGATGTCATTAAAATTAATGGTGCACGCTTTACAATTATCAGTATGAATGGCAAGCGAGTTGGACAAATTTTACTTGCCAGAGATGATGCATAAATGAGTAGTAAGAGAGTCTTATCTGGCATCCAGCCAACTCATGATTCGTTTCATCTTGGTAACTATTTAGGCGCACTTAAACAATGGGTTGAGTTACAGGAAAATAACGATGCTTTTTATTGCGTTGTTGATCTACATGCATTGACTGTCGAGACTGACCCAAAGCTTCTTCAACAAAGAACTTTAGTATCAGCTGCTCAATTAATCGCAATCGGAATTGATCCAGACAAATCAACCTTGTTTGTGCAGTCTCAAGTGCCTGCCCACAATCAATTAGCTTGGGTATTTGAATGTATAACTGGATTTGGTGAGGCAAGTCGAATGACGCAATTTAAAGACAAATCTCAAAAAGGTGGAGCAGAGCGAACAAATGTCGGCTTGTTTACCTATCCAATTTTGCAAGCTGCTGATATTTTGCTTTATCAACCAGATTTTGTGCCAGTGGGTGAAGATCAACGCCAGCATGTTGAATTAACTAGGGATATTGCTGAACGATTTAATAAAAGATTTGATAAAGTTTTTAATATTCCTCAAGCCCAAATAATTAAGTCGCTAGCAAAAATTAACGATCTGCAAGACCCAACTGCAAAAATGAGCAAATCAGCTGCCTCTATGTCTGGAGTTATTGAGCTATTGGATTCTGCAGATGCCACAATGAAAAAATTCAAATCTTCCGTTACAGATGATGGTAAAGAGGTTAGATTCGATGAAAAAGGAAAGCCAGGGATTTCAAATCTATTGACTATTCATTCAGCACTTTCAGGTAAATCAATCACTGAGTTAGAAAATGATTTTTCAGGCAAAGGATATGGCGATTTCAAAAAAGCTGTTGCAGAGGTCGTAATTTCCACTCTGGAGCCGATTGCAAAGCGAACAAATGATTTAATGTCTGATCGATCAGAGTTAATCAAGATATTAAAATCTGGGGCGATAAAGGCAAATCAAGTAGCCTCAGAAACTTTGAAGGCTGCTTACTCTGCTATTGGTCTTATTTCGTAGTAATTTTTTCAAAAAACCTAAGAAAACTCTTAACTCTTGATTTAGAGTTTATATGATTCTAAACAAATCGTAACCTACCCGGCAGGGCGTTGCCTTATTGAAAATCAGCCTTACCGATAGGGTCTGCCTACAACCAACCCCAGCTATTTTGGGAACTAGTCCTTGGGAGGGATTTTGAAAAAATCATTTAAATTCATAGTAGCCGTTGCGGCTACTTCGCTTGTGGCATCTGTTGCAGTAACACCTGCAGCACATGGTGCGACTAAGCAAAAAGTTTGTGTTGCACTAGACACCGCTGGTATTAATGACAAGTCATTTAACCAGAGCTCTTATGAGGGAGCAAAGATGGCCCTTAGTAAAGGATACGCATCCTCAATCAAGTACGCACCAGCAAAATCAAATGCTGATTACGCTCCAAATATCACTAAATTCATTTCCGAGAAATGTACTTTAATTGTTGGAGTTGGATTCCTATTAGGTGATGCAATTGCAGCAGCAGCCAAAGCAAACCCAAATGTTAAGTTTGGATTTGTTGACGGTTGGGGTCTAGGTAATAACGTTAAGGCAATTACCTACAAGACTGATGAGAACTCATTTATTGTTGGATACATGGCAGCAGCCATGAGTAAGACCGGCAAAGTGGGAACTTACGGCGGATTACAAATTCCGAC
>JACCDO010276988.1_pt1 | contig 18302 bp, 19 predicted proteins | sample 7446101 | NCBI WGS metagenome assembly JACCDO01 (sample SAMN15323440, study PRJNA562643) | freshwater metagenome | isolation source: river surface water | place: USA:Blue River Watershed | collected 2017-08-16 | reverse complement strand
ATTGAAGGTATGTATGGAGGTTCAGCATATTCATTTTTATATTAAAAAATATTATTTTTTCTTTTTTGATTTTTATACTTTTTTCTTAAAGTAAAAGTAAAGTAAATATATTGATGCCTATCAAATTAAAAGGAAAATCAAAAGGTAAATCATCCACTAAAATACAAAAAGGTGGTGATATGTCAACATGTCCTCCAGGTGTTTTTTGTTTAGATAATGTACATATATTCTTAGCAGTTTTATTAGTGGCTACTCTGGTGGTTGTATTTTTCTTTAAAAAACAAGATTATAATCCATTCTCACAAGAACAATCTCAACCATCACAACAATCACAACCCTCAGTCAAAGAAAATATGTATGGTGGTGAATATTATGACCCCATTCCACCAAGAGATTTAATTGTCAATAAAGAAAGAGAACGTTTAATCAATCCTCTATTACCCCCTGAACGTAGCAATGTTTTAACTGAAGCAGGATTACCTATTATTGATAGCCCAAATTCAATTAATATTCATACTAGAGGATATTCGGGTGGATATCAACAAATTGGATTATTATATAAAAACAATGAAGCACCCAATGATGATAATAACAATATCTTACCATTATTCGGTCGTCCTACATATGTTAATAGTAATAAATGGAATTATTACACTTCTAGTGATAAGTTTCATACTCTAAAAATCCCAATTACAATTAAAGGTCGTAGATGTACTGATGAACAAGGTTGTAATGAATTATATGATGGTGATACGGTTATTGTCCCTCCATACAAAAATGAATTTAAAGTAGAAATTTATGGATATGATAGCCCTAAATACTTACCTCAAGTTTGGTAATTTATTTTATTTTTATTTTTTATTTTTGTCATATTATATTAAATATAAATGAATATTATATACATTACTGGTATATTATCACTTATTATACAAATAATAACGGGTATTATAGATTTCTATGTCTTATCATTAAATACACCTGTTGAATTAAAACTATTAAATCAATTATTATTAACTGAATTCATAGTTCAAATTGTTGAAGGTTCATTTTATGTTTGGATGGTTATGAATTTTGCAAAGATATCTGATATAACACACTTTCGTTATTACGATTGGATGATTACCACTCCTACAATGTTAATAACCTATTCATTATTCCTTATATATCTAAAAAATAATGAAGATAAGAAAGAATCAAAAAGTATGTTATCGCTACTTCAAGAAAATTGGAAAACACTATTACCAATCTTAATCCTTAATTGGATGATGTTACTCTTTGGTTACATGGGTGAAATTAAAGCTCTTCCAATGATTACTGCTAGTATATTAGGATTCATACCATTCCTGATTTACTTTGGAATGATCTATCATACTTTTGCTAAAAACTTTTATACAGGTCGCATAACATTTATAGTCTTCTTTGGTTTATGGTTTTTATATGGTGTTGCTTCATTTTTCCCATATGCTATTAAAAATGCCACATATAATATATTAGATTTATTTGCCAAGAACTTCTTTGGTATTTTCCTAGCGATATTAATACTTTACAAGACACGTAAAATAAAAGAAGAACAAAAAGAAATCAAACAATCACTAAAGAAGAATTAAGAAATAAAAAAGTGTATATGAATAATAAATAGTAAAATGTCTTTTATGAATCAAATATTAAGCAATTGGAAAAAATACCAAATTTACATTATCATATTAATACTTTTCTTCATTTTTTTGGTTTTTTTCCAAAAAGCAACATATATTGAAGGCTTTGATGTAACACCATCTCCTACTACATCAACAACATCCTCACCATCATCACCATCTTCACCTTCAATACCATCTACAGTTTATATGATTAATAATTTTCCTAAACAAGAATTCGTAAAAATCTGGGAAGGATTAATGGAAGACATGAATTATATTTCATTTTGGCAAAGAAAACCATTAGATGGTGGGTACTTCCCAATTGGTCAAATTGCTTTAGTAACAGAAGGTTCTTCTAGTATTGATGATTTAGAATCAGGACCACATGCAGGTCTTAAATATTTAGTTAAAGGTGGTATTCATCCAATTGATTTCGAAAAAATCTGGGATAATCAACATCTGACTGACCAAACACCAGTTAGTATTTGGAAAGTCATACCACCAGTTAATTATTGTTTCATGAGTGATGTTGCAATTGCTGGATTAAATAAACCAGATGTTAATAATTTTATGTGTGTTCCTAAATCGGCTGTTAATAATTTAGGAGTTATTAATAATGTCTTATGGCAAAACCCAAAACCGACCGAGGGTGAAAGAGGTAATGTTTCACCACCTAATTCAGTTTCTGTCTGGAATATTGGTACTGATGGATTTTATCTTGCCCGTGATTCATTGCAAAGACCTGATAATAGATTAGACAAAGTATTTAGTCTTAAACCAGAAGCCATTAATAATCAAGAAAATGACCCTTCAGATACCGGAAAACCACTCAAGGTCACATTAATGATATAATAATAAATGAATATATTTTTATTGTTTTTTTGTAATAATATAATAAAATATAATTAATGAAATCATTAGTTTTACTATTATTAGTTTTAGGTGTTATGATGATAACAACCGGATATCATCAAAAAATGCAATCAAATTATAAAAGAGAAAAGGTAATTGAATATCGTTATATTCCTAGAAGTTTATTTGAAGAACAAATGCAACCAGTTAATCTACAACAATCATTCTCTGATATGTTCCGTAAAGATAATGTTTTTATTGGTCGTAGATAAAGATAATTTATTGAGTTGAGGTAGGTGTTGATGTTGTTTCTTCAGAAGTAGGTGTGGGTGTTGGTGTTGTTTCTTCAACAACTTCAGAAATACTAGGAATATCCGTACGAGGTGGGTTAGCCGCAGCCGATGCTTCAGCAGCTTCACGACGACGAGCTAGCCATGGGTCCTCTTCAGTAAGTTGTTTTGCTTCTTGACCAACTGATGATTCTTGGCTCACAACCTTCTTAATAGCAGCCTTTTTCTTTTCTTGTTTTTGTTGTTCATAGAAATCATCACGTTTGGCTTCATTGATCTTGTATTTCTTAACAATGTCATTGAGTTGGTCGTTAAGGTATTCTTGGTTTTCTACTTTATCAGCAGTTGGGTCCCATGGAAGCCAATAACCAACTTGACCAAGGAAGATATGGAAAGTAGGGTCTTGACGTTGAAGCACTTTGCAACGAATTTCGGCTTCACGCATTGTGTTGTAAACACCACGAACCTTTACACCACGAACACTTGTTTGAAAATCGTTTTCTTTATGGAACTTCTCTTCAATCGTTTCTTCATTAGCATATTTAAAGTCCTTAAGGTCTTCAGTAAATTTCTCAAATGATTGTTTAACAAATTCTTCCGAAGCTGTGTTAAAACCTTGTTGGAATTCAACTACTTTGCTTGAATCAACTTTACCATCCAGACAATCACTCATTAGTTTTTCAAGCTTTTCATTGAATTCTTTTTGAAAGTTTTGAAAACGCTTCTTGTTAAATTCATGGTAATAATAATCTTCTTTTTTGGCTAGGATTTTATCAGGTGATACAAAAGAAAGACAGACGAAGTTTTGCCCAGGGATAGGACGATCAACATCGAGGAAATCCTCTTTAATATCATTTAATTCTTCGTTATTCATAGTAGACATATTTAATACTTTATTTCTTATTATGAAAGTTTTTCTTAAATTATAACGAACTGAAATAAAAAATTAAAATAATGCATAATTTAATGTTTATTTGTAATTGAACTATAAAACCCATCTACATTTTCTATAATTTTATCCTTTTTTATTTCTTCTTGTTCATATTGTTCATTATTAATAATTTTCCAATTAGTATTATCTTTGTTATTTTTATTCTTACTAGAACTCATCTTTTAATCTTAATTAATCTAAAAATATATTTCAATTTTTTATTTTAGATATTTTAGTTAATATAATCAAACTTATTTTATCTTCTCTCAATTCTTTTACGATTTTCCAATCATCATGATTAATCATTATTTTTTTACTTGGGGTGATAATAATAAATGTATTAGTTAACAAAGCTAATTGAGTTAAAAAATCATACTTCCAACTATCCTTAAGTAAATGAAATGCATAACAACAAATCATAATATCATACTTTTTATTTAATTTACCCATTGCAATGTCCTCAAATGATAACTTCATTGTTACATACATATTATCAAAAAATGGATCAGTCCCATCAATCATATTATAATTAATGTCACATTGTTCATGTACTATCCTAGAAATTAAACCATCACCACAAGCAATATCTAGAATTGTATCTTTTCTAGATATAAGTGGTTGTAAATGTTTGATAAATAAATCTTTTATTTTATCTTGGTGTGGATTATAATAATCATTAGAATGCTTCATATAATACTCTTCCACACCATGTTTTTGATACATATCATAAACTTTTAACATAGTTTGTTTAAATTAAAAAAATTAAAATTATTTTAAGTTAAATATTAGTCATTATCTAGAGTGCCTTTTCATGAACTTTGACAGCCCGACCACTTGGGTCATCGCTAGTAATACCAAGCCAATCAGTGCGTGGCTTCCAACGAGGAATAATACCTTGTCGGTTCGGAAAAAGACGTTTGTAGATTTGCATGTAATAATATGCCTCTTTGTTCATACCTGAACCTTCAACCTCCATATCAGACACACGTTCACTCGTGATTTTCTTTAGATGGTCAATCCATCCATAACCAACACCATCCGAAAACTGTTCCTTTTGACGCCAAAGAAGTTCCTCTGGAAGATATTCATAACCACTCATCTCAGGTGAAAAAGCCTTCCGAAGCACATATTTTTCAATTCGACGCTCACCCTTGTTACGAGGAGCCATCTTAAGTTCTGGTGAAATGGGCATTGCTGTTTCTAGAAATGATAGGTCTAGAAACGGAACACGCACTTCAAGACCCCATGCCATCGTTGATTTATTAGCACGAAGACAATCCGAATAATGAAGACGACCAATCAAAGCCGCTGATTCCTTTTGAAACTCTTCAGCAGTTGGAGCATGATGAAAATATAGATAACCACCTAGAATTTCATCAGCACCTTCACCAGATAGAACCATCTTAATACCCATCGCTTTAATACGACGTGCTAGTAGAAACATAGGAGTTGATGCACGAATTGTCGTAATATCGTAAGTTTCAAGATGGTAAATAACATCCTCTAGAGCATCTTCGGCTTCCTGAAGAGTAAATACAAAACCATGATGAATACTACCGATGTGTTGTGCAACCTTAGCCGCTGCTTTCATATCTGGACTATCTTCAAGACCAATTGAAAAGGTATGAATCTTATCACCCCATTCACGTGCTTGACCTTCAGTTACCATTTTTTGAGCAATTGATGCAATTAGACTCGAATCTAGACCACCAGATAGAAGAACACCAAAGGGTACTTCAGTCATTAGTTGACGATGAACTGCATCTACTAGACTATTACGAACAAGGGTTGTAGTTTCAGATTCAGATTCGGGTTCAGCCATAGGCAATTCAATCAGAGTTTTCCAATTGGGGTTATAATATTGTGTCCAGTTTTGAACAAGCGAATTAAAACCATCTTCCATATCAATCCATAGAACTTGACCAGGTAGAAAAATCTTCACATATGTAATCCCTTCAAGTGCTTTCATTTCCGATGAAATATAGATATCATCATTACTGTTAAAACCATAATAAAGTGAGTTAACACCAATCGGGTCACGTGAAACTACAACACGATTACGTTTATAATCATAAATTACAAAGGAGAAAATACCATCGATTTTGTTAAGAAATTGCTTCATATATTTATCCAGTTCAACTGTTGGTTGAGTTTCTTTTGCGGTTTCATAACTTTTCATCGCATCATCATATAGATACATAATACATTCACAATCCGATTTAGTAAGATATTGATAACCAAGACCCTTCATTTCTGTATCATTGACTACATGGTTATAAATTTCACCATTGACCGAAAGGACTAGACCTAGTTCAGTGTTATGAATTGGTTGAGAACCACTTTCAACACCATTGATTGCTAGACGTTCATGTGCAATGTAAATTTGGTTAGGTTCAGGTGCTTGAAATGAACCACTCCAGTCAGGACCACGATGACGAATTTTCTTAACAAGTGAACGAAACCCAGTTACCTTCTTGGTCATTTCAGAACCATTAATATTTTGTTTGCAAAAGTAAGCCCAAATTCCGCACATGTTTGATTAGTTTGTTAGTTTATTGATTATTAATTATTGATTATTGATTATTTAAAATAAATAATTAGTAAGTTTAAATCAATTTTTTCTAATTGTAAATGTAAAGAATTAGAATAGGTATGAGTAATTATTTAACTTTACCTGAATTTCACAATCAAATAGTTAATATAAAAAGTAAAAAGAAAGAATTATCATCTTTTTTCAAAGATATTGACAAAAACTATATTATTCCTGAATTTGATGATTACATGATCGGAAAATGTCCTGAAGAATACCCTCAATACTATATTGTAAACCAATCTAAACAAAGATTCAAAAACGAAATACGTAATAGTCATTTTCTAGCACATTGGCACGATTTATGTAAATACCCTGATGTGGCTGGAAAACTCAGATTCATCTATAATTTAATTAATCTCAAAAAAGACAAATTGATTGATATCCTAGACCAAATAACTAAAAAAAGTATCATCCTAGAACACCATCATAATAAAGATATGAATGAACTCTTACAATTTATGGGATTGAATCATAAAGACATTTCAAGAATTAAAATTATTAATAAATCTGGAAAATCCATTTCTAGTGATAACAATTCAAATAATTCTAATACGATTATTACTAGAACGAATAATAAGATGTTAATCAATCTTACTTTAATTATTAATATGGAAGAAGAGTATCCTAGAAATCTTCTTGCTTGTCCTACCGAGAAAATTATCGTTGGTGAAAGACATAAAAAATTCAAGAAAAAAGTCTACAACTTCATGTGCCATCGTGATAACATGATTGAACGATTAAAAACCAATAAATTATGCTTGTCAGTTTGGTTATTAAAAACAAAGAAAAAAGAACAATGGGTTACATCACTTAAAATGGGGACTGCCTACCTCTCAGATACTTTTCCAGGTGAAAAGGGTACTCTTAATGATTTCATTAAAGAAGTATTATATCTAGAAAACAATGCTGATGCCACAAAATATCTAATCAAATTAGATGAAGCAATTAAAAATAATTATTTCTATGCACTAGAAGGAACACATTCTCTAAAAAGAGACACAAATTATAAAAAGACTAAAAAGTCTAATAACTATCAATCAAAAAAAAATTGAAACTAAATATCCAATCATGATTTATTATAAAACTAATCATCATGTCAACTATTGAACAAAACTCAAGCATTATTAACGACGATATTTCGGTCTTTACTGCACGCAAAAATGCTAAATCAATTAAAACTGGAATGACCATTTATGAAAATCGTACTATGCCTACTAAAATTCCGGCTAATCGCCCATTTATTGTTCGTCTTAACGCTAATTCTTTCACTAAAATGAATTTTATTGGTAACAAAAATGCGAAATGCTCTGATTTTGAAACCTCTTATTCACTTGCGATTATTAATACTGCTCGAGCTCTCCTCAATGATACGATGTTTAAACCACGTATGATTTACACTGTTGCTGATGAAATTATTCTTCTATTTAACAGTGCTGATATCCTTCAAGGTTGTACTCAAAAATATCTGAGTCTCCTCTCTAGTAAAGCATCAAGCTATTTTTACAAATTCTTTGACCATAAAGATAAAAACAATAAACTAGTCGTCTTTGAAGGTCGTATCGTATTTTTCCCAGCTGACAAAAATTATGAAATTGTAAACTATTTTCTTTGGCGTTCTGGTAAACGTAATATTGTAACTGAATTTTATCGTTCCAAAGGAAACAAAACATTCCTTCACAAGAAATCAAATGCTGAACTTACACAACTTTATAAAGACCAATTTAAAAATGAAATGGATGAAACTGTTATCCCTGAATTTCTTAAATATGGTCTCTTTATGAAGAAATGTCTCTATAGTGCTTGTTATATCACTGAAGTACTCTCAGAAAGCAATGTAGTTAATGTTTGTGATGCTATCTGGTCAATGCAATTTAAATATGGTAATGATATCCTAGATGAAATGCTCGCTAAATATTACAACCAAGATAAATGGGAAGTTATTTCACATAAGACTACAACTAAATATTGGAAAACATACACTTCTGAGGCTTTTGATGTCACTGAAGATGAAACCCAACCAGACACACATGAAGCACAAATTTGCTCACCTGTTGTCTGTATGGGACAAAAAGAAGAATATTCTCCACTTTATATGATTATTCCTTCAATCTCATTTCTTATGCTATTTATGCATTGTTTTATGATTCTTACTAAAACTCCACTTGAGAATCAACTATATCATCTTGGTCTAGTTGGTGTGATTTATAATATCTTTCTAACATTTGTGTATAAGAAAGAATGTATTCAACAAGGTGTTCTATTTTGGGTTACAATCATGACCCTGCTTAACTGTCAACCAATTTATAAGTACATCTTCTCTAAGATTGTTACCCAAATTATGATGTCAGTTATTATTGTTTATGGCTTTTATACTCTTCTGACACTTAGTGTCTATCTATTTTACAAAGCCGAAGTAGCTAAACAACACAAATATGACTTTTGCCTTAAATACAAGCGTTTTATTAAACCAGTTCCTGAATCAACTGAATCAACTGAAGAAAGTCAGACAAATGAACCAGAACAAGAAAATGAAGAAAATGAACTTCACGAAGATTAAAGACTAAAATCTAAATCGTCTTCAATTAATTAAATTAAATTTTTTATTGAATTTAACTAAAACTTATAATGAAAATAATAAATGGTTCATAAATTAAAAATAATCAAAAACAAAGATAAAGACAAAGAATCTCTTCTAGATATTAATGAACTTAATCTAATTAATCAATGTCTTGTTTCTTTAAATAATCAAAACATAATGTTTATTCAAAAACCAATTCAAATTCTAGTTATTAATAATGCCATATCCTCAATACATTACAAAGAATTGTCAAATCAATATCCAAGTTTAAAACAAACTCTTGTTCTAGATATCAATCAAAATAAAATGCTCTCTAGTAACCATCGTTCTCAGTTTAATATCAATTATGATAATTTAAAACTAAAACATCAATATTTATCACCATTATGGTATAATTTTTTTGAATTTCATTTAAATAATAACTTTATCCAATCCATATCTAAAATTTTCAATAACAATAACAATATTAATATTAATAACTTAGAAATAGAGATAGACTTTAAGGTTGGCTATACATTACCAGTCTTTTATTCAAATTACCAATCAAAAAAAATTCTAATTGACAAAAATATTCTATTCATAGGTTGGTTTTTTATGAGAAAAGACGAAGATGATTCAATCGGTGGTAACCTAGAAATATATAACAATTCATCTAAAATTACTAGCATACTTTATCAAAATAACTGTTTGGTTATTTTAGAAAATCAAAATCAAAATCAAAATGGTAATGTGAATGGGGATGGGGGATGGAATAGTGTTTATTATAATTTTAGTCAACGACAAATGACACTACATTCACAAAGATATATTTCATTCACAATTAGTAAGGGAAAACACTGCTAAGACTTTGTGTATAAGGGTTTTCCTTAAATGCTTGAAGATTTTCAGGGTTAATACGTTCTCTATTAACATCTTCAGATAATCTCTCCTTAACTGATGTAACACCACATTGGTTTTGTTGAGGAGGGATTGAATATAATTTATCTTCATAAGGTTGTCTAACATTAATTATATCTGCCTCAATCTTTTTATTTTGATGATTAATCATGTCTTTACCAACAGCCATCTTAACATTAGAGTCTGTTGGACGACGACCCATTGATACTTTATCCTTCTTAGATGTAATACGAGCATTGTATCCAGAAGCATATGATGTTGGTGCTGAAGTGGTTGCATGACTAGCGTGCCCTTGGTAATAATAATCAGAGATGAATTGTTTCTGTGTTGCTTTGGCTTCATATTTGTTAACTAAATACCCACGACCATTACCAGTACCAGATTGTGCGTCAGCATGCCCTTGGTAATAATGGTCCGATAAGAATTGTTTCTGTGTATTTCTAGGTAACATATTAGCAACCACATAACCTTCATTACGTCTTTCAACACCTTGGATTTGACCAAGATAATCATTATCAATTGTTGTTTCCTTAACTGTTGTTCTCATCACATCATCAGGGTCATAAACAGTTAAAGCCTTAGGACCAGTTGTTGCTAAATTGATATGAGGTGCCGCATTTTCAACATTGGTTTCTTTAATTGTTGTACGTAAAACATCATTGGGGTCATACACCGTTAACTTAGCACCAGTGGTTGGACCATGAAAACCAATATGATCATTATCAATCGTGGTTTCCTTAATTGTTGTTCTAAGAATATCATTAGGGTCATAGACAGTCATCTTCTTAGGCATGGCTGCACTCATGTTACCATCTGGACGATTGTTACCCACAAAATTCTCCTTTCTAGTTTCACGAAGCATATCTAGAACAGGCATTACAATCGATTGAACTAAACTTTTAAGATTGGTATCATGACGACGTAATTGAGTCACATCACGCTCTTGAGGTTTAACTTCAATCGCTTTCTTACCATAATCACCCACTTTGGAATCCTCTGCCACATCATTAGGATTCCATTGATTCTTACCATCCATGTTACGCCAACCAGATGTCTTGTAATTATTTTTAGTTGACTTTTTCATTGCTGGTGTTTGATATGGTTTAACATGAGCATTGGGTGCTGCGTTACCAGTGTATGCACGTGTATTGGTTCTATGGGTTGGTTTCTTATATATTTCAGAACGGATTCTTTCTTTAGTAAAAGCACCAGTTGTTTTAAAGTATCTATCAGGGTCATTACGGTAATAAGTTTCAACACGGTTTTTCTTAGGAGGAGCAACAACACCTCTCTGTTTTTCACGAACACCCATCACTAGACGACCCTTATATGATAATTTAGGATTATCTAAGGTTCTTAATTCATCTGTGTCTTTTGGCATTACGAAATCACGTGTGTTAGGTTGATTAAGACCACCAGATGGTTTCCATCCATAACCTTGATTTAAACCAGGACCAACTCTGATTTGTGTAGTTGGTAATTCATTTTGACGCATTTGGGATGGAATATAGCGATTACGTACATCTTCTGAATTAAAGTTAGGTGTACCAAAGACATTACCAACATCACGTTCCATATCAAACATACCTTTCATCTCCATCTTTTCTTGATAAACTGTACTAGCACCAGTATGATTTTCAAGAATTTGTTCATTAGCACCAATGGCTGTGTTTTGTCTAATACTACCACCAAAAAAAGGTTGCATATTGTTATGGGTGAACTCTTCAATTCTCATCATTTGACCTGTTAAAGGTGATCTAAATGAATTTTTATCTGGTTCAAAATCTAAGTGACTATTCTTTTCATTGAAAATACGCTGATTAAAACCCTCTCTCGGTATTACATTGGTATTAACCGCATTTTTAGCGTTATTAAAACTCTGTGTCACTTTCCCCCTTTCAACTGATTGTGATTGAAATGATTGATTTGATTCATATGGATCTACTTGTTGATATTTATTATCATTCATACTCATATTATCTAATTCTGACAAGGAAGTCATCTTTTAACTTTATTTAAGAAAATATATAATTTTTTTATACATTCTATTGGAAAAAATAAAAAAAGAAAAAAAGAAATAGAAATAGAAAATTAACGAGTTGAAGAAGTTGTTATTCTATTACGTCCATGATGTTGATGTTGATGTTGATGAGGGTTAGAGTTAGTGTTAGATGGTTTGTAAGGTTTATTTGATCTAAATGAATCGTTATCTTTTTTCTGAGTCACCATTTTATGGAATTTATTAAACATATCAACCAAATCAGCTAATTGATATCTGTTTTTATTATTAATAATCTTAGTATCACATGCATCCTGAATATTATTAAAAATTGTTTGCAGTTTCTCCATTTGATAAGGTTGAACGGTATGTTTGTTTTTTAATATATTCTCAATCGTACTTTCAACAAGTGGGGCTAAATAAAGGACATTCTCTTCAATGATTTTATGATATTCTTTATGCATAACATCAAACATATTATTACCTTCAAGTTTTAATTTTTTGACAACAGATGTAATATTATTAACCATTATAAAATAATACGAAATAATATCATTCATACTAAATTGATGAGCATTAAATAATTCACCGATGAATTGCGAAAAACCCTTTTGATAATTTTTATGTTTTCTAGATACACAAAATTCATCATATGTCTCTCCTTCTTCCTCTTTTTTTACATTTTCTTTCTCGTTATCATCATTATCATCATCATCATTTTCATTTTCACTTCCTTCATCTTCCACATCATCATCTTTAATTATTTCAACTGGTTTTAATTTATTAATAGTTTGATTATAATTATCCTTCAATTCATGAATAAACTTTCTTACATTCACTCTATCAGTAATACCAACAATGATTTTAATATAATAAACACAATACGTTGGTTCTGTTCTAGCTTTCTTAAACATTTCAGTCAGAAATGAATACAAATACTCTTCCTTATTTTCTTGAAAATTGGATAACAATTTATTAATCTCTTCTAGAATTACTTGATAATTACTCATCGAAATCTTGTTTAAATAACTCTTAAGTTCTTGATAATTTTTTTCATTATGGTCCTGTGCCTCTTTCTTAATGAATTGGGATTTCTTTTTTCGCCATTCATCATCTGTCGGAAACTTCTTCTTACGACCACCTTGAGGTACAGACTGCGACATTTTTTCAAATAATTCCTGAGTTTCCTCTGAAAAATAATTAATATTACCCAGTTGGTCCCTAATTTGATTCTTTATCTCATAGAAAAACTCAACTGAATACTGTTTTAATGATGTTAATATAGATGTGGTTGGTGGATATATTATTTCTGTAGCCATTTAATTTAAGTTATCAGAATATCCTTATAATTATTCTATAAAATAAAACTTATATTAAATAAATAAAAAAATTGAATAAAATTTAATATTAATTCATATAATAATAATTATATAACTAAAATGGAAAAATATAATTGTGATAAATGTGCTAAAGAATTCAAATATCAATCTCAATATATGAAACATTTAAATAAAAAAATACCTTGTAAAATCAAAACTACAACCACTCAAAAAATTAATATCCATAAACCTATTTTAAAATGGGTTGGAGGTAAAACACAAATTCTAGATAAACTTATGCCTGAATTTCCAACTGAAATTAATAATTATCATGAAATCTTCCTAGGTGGTGGAAGTGTTCTATTTGCACTTTTGTCATATGTCAATGCTGGTCTTATTAAAGTGAATGGTACTATTTATGCTTATGACCTAAATGAACCACTTATTTATGTTTATAAAAATATTCAAAATAATCATACAGAATTATACGATGAATTACAATCTTTAATTAACGATTATAATTCTTGTAAAGATGGTGATGGTGATGGTGATATTAATCGAAAACCCATCAATATTGAAGAAGCCAAAGAAGCTAAAGAAAACTATTATTATTGGACTAGAAGTCAATACAATAAATTAAATTCTGATGATAAGAAAATGGTGAAAGGGTCTGCTATGTTTATTTTCTTAAATAAAACATGCTTTCGAGGGGTCTTTCGTGTTGGTCCCAAAGGTTTTAATGTTCCTTATGGACACTATAATAACCCCGAAATTATTAATAAAGAACATCTAGACGAAATTCACGATTTAATCCAAAATGTTAAATTTAAATGTTCTGATTTCAGTAAATCATTGAATAATCTGGAAGACAATGATTATGTCTATTTGGACCCACCATATGCACCTGAAACTGATACTTCATTCGTAGGATACACTGAAAATGGATTTAATATCGATAATCATAATATGTTATTTAAATTAATCCATCAAATGACTGAATCAAACATTAAAATGATGATGAGTAACTCTGATGTTAGCATGATTCGTGATAATTTTGTAAATAAAAAATACAATATTACTTCTATTTTATGTAAACGCTCAATTAATTCTAAAAATCCAGAATCGAAAACCAAAGAAGTTATTATTAAGAACTACTAACTATTAACTATTTAACCAATTATCAAAAGTTTTGAAATAATCTTCGTCGTCACCAAATAATACCCTAATATTATTTTCCTTGAAAATTATATTCAAAATTATATATTTTTTTTGACTTGAAGTTAATTTATCCTTCAAAAATTGACTTACACAAAATCCATAATGAACCTCAAATTCATCACCTAATACTAATTCATATTCTCGTTTAAGTGATGGACCACTCCATAATTTAGTCTCAACTGAACCTTCGACATTTTGTTCCTTTTTCTCTAAAATTTTAATGATTTTTTTTCCATTATTATATTCAATAATATATGCTTCATCCGGACATCTAAACAAATCAATATTATACTTTTTCTTCATATACGTTTTTAAACCATTTTGTAAGACAAAAACAATAAGTTTATCATCAAAAACTTTTTCTAGATAATAATCATATGTTTTACTACCTGTTTTTTCGAAACTATTTTTAACATAACCTTCTTTCATAAGTCTTTCTTGATTATTAGTTTTATCCTCGAATTTTTTTCCATAATAATTTGTATTAGCACCACCTGCCCCAGTCCCCCTATTTATATTTATATTTATTTTTTCAATTTGATTTGATATTTTTTCAACATCAACATCAATATTAGATTGCATTTTATACTAATAATTAAATATAAATTTACACAATATTAAATCAATTTTATTTAATTGTTGGAATTAGATGAAAATCACAATGCCCTGCAAAATGAATAAAATAATTATTGGCATAAAACTCTTGTAAGGTTAAATTTTTTTTCTTCATAACATTAAAATAATATTTATTATTTGACCATAATGCATTCCATTTCATATCCATAAAATAATGCATATTATTTTTTTGAATTTCATAACCAATAACTGACTGTTCATAATGAAATCCTGCTTTATTACCGATTTGTTTATTTGAATATGTATCAAATATATTTCTTAAAAATAATTTATGTATTTTAGGTTGGATTACAAGAACACCCGTATTAATTATATGGTCAGTTTGAATATCATGATTAGATTTTAATTTATAATAATCTTTAGCTGTTACTTCATATCCCTTATGTATTTGTGATTCTAATCTAGCTTGAAGTGTTGGTTGAGATTGATTTACAACACCTATTTTATTACCAAAATCATATTGATTATGTATCGGGGGAGTATTACTGTTTATAATAATATCAGCATCTATAAATATAATAAAATCATATTCTTTCTCCCAATTATAATCACAAACAATAACTTTATTAAATGAAATTACCGATGAATGTCTGGGTTCTTTAATAAAATCAGTTATAACTTTGAAATCATAACCACATTTCATAGCATATTTTTCATGTGATGGTCTAAATAATTTATTGTATTCATTCAAATACTTTTCACCAATACATATTGTTACCAAACAACATTTAATATCCATTTTTTAATATTTAAATTAATTTAAATTTAACTTTATATTTATTTTACTTTTTTTGATATTGAATTCTTAGTATAGTTATCAACAATATTAATAGAAAAGAAAAATTATTTAATCTATCAGCACCCTCTCTAGTCATTTGATATCCTGTTAATGAATAAATAAAAGGTCTAAAGAATTCAGGTGCGTTTGGCTCAATTGCTGCTTTGGCAACCCATTGACCTGTTCTAGCATAATGTTCTAATTTAGTCAGAATACACATACCATCAAAATCATTCCAATCTAGCATAATTATAATAATAAGCACTGCAAAATATGGTAAAAATTTGACTGGTAAGAAGAAATTACCTAGAAATATAAATATGATAAGTAATCCATGTATGTTATGAATTGTATTTGCTATAAATTCTGATTTCATTTATTTTATTATCAAGATGAAAAATTGAATTATCTTTCAATAAAGTAAAAAATGAAATCAAAAAAATCTAGCGGAAAACTTTCAACAAAAAGAACACATAAAAGAATGGTTGATAAACCAACATATTATCAACTAAAGAACTATAACTTCAAAGATTTAGATGTTACTAAATATGTTGACCCAAATGCATGGGAAAAACCCAGTAAATTACCACTCGAATTTCAAAAAATGGTTCATGATGCTTATACTAAAATTAAAAGCACTTATGCTGAAACTCGATTTTATGGTTTGGAAGGTTTTGACGTGAAAATTAAGCCATCTGGAACACCATCGAGTCCATTGAATATTATTTCATTTTCAACACCTAAAAAACCGGAAAGTTATAGTATCGGTAATATGGGTGGTGTCTTTAATATTATTCATTTTGCTGAAGTTCCTACTGAGATTACACCCAATCTATCCATTATGTTTATGGAGAAAAAAAGAAATAAGAATAAAATTTTTAACAAATATACTTTTGAAGAAGTTTCAAGACTTGATATTAAGTCAGGGACGACTTTGGTTATTCCAGAAGATACTTACTTTAAATTTTCAAATGTTAATTCCAAAAGTGGAGTGTTGAATATGAAAGTTTTAGTGTTCCAATGTTATAAATAAAATAAAACATATTTATTTTAAATCAGGAAATTGACCAGGAACATATAATAAATAATCATCACTATTAATATGTTTTATTTTATAACCATTTTTCTGTAAAAAACTCCATATTTCATTATTAATAAAATTTTGATATTCATGTTTCCATATTTCAATTAATATAATTGGTTTATATTTTTTTAATAAATTTTTAGAACCTTCTAGACATTTAATTTCATTGCCTTCAATATCCATTTTTATAAATTTAACTGGTTTAGATTCATTAATATATGGTAAAATAGAATCTAATGTTATAGTAGCTATTTTTAAATCTGATTTTTCAGATGTATTTTTTTGCATTGATGTTCCACCAAAATTAGTATTCTGAGATTTATAATTTACATTTGGAATATTTATAAAACCAATATTATTATTTAATGCCATATTAAATGTTAATACATTTTTTAAATTATTTAATTTTATATTATCTAATAATATTTTGTAATGCTCAGGCATCATTTCAAATGCGATAATATCATTATTTTTATTAATATTACTTAATAAAATTGTATGACTTCCTATAAAACTACCACAATCTATTATAGTTATGTTATCTGTAATATATTTTTTAAATATATTTTCGTATAAATCATTTTCCCATATTTTATTATTTAATATTATATTACATACATAATCATTATTATTAAAACATTTAATTTTTCCATACCCTTGATGTTCAATAATCTTTGTAGTCGGAAAAAATATATCATTATTTAAATCTTCAAATTTTTCATACTTTTTTTTATTTTTCTTAATTATTATAATTATTATTGATATCAATAATAATAATAATATAATATAACCAATATTTACTAGTTTTGTATTATTATATAATTTTACAGTTTTACTCATTTAATAAATAAAAAGAAATAATAAAAAATGGACAAAGGTTAATAAATATTTGAATCTTTTATATATCTAGGAAGTGTAAATCTGAGAATTTTTATTTGATATAATTTAATATAAATAATAAGTTAAATATATTAATTAAAATTAAAAACACATCAATGCACTCTTACATTTATCTTATACAAACTGGTGATTTTATAAATACTGATATTTATAAAATAGGTAGAACCACACAAAAAAATAGTGACACACGAAGTTTAAATAGACTTAAATCTTATAGTAAAAATACTATTCAAAAATTTCTCTACGAAGTTCCTACATCAAAAGTTATTGAAATTGAAAAAGAAATTATTAAAGAATTTAATTGTAAATATCAATTAAAAAAAGGTCATGAATGGTTTCGTGGAGATTGTAAAAATATGATCACTGATATTAATACTATTATTAGTAAATATGTTATAAGTGACAGTTTTACAATTGAAAATAAACCATCAACCAATGTTTTAATTAATAAACAAAAAAAACCTAAACCTAGCCAAAAAAAACTTTCGTGTAGTTTTTGTTCAAAACAATTTAAAACAACCTATAATACTAATCGGCATGAAACTATATGTAAACAGAAAATAAAAGAAAATATAGATGATAATGATGAT
>JACCDO011524179.1_pt1 | contig 18304 bp, 21 predicted proteins | sample 7446101 | NCBI WGS metagenome assembly JACCDO01 (sample SAMN15323440, study PRJNA562643) | freshwater metagenome | isolation source: river surface water | place: USA:Blue River Watershed | collected 2017-08-16 | reverse complement strand
GAGTCGAAGAAGAACCCACACGAGCGCGTCCCAGGTGGCCACCAGATGCGGATGGCAGCAGGATTCGAGGACGAGCCTGAAGAGGAAGACTGGGACGACGAGGGCGGGGATGACGACTACTACGGCGACCCAGATCCCTTCGGTGACGATGAAGCTCTGGAGATGGGCTACGAGTACGATCCCTCGTCTGCTGGCTGGAAGAAGCCTGGTCTCGACGAGGGCGAGGGCAAGAAGCGTCACATGTCACCCAGGGACCGCCTCGCTGCGTACCTCGAGCGCGTAGGCGCAGACGTCGACGCTGTCATGGCAGCCGTGGACGACGCCGTGTCCCGTGGTAACGAAGAAGGTTCTGAGGTGTCATCCGAGGACATCACCTTCAACCTCTCTGATGAAGTCCTCGATGCCATCCCAGAGGACGACTCTGACCGTTGGCACAGCATGCTCGACGCAGTGATTGCTGACGAGGTCGACCTCGACGCCTTCGCTGACGCAGAGGCAGACCGCCAGGATGTCGAGGACACCCAGCGTGACCTCTCTCATCCCAGCCGCTTCCTCGAGGAGGGCATGGGAGACGATACTAACTGGGATGACGACCTCTATGCGCAAGCCGAATACCAGCACGCCCTCGACGTGGGTCCCGAAGTCGCTTACGCCGACTACGACACCGGCGGGCGAAACGCCTTCACTCAGCGCGGCTTCAAGGGACGTGGACCTGCACCCCGCATCAGCGGTGACGACTTCGACAGCGGCGAGGACGAGCCAGGCGGCGATGAGGCAGTCATGGCAGACTACGAGCACGCTTGGAACATCGGCGGTGGCAGCGACGAGGAGGGCTTCGCAGCCGACTACGACACCGGCGGGCGCAATAAGTTCACGCAGATGGGTATGCGTGGACGTGACAGACTCTCAGAAGGACGCTGGGCGAAGCTCGCTGGCATCCTGAAGGGGTGATGCGATGAGGATCACACAGAAGCATCTAAGACAGATCATACGCCAGGAGGCAGGACGTCTCAGCGAGGCACGCAAGAAGGGCGGTTCAGACAACTGCCTCTACATCCTCTACGACGGCAGAAACGCCTACTACTACATCGCACAGTGCGGTCTATCAGAGGACGAAGCATTAGAGAAGGGTCAGGACGTCACAGGTGAGCTCGCTGGTGACCAGGGCAGTGCAGATCCCCTCTCACTCTACGACTGGCTGCAGAACCACGACGACGTCGGGCACGTCTACGACTATGAGTCTGTGGGCGGCGAGGTCTCTAAGGAAGAGTTCATGGATCTGCTCCTCGCCTTGGCCGCAGAAGAGGGGCTCGTCGCTCCCGAGGACGAGTTCGTGAACGAGGGCGAGGACGCCCTGGACGAAGACGAGGCACTGGACGAGGGTGATCCCAGCTACAGGGACCCCGGCGACGACGCAGACTATGCAGACCACCTCCAGAAGCACGGTGCCTTCACGACACCCGAGAACATCCCAGGGACATACGCGTACAAGCAGAAGCACGCATCACCCGCAGCCTCCCACGGTGGCGGCGGCGGCTACGTCTCCCGACGCAGCGAGTGGGGTGACCCTGATCTCTTCGGTGGACCACCTCGCGTAGACGAGGGACGCTGGGCGAAGCTGGCTGGCGTCCTGAAGGACTGAGCAGACAGGGTACGCCCCGTCTCCCCAGCGCTCGCGCTGCAGGGACAGGGTCAGGGGGCGCTTCCGCCGATATAGGCTGGGGCGCCCCTTCTAGTGTGTCCTACAGGGTGGGGCAGGGCCCCCCGTAAAGGGCTGGTAGAGCCTGGAGGGGGCGCTCCAGGGGGAGGGCTAGGGGGGTCCCTAGGGGGGCGCAAGCTCACCGGCGGGGCTTCCTGCGCGGCGGGGACTAGGGCTACTTGTGCCTCCCGGGAGCGCCGATCACTTTTGACCCCGCTTCCTCGACGACCGTGCTGCCCCGTCACTCCCGTCACACCCGAGCTACCCACCATCACCCGCCAACCGTGGCTATCCGAGCCCGAGTTGAGCACCCCACACAACTTTGTGTCTGTCGTGCATAGTTAATGCTGAGGGTGACACGTGATGATTGGAGTGACGCAATTGAGACAGTTGATTCGCGAGATGCTGGACACCTCCGCCTCCGATGAACTAGTCACTCTCGTGCAGGGCGACCAGCGGCTTCGTCAAGAGTGGCAGAAGACAGTCAACGCTGCGGGTGGATTTAATGTCCTGCGACACGGGACGCCGGAGTGGGATGCAGTCCGCTCGGAGTTTATGCGTGCCCACGGCACAACAGACGACGACATGTTCGGTGACAAGTCCCGCGCTGCGCAGATCCTCTCGCTTCCTGATCGACTGAACTGGGGCAGCTTGACTGAGGACGACTGGCACAACCTCGCCGTGCTCACACAGCACATGGACGGAGAACCCGCCTTCCAGAAGCGGATGCTCACCATCTTCCGGAAGTGGCGGGGCGAAGGGAGCAGCCAGTACCAGTACCTCCATGACCGAATCTCTTGCCGAGAGACCGGGACCCAACTGTTCGGGACCCAAGACGCGGGCACGAATTACACCAATTGCAAGTGGGTCCGAGATTAGTCAAAAACTGCGCAGCAAAAGTGCCCCAGAGCGCTTGCGGGACAAAAAACTTCCGGGAAAATTTCCTCACTTTCGACCTTTCTGTGCATCGAAGATATGTACTCTGTAGAGGTTTTGACATGAGAATCACCAGCAAGCAACTCCGCCAGATCATTCGTGATGAGGTCCTTCGCGAAGCTAAGGAGCCCAAGGCCAAGGTTAAGCGGGCACCACCTCCCGCACCAACAGCTTACGAGGGCGACGCCCTGCTCATCTATCAGGATGACGACGGTTACCTCGAGTACTACGTCGGCACTGAAGACAGCATCACCGCCTTTGTGGCCGGTGAGACAGGCGGCGATCCCACCGGTCTGAAGGCTGTTCCCTCAATCGGTAATGAAAGAGCATGGGATAGCTACAATAACGGCGGTCCTCACCCTGTCGCAAAGTGGTTGAAGAAGCACGGCAGCATCAAGAAGATCATGGACCAGGACTACCCGGACCCCTTCGGTGCGACAGAGTTCTTCAACGTGGCAGACTGGATCGCCGAGCAGGAAGACGCCGAGTTTGAGGGCTAATATGCGGGTAATCGAGGGCCCGATGACACCCTACCGCCTCCGACGACTAGTACGATCCATTCTCCTCGAGACAGCTGACGACTCGAATCCTGCCGAAGAGCTGCCCTACACGACTGACACTGAGGAGAGCATTCCGCCCGCGCCGCCGTTCCTCCCACCCATTCCTAAGTCAATTAATTCCGACGAGGCGCAGCGCCGGGGGGCCAACTTGTCGATCTGGTTCGGCGATTCCAAGATCCGTCGAGCCGATGGGAAACCCCTCCGCATGTACCACGGGACCAACGCGTCATTCACGTCCTTTAAGGTGTCCCCAGGCGGCATGTTCGGTCCAGGCATCTACTTCACGGATAATATTGACGTCGCGAACAACTACACAACATCGGTGGGTGACTACGGCAGACGCCCGGGTCTGGGTGATGACTGGGAGCCGACGCCCAATGTCATTCCCGTCTATCTCCGAGTTGTGCGCCCCTATGTCATCGATGTGACCAGCTATAATCTTGATGCTGTGGGGATCGCAAAGCACTACGGCTACGACGGTGTCGTCGTCCGAGGTCCTGGGCACCCCTTCATGATCGTCGTTGTCTGGGATCCTCGACAGATCAAGTCAGCGGTGGGCAATGAAGGTGACTTCGACTGGAAGCAGGATGACATCGCGCTTGAGGAAGACGACGGGTAGTTGCCGGGCAAAAATCTGCGCGCTAAATTTTTTTCTCCCGGGTCGTTTTCTCAAAAAACTTCCCGGGAAAATTTTGCGTCTTTTGACCTTTCTGGGCGTCGAAGATATGTACTCTGTAGAGGATTTGATATGAGAATCACCGGCAAGCAGCTTCGCCAGATCATCCGTGAGGAGATCGCTAGAGATATGAACGAGACGGACCTCCAATTGGCAGTTCCCTACATTGCACGCAAGCGCAAGAAGCAGAAGCCCGTTCCTGCTCAAGCTCCATTAGGTCCCATGCCAGACCACATGAGAAAAGCTGAAAGTGACAGAATAGAGCTGAGAAGTGCTTTGGAATTATTGGCAAAAGACTTGTCTGCAATAGATGCTGACTATGTACAAGATATACTGCCTACTGGTGGTTTAAGATCTCAATATACACATATCATTGATTGGGCGGGTCCCGAGCTAGAAACAAAAATAGAAGAACTAGCTAGAGATTATTTAAAGACCTATTATGGAGAGATCACGAACAGGTCCAAGCGGGACCCTGCTGCAACATTCAAAAAATTTCAAGAGATAGTAAATCAATATGCGCCTATTCGTGGAAGACAAGACTTTCTTGGGACGGCATCAAGATTCGCTGCAGGCTTCGGTACTAGCACGGGTCTTACCCCCAAGACCAAAGAATAATTAAAGAGGGAATAGATTATTATGAGAATTACATTCCCTCAATTGAGACAGATCATCCGTGAGGAGCTCCTGCGCGAAGAGGCCGAGGATTTAAACAACTTTGATGTAAAAGTCAGTGGCAAAAACAATATCACTGTCACAAACAAGCGGACCGGCGAATCTGGAACTTCGAAGAAGATCGAGGTCAAGTCAAGCAGGTGGGAGTGGTCTAATCTGGGTATTAGAAATATTAGTAAGATAATTTACACACCCAATGCGCCTGCTGGTTCGCCTATCTTGACGGTGTCTGCGAATATCATCAATCCTATGCCACTTGGTAGTGACATCCCTGTTGAAGCAGAACTCAAGAATCGTGCCGCAATTATTGGAATTGCAAATGCCATCATCTATGGCAAAGACAAAGACAAAGGTTACGATGCCCCGGAGACGACGCTCAAAGACGGCACAACTGCTCAAATCATCATAAACGGTGGTTCACAGTAAACAATCTGCTGTCTCGTAGAGGATATGTAGATGTATGGAAACAGCAGAGATACAAAGACGAATTGCTGAATTGCATAGCGCCCTCAACCAGATGGAAGACAAGCTAGAGTTCTACAATAAGTTCCTCACGTCGCCTAATCCACGTCACCGTGGTATCCCATTTATGGCAGCGTCTGAGGGTTTTGGCTCCTCGCAGTACGAGCCGTATGGGCAGTTTCGCAGAAATTTTTCTTCTCTTACGACCGAGTTAGGTTTAGGACACATGTGGGAGGCTGCTCGCCAGCGCGGCGGTTGGGCGATGCTTGTGTCGAAAGCAAAGCGGATCCTCTTTCCAGATGTGCCGATGCATGTTCCAACCGCCGAAAATCCCAAGCCACCCAAGGTGCAGCACGATCCAAAGCGGTCTGAAGTTGCTGTGACTTATTTTGAGCGTGCTATCAGCAAAATGAAGGAAGATTTATTGCAGCTAGAAAATACTGTTACAAGTGATCCTAATTTATTTGGAAATGAAACAGACGAGATCGAAGATCTGTCTGAGTCTATCTCAGTCTCTTTGCGCCGGCGTCTATGGAGTTTTTAATGTCTTACACAACACAGCAGCTTTTGCGTAGATATATCAAATCTCTTCTCCTAGAATTTCAAACAGATGAAGACGACTACAGGCGTGTCTCTCCCAGTGATTTGCAAAATCAACTGCCTACAGAGAGAAATTTTTCCAAATACAATGCACTTATGTACACAGAAGATGTTGACTTCTGTTCAGAAAATCTTGATAATATTCTTGACACAATGATCGGCAATAAAGATCGACAGCAAGTTATTAGATGGATGCGTCGCCTAGAAGGTGACTCAAATAAGATATTGATACAGTTGGGATACGATAAATCGCTGTCTGATGCTTTTTCTCATTTTATGGATGCTACAAAAGGCCCACTTGGAACAAAGCTCGCATCAACATATGATCTTAAGCCGGGAAGCGCTGTCTATAAGACTTTAAAATCTTTCTATACTGCCCCGCAAGTTTTTGATCGTCAACTAAAAATAGCAAATATTAAAACTATTGATGAACTTCAAGACACAATATTAATAAATCCAGATTTGACTTATTGGGTTGTATCTGATTGTAAGAATCCTGCTCTTTATGGCGTTGTTAAGCGAATGTTTTCAGGAATAGGTGGATCTGAATTGGAGACAGGGTTAGCAGCAGCGTTCCAAATTTCTACTAAACTTCCTATTGCATTTAGAGATGTGGGCAAGAACATAGCAGAACTTCCACCGAAAGAGCAGGAAGCTGTTCTTAACGGTTTAAATTTAGCCACTAGCGTTTTTGGTTTAACTGAAATTGGGGCAGCTGTAGGTGCATCCGGCGCAGGTGTTGTAGGTGCAGCTCCTGCAGCTGGTATATTAGGCGGCATAGCTGCTGTAGCTGGTGCTGCTTCAGTTGGTCCTATGCTTGTTTTAGGATCTTATTATAAGGCAGCAAGACCAAATGAGACTTTATTCGGAATGCCCGCATGGCTAACTTACTACATTTTTGCTGGTCTTGGCGCCGTAGGAACATATTTTAGAGCAGCTGCTTACGTAAAGAGCGGTAAAGAAATCTCAGAAATTGCCGTTTTAAGCAATAACTTCAGTAGCATTAGAAATGCATCGGGACTTGAAGAAATAGGTGTTATATCAGCTGATGCTGCTAAAAGGTTAGATAGCGGCGCTAAAATTGGAAAGAACAGTGGAACTTTAAAAGATTTATTTGAGTTTTGTAAAAAATTCCCTGAGCTTGGATCGCTAACAAGTGGTAAATTTGTGTCTACTACAGATGGATTTACTTGGATGTCTACGGCGGGTAAAACCCTAACAAATCCGGATACGGGCAAAGCCATTGTATTTTCTAGTGATGTCAAAGATTTCATATTGTATGCATCAAAAAATCGTCCTGTCTTGATGAAATATATGACTTGGTATTCTGGGATGCCTGGAAAAATTGGAAAATTATTTGCAGGTGCTGGCGCGTTATTTGATGCGTATGCAGTTAAAGTAGCAATTAGTGATACAATGTCAGTTGATCCACAAATTACAGAAGAATTACCTGTAAATCAGGATACATCAGCTTTCCAGATTGTATCTGGACAAGCAGGTGGAAGTCTTGTAGGTGACATTTATAGTAGCATACTGAAAATACAACCCAATGTTGCTGCATTGGCTTCAAATTCTTCAAAGACGGCTACAGTCTTTGATTACAAGAATAATAGAAAAATGTCTGTTGACATGTCTAGGTTAGGTACTATTCTAGAAGATAATTTTAAGTCCAAGCCTGAGAATTCACAGAATCCTTATCTTAATTTTGATCCTGAGAATTGTAGATTACTAATTGTTGATCCTCTTGTGTTTGGTCAAATGGATCATCTCTTAAAGTACCCACAAACAATAAAGAAAGCTGCAGATGCTAGAAGGCTTTTTTGCGTTAAATTTAACAAAGATATATTCGGTCTACTTGTGATTAATTCGGTAACAGATCTGGCAAACGTAGATTAGTCTAAAAATCAATTCCCGTCTGCTTAATAAATCTCTTCACAATTAGACCTGCCTTTGCATTTGCCTGATCCTCGTGAAAACCACCCTCATCCTTCACAGGACCTGTGATTAGACCACGCTCCTGCTGCATCATGTGGGTCATCTCGTGTGCCAATGACCTGAGGCAGTCAATTATCATTCGACCTTTTGCATAAATTTTAATTGTGTTGTCACTTGGGTCATAGTAAGCAGTTGTCTTGATGCCGTGTTTTTGGCGGTCATCAACAAAGTAGATGCTATAATCGCAATTTTCATCGATCCCAAGCTCTTTATTGCAGCGTTCGATGAAGTCTGATATAGCTTCCAAGTTTTCAACCATATCAGTTAGATTTTCTGAGATGTAGAGTTTTCTTTTTGACATTCTAGAAGTAATTATCTTATCTAGATTCCTTTCTTTCTAGTTATTAGTTATTAGAATTTCTATTAGATTAGAGAGCACATAAGACCTTAGTCTAGTTGATGCATCTTTACAAGACAACATTTAGTAGCTTACTTTGAACATATTCCTACTTGCTCTCGATAGTTATCAATAGGAGCAGAACATGTCAATCTTTAGAGAGCACAAGACTACAGCTGACAGATCTGCATCTGATCGTGCTAGACATAAGAAGAAGATCGAGAAGGCTATTCGTGAAGGTATCACTGACGTCGTAGCTGATGAGTCAATCATTGGACATGACGGAAAGAAGAAGATCAAGATACCTGTTCGAGGCATCAAGGAGTGGCAGTTCATCTACGGAGATAATGAAGGCCACAAGCAGGTTGGATCTGCACCAGGTCAAGATGTCCAAAAAGGTCAGGTAGTCAAGAAAGGTCAGCAACAGCAAGGTCAAGGAAACAAAGCTGGGAAGGACAAAGGTGAAGAAGCCTATGAGGTTGAGATCACATTAGAAGAGCTTGCTGAATACCTCTTTGACTCACTACAGCTCCCAGATCTTGATCGAAAGAAGTTCAAGAAGCTGCTTGATCACAAGCCACGAAAGCATGGAACTCGTCCTCATGGCATCAGGCCCCGGCTTGATAAGAAGAAGACAGCAGTTGAACGTATTAAGAGACTTTCTGCATCAAGAAAAAGTGGAACAGTTGATATCAATCCTGAGACAGGTGAAGAAGAGTTCCCATTTCATGACAATGATCTTAGATATTACTACATTAAGGATAAACCCAAGGAAGCGACTGACGCTGTCATCTTCTTTATGATGGACGTCTCAGGATCGATGACTACAAACATTAAGTACATCGCCCGGTCCTTCTACTTCCTTCTATATCAGTTCCTCAGGCACAAGTACGAACACATTGAGATCGTGTTTATTGCACATACCACTGAAGCTGAAGAAGTTGATGAAGAGCGCTTCTTTAAGCGTGCTGCATCAGGCGGGACTCATGTCTCATCTGCACCACGTCTTGCACTTGACATCATCAATAAAAGATACCATCCATCATCCTGGAACATCTACGCATTCCACTGCACAGATGGCGATAACTGGGATGAAGATAACGACGAAGCATTCGATGCTTTTAAGGAGCTTTCCAACATCTGTCAGCTTCTCTGCTACACAGAGATCGCTCTAGAGGGAGAGCGTCCAAGCTGGCAATCAGATAAGACTTCTAAACTCTGGAATATGCTTAGTAAGATCGAGGGTGGTAAGCTTAGGTTAGGTCTTTTGGGCAGCGCTCAAGACATCTGGCCCAGCTTTAAGAGACTTTTTGGAGGACTCCCAGATGTCTGATTGGAATTTTGATGAATTGCAGCAGTGGGATGAGAAGATCTGCCAGATTGCTAAGGGTTACGGCCTCGACTGGTATGAGATAGCTTATGAGACTATCGATTATCACGAGATGATCGGCGCGATGGCATATCATGGCATGCCATCGCATTTTCCACACTGGTCTTATGGAAAGTCATTTGAGAGAACCCACAGCATGTACAACATGGGTTTGGAAGGTCTGCCTTACGAACTTATTATAAATTCTGATCCTTCGATCGCTTACCTAATGCTTGAGAATCCTCTGTATCTTCAGGTTCTCATCATGGCACACTGTGTAGGTCACTCAGATTTTTTCAAGAATAATAGGACTTTTAAAGATACAGATGCAATTAATGTATCAAGACGTTTTAGAAGTGCTCGACAACGCATTCAATCTTACATTGAAGATCCTACAATCGGCATCGACAAAGTAGAAGATCTAGTCGATTCTTGCCATGCAGTACAGTATCAAATTGATCGTCGTGGAAGACTTCGTAAGTCGGAGCGTGAATTAAAGCTTGACTATATTGGAAGAATTAAGAACGATAAAGACGGTAAGTACAAGAAATTTAATATTGATAAACTTCCTCTTGAACCTGAATTTGATGTTATGCATTTTATTGCAGAAAACTGCAAGAATTTGGAAAATTGGGAACGTGATATAATCAATATTGTTCATGAAGAATCAACATACTTCATGCCGCAGATCAGAACTAAGATCATGAATGAAGGATGGGCATCATTCTGGCACTACAGAATTTTACATGATCTAAAGCTTCCAGATTCACTTCACATTCCTTTCTTGAAGACACACAATCAAGTTCTTCGCCCGTGGGGAGGAAGAATTAATCCATACCATCTTGGTTTTGAGATCTTTAAGAAGATCGAAGAAACAAAGGGCCTCGATGAATGCTTCTTTGCACGTGAGATCCACTCGGATGAATCATTTATCATGGAGCACTTGAAAGAAGAACATGCACGTGAACTTAATATGTTCACGTACAGTCCAAAAGGTCGTAAGAATCCTGACTGGTCAGTTGATGATGTTGTAGATGATGAAGGATGGCCAGAGATCAGGTCAGCTCTACTTAAGAGCATTGGTGGAAATGGAATTCCTATCATCTACGTAGATGATACAGTTAAAGATACTTTGATACTTCGACACGAGCACGACGGAAGAGACCTAGAATTAAATTATGCAGAAAACTGTGTCAAACACATCGGTAAGATGTGGAAGGGACCAGTTAAATTATTCACACTACTTGAAGGCGAGCACTTCGAGATTTCTTAATAGGAGAGAAAATGGACTTTCTTAAATTAATTCACAAGCAGAGAGAAAGCGGGCAGAAGGAGTCTTGGAGTGGTACATTTCTCGACTACCTCAATGAGATCAAGAAGCACCCAGAGCATGTCAAGCTTGCTCACAAGAGGATCACTGATGCAATCGAGACGTACGGTGTTGAACCTATGTCAGATGCAGATCCACGCTGCCGCAAGCTTTTCGATGGCGACAAGCTAAAGACCTACAATTACTTCAAGGAAGACTTCTACGGTCACGAGCGAGTCATCGCAAAGATCATGAGATTCCTGAAGTCTGCATCACTAAAGGGCGAAGAGAGCCGCCAGGTTCTTCTGCTTATGGGACCAGTCGGTTCTGGTAAGTCAGCACTTGCAGATGCAGTCAAGAAGGCACTTGAAAAGGCAGCAGAACCCATCTACCACCTCGAAGGCTGTCCAGTCCGTGAGGAGCCCTTACACCTTCTACCAAGATCACTTCGTGATCAATTTGAGAAGATTCTTGGTGTGCATATTGAAGGCGACCTCTGCCCAGTCTGCCGTCATCGACTCTTGAATGAGTTTGGTGGTGAGTACGAGAAGTTCCCAATTGTTCGCAGCGGCTTCTCTCAGCGCGGTCGGCGCGGCATTGCCGTGGTCCCTCCGATGGATGCCAACTCACAGGACGTCTCTGCACTTATCGGATCTGAGGACATCTCAAAGCTCGATAAGTTCAGCGAGTCCGACCCGAGAGTTCTCAACCTCGACGGTGCATTCAACGTGGGCAACCGCGGTGTTGTAGAGTTCGTTGAGATCTTTAAGAACGAGATTGAGTTCCTGCACACGATCCTCACCGCCACCCAGGAGAAGAATGTTCCAACTCCTGGCAAGAATGGTATGCTCTACTTCGACGGTGTCATCCTCTCTCACTGTAACGAGGCAGAGTGGAACCGCTTCAAGTCTGAGCACACCAACGAGGCAGTTCTTGACCGTATCGTGAAGATTGAAGTGCCGTATGTCCTTGAACTCAACCAGGAGATCAAGATCTACGAGAAGATGCTTCGTCGTTCTGACTTCAAGGCACATCTCGCACCTCACACGATCAAGGTTGCTGCAATGTTCTCAGTCATGAGCAGACTTAAGCCTTCTCAGAAGGTTGATATCATGACCAAGATGAAGATCTACAACGGTGAAGAAGTCATTGAGAAGGGCAAGGTTCGCAAGGTTGATATTAAGGACCTCCGCGAGGAGGTCCGCCACGAAGGAATGGACGGTATCTCAACCCGCTTCATCACCAAGGCGATCGACTCTGCACTGACCGATTCTGACAAGAGCTTCATCACACCAATGCGCGTCATTGATGCTCTTATCAAGCAGGTGAAGGAGCAGGTTGTTGATGAGGAGAAGCGCAAGACATACCTAGAACTCCTCCAGAAGTCAATCCGTGAGGAATACCTCAAGATGCTCGAGAGTGAGATCGCTAAGGCGTTCGTCACAGCCTACGAGGAGCAGGCACAGTCACTCTTTGACAACTACATGGATAATGCTGAGGCATTTACCACAAAGCAGAAGATGAAGGATCGCGTCACAAATGAGGAGCGCGAGCCCGATGAGAAGTTCATGAAGGCAATCGAGGAGCAGATCGGCATTGTCGGTTCAGCCCGTGATGGCTTCCGTTCCGACGTCACAGCCTACATGTTCACTAAGATGCGTCGCGGTCAGAAGGTTGATTACAAGTCATATGAACCACTCAAGGAAGCAATTGAGAGTTACCTCATCGCCTCAGTGAAGGATATGGCACGCATCGTGACAAAGTCTAAGAGCCGTGACAACGAGCAACAGAAGAAGTACTCTGACATGGTTGAGACCATGGTTAATGACTACGGCTACACACCTGAGTCTGCTGAGGAGACAATCATGTTTGCTGCAAACAATCTCTGGAGAGACAGCTAAGATAAAAGTTTGCATTTCTCTGTATAATCAGACAGAAATGCAAATTAGACAACCCAACACTCTTGAGAGAGAAACAAGAAGCTCGCTGGTGGATATTTTCAATGCCCACCATGCGGGCCCTCTTGCTATTGGTGATCAACAATTTGACGATCTTGTTCAAAAGTTCTTCTTAAATAAGAGTAAGAGTGATCTATTTGAAAAAATTGTAAAGCCTATGATAAAAAGATCACTTTATGAAGCAGAAGGAAAGTCTGCAGGATCTGCAGAACTTGTTTTAAGTCTTTGTAGACTTCATTTTGATCATGAAGGGCGAAATCTACTATCTAAAGTTGATTGGGATAAAACAAGACAACATCTTACAAAACTATCAAAGGTAAAACCTACAAGAAGTGAGATTTACAATCTAATTGATAAAAATAATTCAAAAGATGTTGCAGAATTAATAAAAGAATCTCTCAAAATCTCATCTAGAGATGATGTTATAGAAGTTACAAGGTCCTATGATGTAAAAACTTCAATTTTAACAGAAATAGGATGCACATTTAGCGATCTTAAGATAGATCCATGTTACTTTGCCTCAAAACCTTGGTCAAAGCAGCAGGTAAATGTCATTCTTATCGACGGTATCATAGAAAAATCAATACACGTTGAGCATATTCTACATAAATCAAATTCTGACAAAGAATCTTACCTAATCATCTGCAGAGAAGCATCAGATGAAGTTAAGAATGTATGCAACACAAACTTTTTAAGACAGACAACAGATGTTATCCTCTGTACAGCACCGTATAGTGAGAAAACAGCACACATCTTTGAAGATTTAAGAATTATTACAAACTGCGAAATTGTATCGCCAGAACTAGGCGACATCATAACAGCACACATCTATAAGAAAGCAGCCAAAATTAAGAGAGCAAGCATTGCAAGAGGCAGTCTTCTCATTGAAAGTGGAAATCAGGACAAAATCAAGAATCATAGATCAGAATTAGTTGAAAAGATAAGCCAGATTAATGATACAGATGTGACAGACTTAATAAGAAAGCGTCTCAAGTCAATGACAGGCAGAAAAACATTGATTAGAGTCGGTGATGACTTAATATTAAAGAATAGAAATGCAATCGAGGTACTTGACAAGTCTATTAGAAGCATTCGTGATGGTATTGGAAGTGGAATATTGCTTAGCACAGACGAGCTATTTTTTCTAGACAAGAATGATCTATATCGTCCCATTCACAGCATAAAAATTGCAATTGATGTTTATCTTTCATTGATTTCTATTTTAGAGAATACCGGTTTAATTCTTTTAGAAGAGTGATTTACTTTTTTCACCCGGTGATAATGTTTTATCTAGGAGTTAGAGATGGCTACCGACGCCGACAAAGAAGTCAATAATCTTGTTGTTACACTTTCATCATTCATACGCGATGTTGTGACAACAAATGTCGCAGAAGCAAAGCAGAAGGGTATCATCAAGATCGATGATGCAGAAGTTCGAAAGGTAATTAGCATTACAGCATCCTCAATTGAGCAAGCTCTATCAAAGGCACACGGTCAAATTGAAGGCACAAAGAAGGCTTTGAGAGAGGGTCGTGGCCGCTGAAGGAATAAAGCACCTGATTGAGTGTCACTGCATCCTGCCTCAATACAGAAAGCAGGAGACACCAATCTATCATAAGTTCGTTGTCTTCTCAATTGTTGATGACGATGTTGTTGAACCAAAGTTTGTACAGTGTAATAACTGCAGCATTGTACATAAAGTGGTCGATATTTGCAAATCAGAAATTGTAGCAGGACTTGAATTTTCAAATGCTGTTACAAGGCTTGATGAAGTCCAACAGGGGCTACCCGACAACGTTGCATCAATTCTTACGAAGGCAAACTGTGACTTGGCAACATGGGAAAATGTTGCTTTTCTTATGGAGACAAGCCTTGAAGGGTTTGAGGTTCCAATCGCCAAGGAAGAAAATGCAGGATTAACACAGGTTAAGCTTCTAGTTGTCGACAAGCAGGGCAAAGCAAAGGTCAAGACTGTGACCAGAAATGATTTTGTGGAGTTCAACACATGAAAGTAGGACAGACACAATCTGAGAAGAAGGCAAAGTCACTTCAAAAGTGTCGCGAGGTCGTTGCAGAGATTAATAATTTTGGCATTAACGACTTTGAACGTTTGCAAATAATTTACTTACTATCTCTAGAGCTAGAGGATAGAGTTTTGGTGGAAGATTTTGCTGAAGTAATCAAAGGTTACCGAGGTGACGTCTTTGAACAGACAGACAATGAACAACAAATTATCCAATAGGAGGGAAAATGGCAAATTTTAGTGATCAGTGGGACCAGCTTAAGGTCCTTGTAGAGAGTCTCGAGGTTGATGTTAGGAAGAGCATTAATGGAAATAAGTCAGCAGGCGTTCGCGCCCGTAAGGGACTTCGTCTTGTGAAGAACACAGCAGCTGATCTTATCAAGGCATCTCTTACTGAGACAGCAACAGAGACTGAGTGACTCTTAGTTGATTCCAAAAGAAACCCGCCTTTCGGCGGGTTCTCTTTTTTAGGACGATAATTAGATTATGTGAGCTGCCAACTTTTCAATAACTTTCTTTTCAATTTGGCAGATTCTCATACGAGTCACACCCAGTATGTCTCCTATCTGTTGGAGCGACAGCGGACCCTTTTTTGCTGCAACAATTGTGCAATTCTGATGCTCAGATGAATTCAACCACATCTTACATGTCTTATTTGCGCAGTCTTTCTTGCAACTCTCGTGTAACTCGAAACATTTCATGCGTTTTTGATCCTCTCCGTATAATAGTACCAAAAACGCTGTTCTTTTACTATAGCGAGGATTCATGCCAAAGTCATTGTCAGGTAGAAAGACATTTATAGTTGATACTTCGGTTCTCTTATACGACAAGTGTTCAATACACTCATTTCCAGGCAATGATGTTGTAATTCCCCTGATTGTTCTTGATGAGCTTGATCGATTTAAAGACAAGCCTGGCCTTTTAGGTGAATACGCACGTTACGTAAATCGATACCTTGATGATCTTAGAAAGGTAGGTTCACTTCACGATGGCGTCCAGATTGAACACAATCAGACTATTCGTGTTGATATAGACATCCACCCAATCCCAGAGTCTTTAGATGGCAATACAGGTGACAACAGGATCATAGCAGCGGCTCTTGCCTTAAAGGCATCTCAGCCAGATCCTGTTGTGATGGTAACTAAAGATATTAACTTTAGAGTTAAGTGCGATTCTCTAGGTATCTACTCTGAAGATTACTACAAGGATAGAATTGTTCATGATAAGAGTGAGATCTACACAGGACAGTGTGAAGTTGAGGCAATTACTCCCACAACAATTAATATGTTCTACGATGATGGATCACTTGATGTTGAGTACCTTGATGTTGAATTCAATAGTAATCAATATGTTACTGTCAAATATGGAACACAATCATTAATAGGTGTTCATAGAGATGGAAAGATTCTTCCTCTAATCAACAACCTATCAAAGACCATTGGGATCACACCGCGTAATAAAGAGCAGAAGTTTGCTATTGACGCGCTGACAAGAGAAGATGTGAAGCTTGTTTCTATGACAGGCCTTGCTGGCTCGGGTAAGACATTCCTCACACTTATGGCGGGCATGTCTGGTCTGCAAGAAAAGAAGTATGATCGAATTGTGATCACACGTTCTCTGCAGACAGTTGGAAAGGAGATAGGCTTTCTTCCTGGTGACATCGATGACAAAATGAGCCCATGGTTGTCTCCAATTCTTGATAATTTTAGAGTTGCCTTCAAGGATTCGACTTACTTTGAGATGATGCGTCAGAAGGGGCAAATCGAGGTATCCCCACTTGCCTTCATTCGTGGTAGAACATTCAACAACACATTCTTAATTGTGGATGAGGCACAGAACTCAACCATCCATGAGCTCAAGACGATCATCACACGCGTGGGTGAAGGTTCCAAGATCGTACTGCTAGGAGATACGGACCAGATTGACACGCCTTACCTAGACAGCCTTTCAAACGGTCTGACTGTCGTCGTTGAGAAGTTCAAGAAGCACGACATCGCAGCTCACATTACACTAATGAAGGGTGAAAGATCGCAGCTAGCAACTTTGGCATCGCAAGTTCTCTAAGTGATAGTTATGTCTGTGGTTACTGAAAATGGGAAGAGTTAAATTAACATCACGAAATTTGAACAGATACACAAAAGTGTATCCGTATGTTAGAGCGCTTCCACGTTACGTGTATTTTGCTGATGAAAGCTTTAACTTAGAGAGTGGTGTTGTTAATTTTGAAGGAAGTGATACAGTGTCTTACACCTTTAAAAACACATACACAACAACGCCAACAGTTATTGCAACACCACTCAACAACTCATTTAATGTGTTTGTGAGCTCAATAACAACTACACAAGTTGTCCTAAAAGCCAGCATCCCAAATAATGAGTCAGCATCCATAGTCGTGGTGTTGTCATAATGTCAAGAGTTGTGACAGTTGAGATGCAATTTGGAACGGCTTCTCTAGATTCCTCAGGCGTGAGCCCACTCATGTCAACAGTCACAGGCTCGGAAGATACTGTTGCCGTTACACTCACCCCTAGTTCAAACTTAGAGACGTCAGCATACGTAGTTGAGTATCCGCTTTATACAGTTAATGCTACCGCACCAGAGGCAGCAAACTTCAACTACCTTATAGTGAGTTCAACCTAATGGCAGTCAAACCACCAGATTTTAAAGCTTCTGGCATCAGAGCCGAGAGGTTGATCGCTTCAGGAAGCGCAAAGAAGCCCCAGCTTCTCATTATAAATGAAGCAACGACGGGCAATGACGGCATAACCGTTGATACCGATACATTAAAGCTAACAGGCACAGGTTCTGACACATGGCTTTACGTATCGGGTGCAATTGGTGGAAATGATCGCGTCACATTCGGCGGCGATGTCTATATTTCAGGCTCATTATTTGGTGTTTCTGTATCAGCAACACCTTCTGCACCTGTAAATTCTGTTCAATATAATAATGCAGGTGCTTTTGGTGGATCAAATAGTCTAACATTTGATTTAGCATCAAGTAAACTTAATGCAACTAATATTCAAGTTTCAAATCAGCTTGTCGTCACAGGAACTTCATACCTGTCAAGTTCTGTTTATATTGGTGATGGAATTGCTAATGACTATCTTTATGTCAATGCTCTTCTTGCATCAGACATAGTACCAGATGGCGACAGGACAAGAAATCTTGGAAGTAGCGGATCTAGATTCGCCAACGTTTACACGGGTGACCTTCATCTTCGAAACGACCGTGGAGACTGGACAATAGTCGAGGAAGAAGATTATCTCTGTGTTGTTAATAACAAGACAGGAAAAAGATTTAAGATGATGCTTCAACCGCTAGATTAAAACTCCCGAGATATTTAGTCATTGAGTACAGGAGTTACCAGTGGCATTAGTTGGAAATATCTCGGGTTCCATACAGAACAATTCAAATATCGGTGTTAGCGGTTCAGTAGTAATAGCAAATCGTCCAGATGCATTATTTCCAACACTTAGTAGTGTCGGCGGCGATGTTGTCTTCTTCGTATCAGGCTCACGTGGTGGAAAAGGTAACACAGCAGAGAGAACAGTTTCTGTTTTTGGTGGTGACGCTGTTGTTAGCGGATCACTGACGATTGGAACAGGATCGATCACAATTACGTCGAATGACATCACATTTTTTGGCGGAGTTGCACAGATCCTTAGTGGATCAGGTGGTCTTACATTCAAAGACTCAAGTGGG
>JACCDO010549792.1_pt1 | contig 18306 bp, 11 predicted proteins | sample 7446101 | NCBI WGS metagenome assembly JACCDO01 (sample SAMN15323440, study PRJNA562643) | freshwater metagenome | isolation source: river surface water | place: USA:Blue River Watershed | collected 2017-08-16 | reverse complement strand
GTGAGTGAGTGAGTGAGTGAGTGAGTGAGTGAGTAAGTGAGTGAGTGAGTGAGTGAGTGAGTAAGTGCGTGAGTGAGTGAGTAAGCCAGTGAGTGAGTACCATTAGGTCCTTCAAGTCATATGCTTGCTTGCGGATGCTGTCTAGTCGGTGGTTTGTGATTGCAGTCAGCTTCACTAAAGGCTGTTTGATGGACTCATTGATATACCCAAGTGCTTCCTGTAACAAGTAAATAAGTAAGTGAGTGAGTAGGCGAGTGAGTAGGTGAGTGAGTGAGTGAGTGAGTGAGTGAGTGAGTGCGTGACCTGCAGGCAACGTTGTCTATCTTCCTCGTCTTCTTCGCCTTTATTCAGGTGCGACAAGTCCATGTGGTCCAGCAGTTTGTATGCGATTTCAATGGATTCTATTGACTCCTCTGGGTAACTGCCTCGCAGGATTCCCTTGTAGCCGTTGGAGTCGTCCAAGAGGAGCCGGACCTGCCGGTCCATGTCAATGATGTACTCACTCACCGACTCAGTCGACACCCCTAATTTGATTACTATGTTATATTTTTTGTTGATTAAGTCGTTTGCCAACGTGTAACCGTAAATATTCAACGGCTTTCTCAATTCTAACGTATGAGTAAGTAAGAGGTGAGTGAGTAAGATGTGAGTGAGTGAGTGAGTAAGGGTGGGTGAGTGAGTGGTTGCTACCTAAGTGACTGGTTCTGAGCACGCAATATTGGTGGCTTCTACACGAAACAAACCGCTCGAAATCGTTGTAGGAGTCGCCATGAAGCAGCTTGTACAAGGCGTCGCTGTATATTAAGTATACTTGTCCTAAGCGAGTGAGTGAGTAAGAGGTGAGTGAGTGAGTAAGTGAGTGAGTGAGTGAGTGAGTACCTGAGTAATAATAGTGGAATATGTAGTGGTACTTGTCGTCTGGCTGCAGTTTCCAGTGACTGGATAACGAGCTGCGACTGACAACGGAATCGTCGTAATGAGTCTCCGGAGTAGCAACAAAGGCACTGTCGCTCTCGTCCTTGTGTAGTTCAACAGGAACAATACTAGGATGAGTGAGTGAGTGAGTAAGCCAGTGAGTGAGTGAGTGAGTGAGTGAGTAAGCGCACCTGGTGTCATCGGCGCCATTCATCAAGTATTCAACTTGGCCGTTGTCATATCCAACCACAAAGAAGTGAACTTGCGCAGTGCTTTGCTCGCTCATGGTGCAAATATCGCACGCTTTCAGCTTACTATTCGCTTGGATTCTAGTAACCGCAAGCCTACGCAGTGCAGGATATTTGGGGTTTTGGGCGAACTAATGAGTGAGTGAGTAGGTGAGTGAGTGACGTCATTACCGAGCGCAAATATTCCTTGATTTTGGGTGTTGAATCATATGCGGTGATGCACTTTGCTACAGCTTTAGGTGGTATCAAAGGAGTGAGAAAGAAGATAGAACCGTTATCGCATAGCAGAAACACGGTTAAGCCCGACCACTCAACATTTGGTCCTTAATGAGTGAGCGAGTGAGTAAGTAAGTGAGTAAGTGAGTGAGTGAGTAAGTGGTTACCTTGACAAAAGGATACAAATTTGGCTGATCCGAGCGATAATCCCGGCATTGCTAACGATATTGAGTCATTCGAAGTCGCTCCAAAGAAATCAGATGCATTTGTCAAGTTATACACCAGCAACTCTCCTGTTACCAGTACAAGAATGTGACTATCGCAATGTTTATAGAAGGCAGCCTATGGTGTTAAAATATGAGTGAGTGTATAGACAACTAACTGATGAAATAGTATGAGTTACCTTATGAACCTCGTTGGACGAAATAGGAATTTCAATAAATTGGCAATCCCCGTTAGCGGATGAGTCGGAGACTGATGTATTGTGGATGAAGATGACACCGAGCTTTGAGCTTGACCATAGTAAAATACGATTTCTTGATTTATTGACTTCAATATTAGTGAAATTACATGCCTGTAATATTAAGTAATGAATACGATCGTGAGTAAGTATCTGGGCAACTTAGTAAGTGTGCAAGTGTGTAAGTAACCTTTAAACGAGCGTCATCTTCACCAATATTCACGCGCTTAATAGCTCCTTTTCCTTTGCTGCTATTGATTATTTCAATTTGGCCTTCGGAGTTCAGATAATAAATCTCATTTTCGTGGTTGACATAACGACTAAATAGTCGGTTATTGCTACAACTACCATCCATTCCGTGAGCCAGTATTTCTTTTATTTTCCAACCTGATGAGCAAATTTTGGAAATGCATAGGGATTAGAGGTAGGTACCAACTAGGACAGATAATCTGTCTTATCCTTGTTCAGATACTTGTAAAAATGTTAAATAATATAGTAATGGTTGTGCTGGAATCGAATTTCTGGCACCTAATCATCACATTAGATATTAAAGTTCGAATAGCAAGTCTCATAATTGCTACGGCGACTACGTCACCAACATCCACTCTTCTAATGAACACAATCTGACGATTTGACTTAGGTAAAGAGCTGTCTAGAACGAGTTACCTCCGTGAGATCAATTCCGCCGGTCTCATTCTACTACGCCCTTTTCTTCCTGACTGAAAATTGTAAATTAGCAAACTGGTAAGTACAATTGAGTCTTCGATTATGTACTTACAGCCAACTAGGTGCCTATAAGTATAGATGGGTATATGGCTCCAATCATTCAAATGCCACTTTTTGCGCTAGTAGCGTTGTTGGTATTATTATTAATCCTACCGATGAAAGTACTTAGTCAGTTGCCTGCTGTCGATGATTTAGCAGACATACAGACATATTTTGATGTTCTTCGCAACAAACATCTAATTTTCCTTGGCGACTCGATCACACGCTACCAGTATCTTGATTTGCTACATCTCCTTACCCATTCAGAGTATTTAGTAGATACACCCACATTTAACATAATAAATGAACATACATTTCCAGATTTCAATATATTTTACAACAGAACTAACGGTTTATTTGCTCCATACGAGAAATGCGATTGTTTCCGAGATAACAGTTTACATAATGAAAAATTTGAATTTGAAAATCGATATTATTATAACCCAACAAAAAATCTATCTCTGTCGTACATCATGTTCACCGGACGGTATGACACTATAAAAGGACATTGGTACGACACCGGGGACTTGGAGCAGTATCGGGATCCTGTTACTTGGTATTATCCCGAGTTTTGGTCTGGTTTATTTGTTGATAAAATGGATTGGTTGATGTCAATATCACCATACAAAGAACATATATTACTCATGAACGTTGGTCATCATCCACTCCGATCGTTCTCTAACGCGGACTCGGCTGTACATACAGTTAAATTAGCACGCGACAAATTCAATACATTTATATGGAAAACAACGACATATGGCATCAATCAGCTCCACTCCCGCAGTCATGATGACGCAATTTGTGCAGCTCCAACAAGTGGCAGTTTGCGAAAAGGCGCTCGTCGTACAAGCAGTAATACCACTCAGTGCTTGGATCTGTCTTGGACAAAAGGATTGAACGCATCATTATATTGGGACGATAAACACTTTTATGCACCTGTGTACAACGCCATCAACTCGCAGCTGATCCACCTACTCGCCGACATATACCACAAGAAACACTAGTCATTCATACGATACCTCGCGTGGCAGACCCCCTTTATCCCTCTATGGAACAGGGAGGGAACGACCAAGTTAACAAGTACTTGGTGAGCCAACCATCGCCGGTACAGCTTCTATTTTTGTAATTTGTAATTTTGTAAAACTCAGGAAACATAAAGTTTTAGTGACTCATTCAAGTGAAGTTGGTGCTGTAGGGGAAAGGTGGCACCATAGGCGCGTGGATCAGGCATGTATTAACATAAAGTTCATGCAGATATAAATTGCTCTACAACTGCAATGAAGACCATGATGGTAATTGTGATGCTCGCACTATCGGCGATTGTAAGTTCTGTGACAGATCTGGAATTTGCGTACATAAATAACACGTTTTATTACTCATTAAATAAGCATTTCTATGGAAGAGGATTCCAAGTTTTGTATGGATTATTGGGCATCCTCAATCATCACCAAATTCCAGACTTGATAGCATCAGTTGGCCATCTAACAGATGATTTAATGTGGGAGAAACATAATTTTGGATTTTGGAATGATACTGGCGTGGACTATATCTTACCCGAGTTTGATTTCTGGGGACATCCTGATTTTCGTGCACCGCCACATCAATACATGTTTGAAGCATTACAAGTAGGATTGCCTATATACACTGAGAGATTGAACATGTGTTTTTGGTCTGGATCGATTAGACAACGCGGTTATTTGCGTGGAATGTATTTGAATTGCCCCTCGCCAAAGACAAGACTTCAATATCACCTTGTTAAGGAAATGGAACTAACCGCGGGTAAGCTTACTAACATATCAGTGAAGTCTCTGCAATTTGATTTCCGCTTGCACCGTCAGTATCAATTTTACATATACCTATTCGGCACGTCATGGAGCTCATCTCTCAAGCGAATCGCATCCCTTGGCGGTGTCTTGCTGCTGCCGGATAAGGATCCTTATGAAAGTTTTGTGTCATTGAAGCTCAAGGAATGTGTTAACTGCGTCATGTACTACAGTCTCAACGCAACAAACTTTTGTCCTTCTGTTGAAGCCGCAATGGTGAATAAAACGGTCCAAGAGTTCGAGACTATGGCGAAGAACTTGAATGACTTCATGAGACGCAGTTTTTCCTTTGAGCAAGTCTACAAGTACATGGCTGAGACGTTCACTAAATTCTCTGCTGATCAACGGAAAAATCCAATAAATTATACTGTTACTAATGGCGAGCTACATGTTGGAGGGAAAGTGTTCAAGCAATTAACGTGCAAACAGCTGATTGCCATGCACAAGGAGACCTTCGACATCAAAAAGGGATGGCAGTTGGACTACTGGTACAATCCCGATAACTGTGATTTTGATGAAGAAAAATTGAAATATATCAACTACGTCAGCATCTAGTGACGTACCTGCTCGTGCGTGTGCCAATAACTATAGATTTGTTCTGTAATGTAAAAATTTGTTTTGATCCCCGGTACCGGCGCCTAGGAGACTGCCTCTCTCCCCAAGTAGGTAAGAGAGAGTACCTTGGTCCACACCAACAAGAGCACTCATCTGCAACACCTAGTTGTCACGATAGTGATGGTGGTATTGCTCTTATTTATCGTTGTGGTACTAGTTAGTTCAGTTGTAGGTTATAAAACTGCGCGTATAAGTTTAAGAACGAATGATTATAAAAATAGAATAGGAATAGATAGTTATGTTAGTAATAGAATAAATAGAAGAACCTATAGTAGAGTAAGCAGTATTTATAGTAGTAATAGTGATGAAACATTGAGCAACGAGGATGTTCAAAGCATAAGAAAAAAGATTGATACAGAATTTGTTACCGTTGCATTGCCAGCGTTCATTGGGTTAGTAGCTGAACCTCTCATTGCAATTGTAGATGCTTCGTATGTTGGCAAGCTTGGTGCGGTATATCAAGCAGGAATGGGTATCGCCATTAGTGCTCAGTACTCGGTAGCTAAGCTATATAATGATCCACTATTAAAGACCTCTACATCACTTGTTGCGGGAAAAAAAGGAGAAGAATTATCTGCCTCAGTGGCAACAGCCATATCAACGGCGTTACTTATTGGTATTCTTCAGTTTTTCTTATACAGATTTTATGCTGGTTCAATCTTAAGCTTTATGGGTGTATCTGCGCTATCAGATATGCGATCTTCTTCCTTATCTTACCTTAAATGGCGTTCATTGGGGGTACCAGCAGCCACTGTGTTGCTAGTATCAAATAGTATATTCCGCGGTAGAGGTAAGCACTCACACTCACTCACTGCCTTACTCACTCACTCACTCACTCACTGTCTTACTCACTCACTCACTCACTGTCTTACTCACTCACTCACTCGCTCACTGTCTTACTCACTCACTCACTCACTGTCTTACTCACTCACTCACTGGCTTACTCACTCACTGGCTTACTCACTCACTCACTTGTAACTACTCCTATAGGTGACACCAAAACACCTTTGTTATGCACTACTCTTGGACATATTGTAAATATTTTATTAGATCCGTTTTTAATTTTTGGTTGTGGAATGGGTGTGGCAGGCGCAGGCTTGGCCAACGCACTAGCTAACTGGGTTGCTGCCATGCCGCTGTTATATCTTCTTAACAAAAGCATACCGTTCATAGCCGTTAGAAGAATAGAGAACAAGCTTTCACTGCTGTCTGCAGTTGAGTCGTACTACAAAGCAGGCGGTCTCGTGCTGCTGCGGACTATAGCCAAGACATCAGCATACACCGTTACGTCAGCTGCTGCTGCCAAGTTAGGGTCCATCACCATGGCAGCATACTCATTGACCTTCAACCTGGGCTTTGCCACGTCTCAACTCTGCGAGTCCATACTTATAGCCGCACAAGCACTACTAGCTAGAGATATGCCGTTAGAAACCAACCGCAAGAAAGTTGCTGCTGCACATGTCATTACTCGCGCAATACAAGCTGGTGTTGTTATAAGCAGTCTTCTAAGTATAATTACAATAATAAACAAAGAGAAGGTCATCTCCAGCATGACGTCGTCGCTTGCAGTGCGGCAAATGGCGGCACAAGCCATGCCTATTGTCCTCGTTGCACAGATATTCAAGTGTCTCTCATCGAGTACCGGCGGCATCCTGCTTGGTGGCTTGGATTGGAACTGGTCCACGGCGTCGATGAGTATCGCCGCCTTGTTGTGTGTCGGCTTGACGAAGGTCTTGCCGGGTTCGTTGACGAGCATCTGGATCGCGTTAGCCACGTTTATGGCCACGCAACTGGTGGTTGCGACCTACCGCATCTTCTCGAATCAAGGACCATGGAAGGGATTGACATTTGTATATAAAAAGAAATAGATCAACTACCTCCTCCTCCCTCTCTTACTCACTCACGCACTCACTCACTCACTCACTCACTTACTTACTCACTCACGCACGCACTCACTCACTGTGTGCTTACATGGCTTCCATGGACACGCAGTTATTGATGGCATATAGAAGCTTGTCTCTGCAGACCTCTTCACTGGTATACTCGGGTAACGCCAAGGAAAAGAAACAGGTTTGAGCCGTTGGTAAGTGGCTGTTGGGGTTGTCGCGGGATTGGGACGGCGCAGAGACGATCTTCAACTTGCAGTTTGCATCGTGCAAGTTAGATGGAAGCCGCGAGCAACCAGAATAGAAATTAACGAGCTGAGACAGCTCGTCGCTACTCATCCCTTCCACCACGTTCCAGAAGACCTGGATGTGGCGGTCAGCGGGACTTACGCCCTCGTAGATAGTGGTCTCCTTCAACACACGCACGTCCACGAGCATCTTGCCACAGAGTAGCTCTTCTAACTCAATAGGAGTGAACATGGGGAAGAGCTCCACCGGTAAGCTGTAAGACAAGCCGTGGTAGAAGTACACAAGGCAACTAATGAGTGAGTGAGTAAGCAAGTGAGTGAGTGAGTGAGTAAGAGGTGAGTGAGTAACCTGTACTGCTCTGTGCACTTCATGGCTTTAATCATACGGATGACCTGCGGGATGACACGCGCATACTCCTCTACTTGCAACGTAGGGATTAAGCTGACAAATCCGTTCCACCAGAGTTTGAACGACGAGTTAGAAGGGATTAGCTCGACCGCGGACACCAAGGTGTCTACCTGCGCCCTTGAGTACTCATGCGACTGCTCGATTGCCGCGATGATTCGCATAAGAGAGTTGTACTCGCTGGCTAAGTCGCCGAGCTCAAGCGGGTCTTGCACCAACGACTTCCAGATGAGTGACGACAATGACAGCGGCGCTTGGATGTTGTTGCGGCACGCTATTGCCACTAACTTACCTAGGAAGTGAGTGAGTGAGTAGGTGAGTAGGTGAGTGAGTAGGTGAGTGAGTGAGTAGGTGAGTGAGTAGGTGAGTGAGTGAGTAGGTGAGTAAGTAGGTGAGTGAGTAGGTGGTTACCTAGATGAATGAACAGATCCCGGTAGAACGAGTGCGAGTTAGTGGTCAGGAGTTGGTTGTTAAACACCGTCTTATCCACTCGATCCGGTACGCACTTCAACAGCTCCAACGTGTTGATAGCCTCGTCCCCGATGGCATCGAGGAACACGGTGCGGTAGGGACCGCCGCTGTCCTGCGCCGACTCACCCACTAGCTTCACATAGAACATGCGGCTTTGCCCGCCGTCGAGGACGTGCGTGTATTTGCGACGCAATTTCTTATCATCAAACTGACTTATAGCCGTTAGAAGCTGGCCGAATACCGACTTACGCAGGATTTCTTCACGGCTCAAACCTTGACGCTTCCGTAGCTCCTTGTTGCGGTCCACTGTCCTGGCTTCGATGCGATTCACTGCGTGAGTGAGTGAGTAAGTGAGTAAGTGAGTAAGTGAGTAAGTGAGTGAGTAAGTGAGTGAGTAAGTGAATGAGTGAGTGAATGAGTGAGTGAGTAAGTGAGTGAGTGAGTAGGTCCATGAGTGAGTGAGTAGGTCACCTTTAATCTCATCCCTCTGTATGTCCTTGGGCACATCGAATATCTCCTGGACGGCCTCCGTCGGCGACACGGTCTCTCGGATCACCGCGTTCCAGTAACTCATTTTGGTTTTCAGGAAAATAACGGATTTAAGGCTGTGGAAGTGTTGTGCTGACTTGAGTAAGGGCTCAAAATGGCAGTTTGCCTTGCATAGATCCGTTGAAACCTGTAAATGTCGCTCATCGGTGACACCGAAGTCCGTGTAGGGCAGGACCGCCCCTGCGACGACATTCATGGCAACCAAGAAGGTGTAACGGATACATGCGTGAGTAGGAGGAAGGCCCTTGGCCCGGAACTCGTTGAATAAATATCTCGCCGGTACGCAGCTAGGGTCGATAGAAAGCGTATTCCCTATAGCTGTCGCGACTCGGGTTATCTCGGCATCTAACTCCAAGGTACCGACGCTCTGCTGCTGAGAAAATATCTCCAGAAATTTCTCTACCGGTACCTCCAGTTCCGCCTGCACGGCCTCGTTGAGATATAGCCGTTGATTAATAGCATGACTATCAGCATCTTCAAATTGTATAATTCCTGTGGCAATCAAGGCCTCTAAGTCCTCGGCATGCCAGTACCAGGCCCCGACGTTGTCCTTCAAGCTCTCGGTGGTGAACCACACCTTGTTGCCTCCACTGACTCCTACCACGCAGCCTTTGATTGGGTTGAAATACATCACTTTCTCTGTGAATTTCATGCCGTAATGAAGCGGGATTGAGATCGCCGGAGCTAACGCATCAAAGCAGCTCGCATCCACACCCAGCATGACTTCCAAGCCCGGCCGGGATCGGACTAGCAACGTGTTGCGACTTAGCCAACTGCGGTATCTCGCGTAAACTTTCCTCATAAACTCCATGGGGAACGCGAGTCCGACTGGTGACCGGTAGGAGTCGTGCCAGTGCGTGATCAAGGCCTTGCCATACACGGCTTGGCTCAGCAAGCGCTGTGTGTTGCAACCTTTCTGGGATAGTGAGTAATACTTGCGAATACACAGTCTTTCGGTGCTGAACCTGGCGCCAATACAAGGGTAGAAGCAGGGGATGGTGTACTTGCTGTTGCCACGGTTGAGGTACCGGTTAGCCACACCCATATGAATCACCATCCGTCCCGCGTCTAAGTCGCTGTCATCCGCGCCGTATTTAATGAAGGAAAGAGTGCCGTGATCCGCGTCCAGCAGCACCCCAATCGTGTCGCCAGAGGTGAAATTGTGACCGTATAGTCGTGAGTTATCAAACGTCCGCAAGACGCGGTGGTTAGTGAATCCATAGCCTTTCCAACTAGTTGCACCTGCTGTTGCAACCCCAATAAACAAGGTTTCTTTGTTGTAATGAGGTGTGTTGTCGACGTAAACCTCCCAGTAATGAGTACCGCGGGTGAACCCTTTGGACCCGAAGACCATCGGGTAGGAGTCGGTGGGATTGCGGCATTCAAACACGGTGCAGTCGCTGCTCACCTGGTCTTTCAACTTCTTGCGATCAGGATTTAGCAGGAAAAGAGTGTCCTTGTTCACCTCTAACGACCCACTAACTGGAACAATGCAAGTGATACCTACGCGAGTACGTAAGTAAGTAAGTGAGGGAGTGAGTGAGTGAGTGAGTGAGTGAGTGAGTGAGTGAGTGAGTGAGTAGGTGAGTAGGTGAGTGAGTGAGTAGGTGGATAGGTGAGTTACCGGTGCTCTTTATCTTTGTCTTTACGAGGGTTTCACGGCGCTGCAACACAGTCACTCTGCGGTCAATTTCCGCTTTGATTTCTGGTTTTATCGCGGCAGTTTCCGCGTATTCCTCGATATATTTGTCGCTGATCCAGCACTCGACAGGGTGGTGAGCCAGCGCATCACACGCTATCTTAATGGCGTAAGTACGGGCTATTGCATCACTTACCCGTGTCTCACTTACACTCACAATAGTCCCAACCTGCAGCTGCACTGGCACGCCTTGCTCTGCCACTACATCAGTGAGAGACGCAGCGCGGTACACACTTATGCTTGCACCTTCTGCATTGACTACTTTGTATAACCTGGGCTTCGTGGGTAAGTGGCGCACTAGGTGGACTATTGGCAGGGTGCTGTCGCGCAGGATCTCACTTATCCAACCGTCAACAAGCTTGTAGCGAGTCACAGCACCATCACATGCCTTGGCGGTGTCAAAGGCTTCTATATACTCACCCGCAGGGATTACCCGGATGGATGCGCTGTCAAGTTCAACACCCTTGCGCACCTTAGCCCCCTCGTCATACACGACATGCAGTAGATATGCCGCGGTGGACGTGGCCAACAACTGCTCCAACGACTGTGTAAGTGGCGTGACTTTCGCAAGTATTTGGAAGTCTTCGTCATCAACTTGAAGCGAGTGAACCGTGACATCGTCAGCTATTACCACGTCGTTCAGGTAGAAGCTTAAGGCAGTTACTGGGATATCCCGCTTCCTTGCGTACGCATCAAATATCTTCTTCATGCGACTGTGTGCTTTGATGTCGAAGTAGATGGGATTACTACGGTTTGCTTCTACAACTGCCACTCGCACTGTGCGGTTAGGCTTGGTTACTTGTGATGGTGGCGCATCAACAGCTCCTGCTATATCACTACTACGTGCACCACTGCTTAGGGAGCTCTCAGTAGGTGTAGACGAGCTGGTGGAGATAACGGACAAGTACGACTGCTTCAAGCTCTCGTACGAGGCAACCAGGTGCTCAGGAAGAACCTGCTCATCGGGTGTCACCGCGGGGCTACCCGAGAGAGCCGGTGGGACGTACTCGGTGACATACTCACCGTGGCTATAGACGGCAATACACTTGTTAACGAGGAAGATTCCCTGGCCGCCGACGTACTCATAGCCCAGGTGCAAGCCTTGCCTCTTGCCGTCGTCCCACATCCCGAACCATTCAATGATGTTGTTGCTGTATAACCCGGTGTTCTCATCAATCAAACGACACTTTAACCTTGATAACCCACTGAAATTACCGTTAACTATGTCGCCACTGAACTCTACACGGCCGTCGACGTCATCCGCGGCGTAAGTGATGCGTACACCGGATCTGCTCTGGACTGGACCCTTGTACTTCACTGAAACGTGGGCATTGCGCAGGTATACAAACGGTCTTACTCCTTTCAACTTGCTTGATGTACCAGCTAGCTCCGGCTGTTGCATCACCGGTAGCTTGTTGATGCCACTACAAGTATAGACACAGTTGTTGTTGCGATACAAGGCGATGAACCCACTCGTTGAGTCGACTTGGATAGCTAGCACATCGCCATGGCCAACACCTGGTAAGTACACGCTGGAGTTGGACATGTGATCCCCTTGGTAAGAGCTCACACACCAACTACTTGCTATAGCAGCAGGTACGTTGCACGGTTGGTTGTACTTGCTGTACACGTCTCCGGGGATCACCCCGAAGGCAAGGTCACACGCCAGTAGGGTATTCGGTGGCACTACAACCTCGAACTCTACCCACATACTGCCTTCACCCTCGCATATCCCGAACACGGGATCATAAACTAAGCTGTCAAACTCATCATCTGTCTTCTCTTCACACTGTTCACCTTCTTCTTTCTCTTCGCTGTGATTCTCACGAGGTGAACTAGCGATGCGTGTGACATTACTACTGAGAAGACTTCGTTCATGACGCACTTTTGGGTTGCTTCGCACGGTTATTAATCCCGGATCAAGTGAGTAAGCAGATGATCGGGAAATAAGTGTGTCACTGTTACTAGTAGTGATGATGTAGCTCCTCGCGATGGAGGCCACGTCAAGGGCAACTTGTCCCACTTCTAACGGACTTATCTCAGCAGAAACATCAACAATAAACGTCCCTTTCAAGTCTCCGTTGCAATTTAATGACCCGCGGAAAGCGAGGTGCTGCAACCAAGCGAGGTTCTCTGGTCCACCTAGTACACACGCATGCTCGCGTGGGACAGTGAAGACAACCTCGGTCTTATTGGTTATAGTCCCACGCAGGAGTGACCGTATACCCCCACGCTCACACCACTCAATATACCCAGTAACTTGCTCAATGTCATCGTTGCAACTGACAACGCGGTAGTGGAGAGATACCACCTCGTGCGAAGCCTCGGCAGCTGCGCCGCTTAGCCCATACAGAGCTGGCTTGTGCAACATCCCGGTGAACTCCAGGATCTCACTACCTAGGTCTGCTTCCTCGTCCAAAAGGCTGGCAGGAGCTTCTACCGCACCGACTATAAACGGTTCGATGTCGGCAGGTATCGGTCTCAGCGGAGGGCAAGTGTCATCACTGCGGTACTCGCAGTTAACCACCTTCACAGACAGGGTGCTCGTGCTGTCATACAAGTTAACTAGGGCTAAATCCCGCACACTTCCAGTGGTTTGGTCACACTTCAAGTAGCAGAACAGCCCCTTGATGTCGCTGACACTCCAGTCTACATGCATATCCCGCATGATCTCACCTGCACTTCGTGCGTAATTCCACACTCTTAAATCCGCAAGTAGTCCATCTAGTGAGTACTGCCCTCTTGAGCCGATAACGGATAGTGGCAGGCTGAACTGGCACTCAATGGTGTCCTTCAACTCGCCGTTGATGTATAGACTGACACTGCTGGCACTGCTGTATTGGTACACAAGAGCAAGGTGCACCCACTGCTCCGAGGGAAGCGAGTAGTCGAAATATTTCTCTTCCGAAGCTTTCTTGCCGAAGGAGACACAGAAGGCTTGGTCGGACACGGTAGTAAGCAAGGGATTCTGCATGACCGCGTCGATTTGGTCGTGCAAATCATAGGCTTTGCCTCCAGCACGTAGTTTAACGAAGCCGGAGTCCGTTGACAGCAAGTACGACGGAGTCACTTGCATGGCGGGAGGTCTCTGTATAGTCCTCTTATAGACCTCCTTGACATCACTACTAGCTTCATCTAGCAGCTTGCTGTTGGTGCAATTAAGCATCGAGACATCAACAGCAAGGGCTTTCCTCGCGATGACCTCATCAGTAAACTTGATATAGCAGTAGCTGGAGAAAAGGAAGGGCGCTGCGGGGTCTTGTGGGACGTAGATACTGCTTTTAGTCAACTTAGTTGCCACGGATTTGTATACATCACACACTATCCCGCACCACTCACTCACCTCTTCCTTGCTTGCGTGCTGCGGGATGTTCTCCAAGACCAACACCTCTTTGGCATCAAGGAGTGGCTCCGAGTGAGGCGATATCTTGTTGCAATAAACCAGGGCTTCTAAGGTCCAAGAGTCGGCTATATGCCGCGTTTCCCACCTGCCGTCAGAGTAAAGTGATGGCAGGATCTGCACATAGGGCGTAGCATCCTTTCCTACGTTGTTACTACTGTGAAAGGAGAGCACATCTCTTCCTTTATCACCAGACTCGCTAGTAGTCTCTCTCTTGATATTGCATCGTTGCTGGCATAGCTTGACTTCACTTAGTAAGTGCAACAGCGCCTGCAGGAAGCGGGAGTAGATGGGATGATCTCCCATTTCCTGCAACATTCTCCGCTCGGTGAAGCGGCGCAGACGTTTGACTGGGATACACTCAAGACACGCCTCCATCAGCTCCGCGGAAGTGATAGAAGACAAGAGATCCGCGAGTGTGTTGCACGCAAGCTGTTTCAACGACATCGAGGCTGCGTATAGGACACAAGACCATATATGCACCAGGGTTGCAAGAGTAGGATGGAAGAGCTGTGTCCACTCCACTTTACTTGCTATAATACTGATGATTCTCGTGGCCCACAAGGCGTAGTGCACCGACCCATTGCGCAGTATCTGCTCGTCGTTATCCTCTTCATAGTGGACATCCAACATGTTTGCTTCCGCTGCTTCAGGTCTGCAGATCAGCCTCACATTGTGTGCGATGCTGTCTACCAAACCAGATAGGACCGCAGTCAGAAACTCTTCATGCGCCGCGTTTCTAGTGGCAATATTGTAGCCAGACACATAAAGCTCAATGAGTAGCTGCCCCAGTACATAGTCGGTGTGGATGGAATTCATCGGGCGAGCAGAGGAGTAGTAGTCAAAGATATTCACACTTAGCAGCTCGGTGCCCGCCTGCGACAGCGGACTGCCTCTGAAGCTCACCAGCTGCAGCAGGTTGATTAGCTTGGTGATTTCCTTCTTCGCGTGCACACTGCTGTCGTCACTCACCTCGTTCTTTGTTGGTAACAACGACATCAATGAGGTGATCACTGCAGTGTGTGGCTGCTGGGCGCAGAGGAGAAGCAAGATACGGATAGCCGTTGCACGCGCATACATCTTCAATAAGCTTTTGTTTCTTGCCTCGATGGCACTGTTGACATCGCTGATATCCGTGTACTTCTTCGCGATATTCTTGATGGCTGCGCCGCGGCTACTAGCTCCTAAGACGCGTATCATTTGGTTCTGTAACAGCTGGGACTTCGAGGTGGTGGAGACCTGCTTATGGCGATGCTGGCCTTGTAAGGACCCGAAGTACCTGCTATCACGCTTGCATAAATCTGTCTCTTTCCCAGCTAACACGTCTAACTCATTAGTGACCGCGTCCAGCAGCAGAGCAAGTCCCGTCTTGTCTTCCACATCAGTAAGTTTGCACACAATTCTTGGATGTTTTGTTATCCAACCGGCGACAGGACTAACAAGGCGCAGACGTATCTTCCCATCACTACTCACGCACTCTTCAACTGCTTCAACAATGGTGTTGCTTGGCAACTCAGTAACTTCAGGGGAGGTGAGATCACATTTTTCGCGGACTAATGCGCCAGAAAATAGTACGCGGTACTTACAGTTGAATACAACACTCTCACTGCTAGAAGGAGGTGCGGTGACTCCGTTGTACGCTGAACCACTTGGCAAAAAGACTTCTCTGCCGTTACGACGGCAAAGTGCGTACGCGTAGTCATTCCTTGTGTTGTCAACTACCGAGTCATCGGGTTCGTCCAACCTCGGCTTCAAGTGATCCATCAACGACACTTTGTTCCAATCGCCGCCGTCTGTCTTCACTACTGCCATGATTTTTATTGTTTCACCTGGCACGAGTGCTGCTATTCTCTCCGAGGTTAAGCTAGGACTTGCATAAAGCGGTAAGCAAACAGCGTCTTCAGGTGCGTATACCAGGGAAGGATGCGCCTCAAACGATGGTCTTGATGGCGCTGGTGGCTCGCGATGAACCGCTGCCTGTTCTTGCCGCATCTGATGCTCATGAAACTGCATTTCAAGGTTGTCTTGATCAGTAAATAGTGAATTGGCTGCTTCATTCAAGTCGAAATCAACCAGCATCAACACATACCTACTTAAGTCACGAGGGAATCCCATCTCTTGCAGCTGGCTGACCAGCATGTCGACGTCATCACCCTCGTGATCGTGCTCTTCATAGTCGCCACCTTCGTGCTCGTCGTGCTCGTTGTCACCATCTTGCTCATCGTCATAATCGCGTTGAGTAATGCCATTACTGCGGCTTATCTCTGCATTTTCTGTGAAGTTCGTTGTATCCGCAGGAGCTACCACGTCTACTTTTACTTCATCGTTACTTGTTGGTGCCAGCGACTGCTTGAACTGCAGCCTTGACTTGTGTTGAACACACATCAATACGTAGTCTTCCAGCATCGCCGTATCCTTGATATCACCCGACACCGGCTCACTTTGAGCCAGATCTAAGACCTGAGAGAATAGTGAGAGAGTTGGGTCATGCAGCAGCTGCTGGCAGATAATTCGCGCTGTAGTTGGCATGGTTAGCAGAGATGAGACCACCTTGATAGTCAAGCATACTAGTAGCTTGCGCTTCCCTTGGACCTGCGGGTTGCTAGACGCATTAGAAGCGAGCAAGAGCACAGCCTTCACGATGCCTTCACTGATATAACTGCCAAGATTCTCGATCGGGAATCTATTGATAGCTTTGATCTCGTAACATGGAAGGTTAACCGGCTCTAGATGAGTAACTTCGCCCTCGTTATCCTGTTCTGACACCGCAGCTTGGCTCGGAGTGGCTTGCTCGGATACCAGCACAGTGTCCACACCATTGGCCACAACAAGTCCTAAGGAGTAAGAGTTGTCGTAGTTATTAGATATCAAGCAAGGAGAATGCGCGTAGGGCTTGTCGCAATGCGCACCATATACACATAGAGCCCCAATCAACTCCGCGCTCACAGTGTCGTCAGTGTTGTCATTGGTGCTGCTACTTATCACGGCATGCAACACCTGCGTTGCTATTACTTGCCACTTGGCTTTACTCAATAATAGGCGAAGTAGCGACACCGCTTCCGACGCAACAGGAATCATGGCTTCTCCTGCGAAATACTTATCGAAATAGTCCTGGTTGTCCCGCATCCAGCTGGAGTCGAGGCCACCAGAGCCATCGTGCTCAACATGGTACAAGAACAAGCCGCAGTTATCTAGATGTGGCTTCGCGCATAGCTTGAGCAGCAGCGTGACAATGAGCTCCGCGCCTGAACACGCGGTGTAAGAGGTACCGACTGCAGTATTACCATGTATTTTATGCTGTAACATCATCACTAACTCCTCCTTCATGCTGTCAAACCCCAGAATATTCAAGTTATCCATCACTAACAAGTCGGATAATATGCGGAGGATTGAAGGCTGACACTCAATGGGACCAATGAAGAGAAGCTTCAGTAACAGTAACACCCAAGGTGGCTTCACCAGCAACAATTGACAGAGTTTGTCTTTCGAGATAGCTTGCAGGAGCAACGTAGCCTCTGAGAGTATAGTCACCACATCCGCGGTGATGCAGGTGTAGTAGGTGTCTGTACGGTGGGGGAAGGGGGAGATTTTGGAGTCAATAATCTTCACTATCCGACTGATTTGAGTGTACAAGGTGTCGAATACCGACGAGCTGAGGGTGGCAGGTCCAGACTTGGCTCGTCTCATGGATGGTAGAACCTCTAACCTATCTTGGCTGCTATCACTGGATGGGTCAACCACTGCCACCTGCAGCGCCATCAGAATAAACAGCTTCATTGCAGCCTTTGTTACAACCGAGTACTGCGTAGGTTTTTCTCCTTGTTCAACTTGCTCAGCACTCATCAATACCGCGTTCTCAAGGATATCTTCCAAGTGCTTGAATATATTGACTCGACTGAGTAATGCGTGGTCTTGCTCACCTATCTTCACACCCAAGGTTGATAGTATGACTAGCATGGCGCTGTCTGCGCCGTTGCTTATCGTGTTGCAGTTACCTAACTCCTCCACTAGGTAGCTGTATAACGAGTTAAACGACCCTTCTAACTCAGATAAGCGCGACCTTGGACAGCGGAACATGTAGTGGGAGCCAGACAAGTTCATGCTTCCATTCGCAGCTACTGGGAGGTGAATATTGTTGGAGGAGAGCGGGTAGTGACAGAGCAGGATACACTTAGCACCGTAGTAAGTATCACTAGTAAAGACAGCTAGGAGAGAGCGAAGCAGCTTCAGGCCTTCCACCCTAGCGCCCGCCATGGAGTATGACAGTTGCATCTGACCACGCAGCTGAGGCAATGAAATATTATCTAGCACGAAGAGGTGGTTGTCCCTGCTAATCCCCTCGATGTAGTCCACGCACTTACTACTGCTAGTGGTGAGATCTAAAGCTTCCACCGCTGTAACCAGGTCGCTGTCGTCGCCAACATCAATGATTTGGTCAGGGATTACCTGCTCTAGTTCCAGCAACAGAATTATCTTTTCTATGTATATAGCCGTTAAGAGCTCGGGTAGTACCGTCCTCTTTGCCTCGGGTAAAACCGTTTTCTTGGCAGTGAATTCGACTTTTATTTTATTGAATATCTTAACGGCTTCTTTCCACGCTACCGC
>JACCDO011372042.1_pt1 | contig 18309 bp, 25 predicted proteins | sample 7446101 | NCBI WGS metagenome assembly JACCDO01 (sample SAMN15323440, study PRJNA562643) | freshwater metagenome | isolation source: river surface water | place: USA:Blue River Watershed | collected 2017-08-16 | reverse complement strand
AGGACGACATACATGACGAACTTGAACTACAAATGGAATTTGCGAAGGACGGCAAAGCAACCAAAGTGCTTGGACTTCTGATAGAATTTCCTGACAACTTCAGAGTCGTTGCGTACACACAAGAAGACATATTGCATCAACTCACACTGACACCGAATCCGAGCGTATGCTACATTTTGATGGAACGGTGTGGATTTACATCATCCGGTAGTACAAAGTCCATATGGGATATTAACAAGAAGAATCCACAAGATGTCGTCCAAAAAGTAATTCGTTGTATCGAACACATTGTAATCGACAAAAAATTAATCTTTTACGACTTCAAAGAGCTGAACCTGTGTGTTTCTCCCGAGAATGAAATCATAGCTTTGGATTTTGATAGATATTTCTGTAAAAACCTTGCTGATATCAAAACATTATATCCTTATGATGTTAATGACAACGAACCAAATGCAGCTGGATATATGTTTCTGTTATTTACTTGTGAATATTACAAACACTTACGCAATCCAGACCCTGAAATAATTTTTGCATTGTACGAAGGCATAAAAATGTATCAAATTGACAGCAATTTGGAAGAAATATGTCGTTTTAGTAACGAGGGGAGAAAGACATTGGAGCATTATTTACTATACAAAGATGAACCAAGACCGCCAAGTTTTGTTCAATATGTTCGAACCAACTATTTGGAACCGATTGAGAAAATTGCAATGGCTAGACAAACAAATGCGACTGGAAGCAAAAAGGGAGGACACAGAATGAGATTAAAAAGCAAGAAGATAAAAACAAAGAAACGCTACTAATTGTATATTTTTTACCAATAACAAAAAATATACGCACTACCTTCTTCTCCTAGATTTTCTAGATTTCTTGGACTTGCCATGTTTCCTGGATTTACCACCAGACTGTCTTGATGTGCTGGACTGTCTTGCAGAACGATACGCTTGCCGCAGATCATCGGGTAAATTCGGCTGTGTAGTAGCATCTCGTCTTGCAAGAGTCGTTTGCTGTTGCAATTTTGTAAGGAGACTAGCATCGTTTGGGTTTTCTCTCTTATATGCAATTAATTCATCAACAAACTGTTGAATTTTGTGTTTACTCCGTTTTGTTTTGAGTGTATTGAGTTCAGTTGTTAAATCATCAACAGACATATTTACATATGAATCAACATCAGTCATATATAATAGATACATAAAATCAACTTTTTCACGAAGTTATGAAAAAGTGGAGCAAAAAAAAACAAAAAGTTGTTTTCGTTAATATGTTTTATCCATTCGCTAAACTTTTTCAAAAAGTTGAACCTAATATCTGGTCTGCCAAAAACCTCTTGTAATCCTGCACCTTGCTCACATACCCTTCCATTGTTATTTGTTCAACCACCTCTTCTTCAACGGTTGAATCAGTTGCTACGCTTGCACTCGCTACGCTTTTGGCTCCACCTTTCTCAAAGGTGGAAAAGGTGGAAGAAACGAATCGCCGCACAACCACATCCTTCAATTGCCCTATTCTGTGGCACCTGGCTACCGCTTGGTCCTCGACCGCGGGGTTCCAGTGTGGACTGACAAAGTAAATCTCGCTGTAATTCTCCTGCAGATTTAAACCCTCGCATCCCGTCTGAATCTGCAATACAAGTGCCTCATTCTTATCTGTTAGCGCCGCTGCCTTCTCCCGCTTTCCCGTCCGCCCATCCAACCGCGCAACCTTTGTCATTCCACCCGCCAGAAGTCTCCCATAAACCTCATCAATCTCCTCTTTGAACATACAAAACACCAACTTCCCTGACCCGTTCCCCTTGTTCGCCAGTATGCTGGCAACTACGGCACTCAACTTCGAATACGCCGTTAGTCCCTGCGCATAGTGTTCCTGTTCGTACCTTGTCATACATGCAGCCAGAAGTTTCGGCATGACGCTTACTTGTCGTGCGCGAATGATGTTAGTCAGCGGAGTTCCGTTGCTGATTCGGTCAATTCCAACACGGTCCGCTGAATAGCCGACACCTGAGAATTTCAGACTCGAATGGACTTCTTCAAAAAGTTCTTTTTCATTCGCGTTCGTCCAGTTGACCATTGTCTTCTCCTGAACAATATCCGTCATCTGAATCCCTACCTGTTTCTTGGTCCTCTTCAGGATAAACGACGACGCGTTGGTGCGAAGAAGCTCAAAGTCGGTGTAGAAGCTGCGCGGAAGTCCCAATACCTCACATAAGCTGTAGAAGTCCTTCTTCTTGTTCTGAATTGGAGTTCCTGTCACGAGCCAACGGATGCTGGACTTCAGTTCGCAAGCCCCGTAAAACCTGGCACCGCGATTGCGCAAGTGGTGTGCTTCGTCAAACACAATTCTTGACCACACAATCTTGTGGAGGAGCAAGCTCTTGGTGTCATTGCCTTTCCTTATGCTAATTGCTCCGTAGCTGGCAATCACGATTCTTGCCGCCAATAGTTGGCTCAACTCAATCGACTTCTTCGCTGCTCCGTGATACACAAGGGGGTCGTAGCCAGTGGTCTTGTGAATCTGTTGCCGCCACTGCTCAATAAGCACAGGCGGCACAATGATGAGGGTGTTGGGGAGGATGTTCGCGACCATTGTGCCAATCATGAGGATGGTCTTTCCGAGACCCATCTCATCGGCGACGATCCCGCCACCAACTCCAAGCCCTGCGACGACTTCAAGTTCTTTGCTGCGTAGTTCATTCGTGACGCACCAGCGCACTCCATCTGCTTGGTACTCTTTTCTCTCCAACCCGCTATATGCCAAATAGTGCGAGAATCGTTGGTCAACGGAATCCATTTCTTGTTTTTTTTGTTTTCAAGCCAACAAATCAATAAAAGTTTCTCAATTTTATTTATTTGAAGCAAAAAGTTAAAAAGATGTCGAAAAACTAAAAAAATTGAGTTTGAAATAAAGTATTTCATTACAATACAAAACCAAACCAAACAAGAAACCAAAACCAATAACCAATATGAACAACAAGACTCCCTTCTGCAAGGTGTGCTTCGATTCGGGAAAGCCCGATACCAAGCATTGGGTGAAGGACCGCAGTGGTAAGGTCTGCTGCCCGACGCTTCTCGCGTTGAAGTGCCGCCTCTGTGGCGAGTGCGGACACACTGTAAAGTATTGCAGCAAGACGCAGCCTAATCCTAAGCCGTCAGTCAATGTGCAAGCGCAGGCTAAGAAGCCTATGGCTGTTACCCAGACTTTGGTTACCGTGAAGCCTGAACCGAAAAACATGTTTGACTTGCTGGACGACGACTCTGATGAAGAAGAGCAGATGCAAGAGCAACAGCAAGTTGTTCTCAAAAAGCCAGAGCAGCAGAAGACTTCGCCTGCGGTCATAAAGCGTTGGATCGACTACGACAGTGATTCTGACGATGAACAACCTTTGCCGATGCCGACGCTCAAAAGATATGGACACTCTGACAAATCTGACGATACCTTTGTGGAGGCGAGCGTGTAAGTAGTAATATAAATAATCATAAAAAACAACAGAAAACCAAATAAAAATGTCGTATAAAACGACTCTTTTTTTCGTAAAAAAATTGAGTTTTACTTGTAAAATACAATTACTTACACAAAACAATGAACACCGAACTAACCATGCCTACTTTGTTCCAACCCACTTTGATTAAAAAGGTAGGATTTTCACACCCAGACGAGTATGTCAAAAACGACACAGAATGTCTAAAACAACTACAAGAGTTTGACGAGGTAAAGAAGGAAAACCAATATTCCGTCGAGATGTGGGTACCATTTGATTACGGGTTCGATTATGAGAAAGGTAACAAGGACTGTCGCAATCGTTTGGAAGAGTCAATGAATAAACTTGAACAGATTTTGCATGAAATTATTGTTCCTGGTTCTTCTCTCGCCAAAATCAAACGGTCTAAGGATGGTGTGCGAATCAAAGTATATTGGGCTGAGCCGGACTATGATGAACTCGGACGAAGAACAGAGAATCACATTATCCTGCACCTCTGCAAATATACATTCAAGGAGGTAAATGTCCCCCAAATCATAGTGCTATGCGGCAAGCGTGGAGGTGACATCTTTCAGCACATGGACATTGTTAAGCAGTTGAAACATAAGATAGAAAACAAGTAAATATAAAAATTGAATATGAACAAACAAATAACACTATTAACACTAATAAAAAACAAACATGATGACTTATAACTTATGCATCCCTCGTGTGTTCAACACCTTTAATGAATCTCAAATTCGCAGCACATTTGAAGCGCTCAACTTTGGAAAAATTGATAAGGTTGTCATTGTCCGAAAGAAAAACGAGAAATTTAACATAGCATTTGTGTACTACAAGAAATGGTATGATAACGATAATGCAAAACGAGCGATTGACCGCCTGGAAAATGACCAAGATATAAAGATTGTATATGATACGCCTTGGTTCTGGAAGGTGACCAAGACTACACCAAGAACCACCTAATCCACTTTTGGGAAAAGTGTAGCAAAACTAAATAATGATTTGGTTATTTTTTATGATGTATCCATTTTTCCAGAACGAATCTTACGAAAAGTGGATTTAGTCGCTACGCTTTTGGCTCTTGCTTCGCTGAAACCTTTTCTAAAGGTGGATTTTTTGCTCCACTTTTTTAAAAGTGGAAAGGAGCGTCTTCATAAGCTTTGCCCTACTCTTCTTCAACGCCCGGTATTTATCAATCTTGGACTCATCGCCCCTCATCTCGCGACAAGAGCGGTTCATCGCATTCACTTGGTCCACCAGCTCGTTGTATCTCTCGACGATATACGGAGTTGTTGTGCAGACTTCGTAGACAACTTGCTCGCTGGAAGTATACATCGCATGTCTGTTCAAGAAGTTGTCAAACTTAGCCAGGTGTTCGGGAGACCAGTTAAAAACGATGTTATATATTCCGTCATTGCAACGGATGCGCGTGCTGTCATAGCGGTCATATCTGGGGTTCGGTATCAAATAAGTTCTTCTCATGTCGTGTTACTTATTACAGACAAAATATTTATATCCTTTCCTATCCACCTTTAGAAATCCACCTTTACACCATTGCACATTCTAAACGCCGACCTGAAAGGTCGGTCGTCTTTGAATGTGCTTTGGCAACGGTTACTTTGCAACCGATAAATCTCCTTTGTTATATTCTGCAAACCAGCAAAGCTGGTTTGCGATATATACAATCGGCGATTGAAAGGTGCAAAGGTGTAAAAAAGGTTTCAGCGAAGCAAGAGCCAAAAAGCATCGAATAAGATATGTTCTTGTTTTCTTTATATTGTTTTGCTCCACTTTTCCAAAAGTGGGTCTTTATATCGTTTTGCTCCACTTTTCCAAAAGTGGATAAGGTGGATATAAAATTGATTAAAGAGACGACGACAATTATATGCAAAGACAAATTTACAAATGGAATTTTCACAAGAGCAACAAGAAGCTTATGAATTATATCGACAAGGCAAAAATATATTCGTCACCGGACCCGGAGGAACTGGAAAAACAGAACTAATCCGCCGCATCTACAAACATGCCGTCCAAACCGGAAAGGAAATCCACTGCTGTGCGCTGACCGGTTGCGCTGCCGTCCTTCTGAATTGCAATGCGAAAACACTCCATTCTTGGTCAGGAATTGGCATCGGCGATGCATCAGCCGACGCGATTCTGATAAAGATTCGGAAGAACAAGCACTCATTGAAGTTGTGGAAAAGCACTGATGTGCTCGTAGTCGATGAAGTTAGCATGATGTCGCTCAAAATGTTCGATACGCTTGACTATATTGGAAAGGCAATTCGCAAGAGCGCAAAACCATTTGGCGGTATCCAGCTGGTATTTTCCGGTGATTTCTATCAACTGCCGCCGGTGGGCAACGACGACGACCCTGATAGTTCCAGCTTCTGTTTCGAACATGTCGCATGGAATCCAACTTTCGATGCTCAAATCCGGCTGGTCAAAATTTTCCGACAAAGGGACCCAGAATATGCGTCTATTTTAAACCAAGTGCGCGAAGGAGTCATCCGAAAGAGCTCAAATGCCAGACTGGAACAGTGCGTGGGAAGAACCAAACCCGACAACTTACAAGTGATTACGAAATTGTTTCCGACGAGACAAAAGGTGGATTTTTTGAATCGCGCGCGAATGGAAGAGCTGAATTCGGAAGATGAGCGCGTTTTTCAAATGAAGTTGCGGTCTGACTTGGAGTCTCGCAAGAGCCATCAATTCACTGCTAAAGATATTGAATATGAGCTTCAAAATCTTTCTAAAAATTTGATATGTGACCAAGAACTCAAACTGAAAATCGGTGCGCAAGTCATGTGCATTGTGAATATTGCACCAGATAAAGTAATAGAAATATGCAATGGGTCCCAGGGCATAGTTACAGGATTCTGTCCAATGACTGGGTGTCCTATAGTGAAATACAATAACGGTTTGGAGCAAGTTATGACGCGGCACACTTGGACGAGCGAACGGATTCCTGGGGTCGGTGTTCAGCAGGTCCCTCTGATTCTGGCGTGGGCTTTGACCATTCACAAGTCGCAAGGGGCGACGCTGGATGCGGCTGAGATTGATGTGGGGTCCGGCATATTTGAGTGTGGTCAGACCTATGTCGCACTGTCTAGAGTGAAGAGCTTGGATGGGCTCTACTTGACATCTTACGATGTTACCAAAATAAAAATTAATAGGAAAGTGAAGGAATATTACGCCACCTTATCCACCTTTGAAAAAGGTGGAGCCAAATCCACTTTTTAAAAAAGTGGAGTAAAAACAATATAATCCACCTTTCATTGCAATAGTAGAAAGGTGGATCCAAATCTTGAAAAAATCACCTTTGAAAAATTAGATATCAAAATTGTATAAATTTGTGTTGAAATAAAAAAGTTACCATATCGGTAACATTTTTATTTAGGTTTATTTGTTTTTTTTACTTGTTTTGCTCAACTTTTTAAAAGTGGATTAGATTTTTTTCAATATTTTTATTTGTTTTGCTCCACCTTTTTCAAAAGGTGGAACAACTCAGCAATCTGCTTTGCCTGAGCCATCACCGTCTGCTCGAGGATGCGGTGGTTCTCTGCAATCTGGTGGACATTCAATCTCGTAGCAGGCACAGCCATCTTGTTGTTCAGCAGAATCCAGTACTCGTGGTTGTTCTTCAGACAAGGATAGACTCGGAACGAGTTGTCGGCATCTACAACAATGTCGTAAATCCTGCGGGAAGTCTCAGATTTGTAAAGCCATGCCATGTGGACAAACGCCTTCTGGTAAGGGTTGCGAATCGACTCGTCTGACTCCCTCTGTCCTGGAGCAATGGGAACAAGCGGTGCGAAATCCACACGCATAACTTGCCCGATGTCGAGCGCATTGAAGGTGTTAATAACATCCTGCTCGTCATAATCCTTGTCAATCCGGGGAATGTAGAAGCTGATGAGCGGTTCTCCGCTGGTGGCGATGGTTCTGAAAATTTCACCCTTTTTATAGACAAGAGGAATATCGTCGTCGTCGTAGTGGTAGCAAGTAGTCAAGCAGCGGTGAGTGCACTGAGAAGTCATTTTAAAGTTTGTTGTTGTTTGGTCGCTTTGAATAAGGTAGTCTTGGTCAAAGAAAAGTAACTCAATTTTATTTTTTTGATAGCTTATTTGTAACATTGTTCAACAAAAATCTATGTAGAAAAAGTTAAGCCAACTACAGTCATACAAAAAAAATTGAGTTACTTTTTTAATCCAATAACATAAGTATTCAAAGCGAACAAAACAACAACAACAACAATGACCAACAACACCAGCCTCTACATCCCCCACATCTTCGCGAACATCAGCGAGGAGAGAATCAGGAGCGTCATCGAGAACGCCGCCAAGTATGGACAAGTCGAGCAGATCGACTTGGTTCCCAAGAAGAGCGCCGACGGAAAAGCCTACAACTCCGCCTACATCCACATGAAGAACTGGAACCAGGATGAGAAGACTCAGAAGTTCCTGGCGCACTTGAAGGACACGACCAAGCAGACGCACATTGTGTATGACAAGCCCTGGTACTGGATCGTCCTTGAGAACACGAGCAGCGAGAAGAAGAAGAACAAGAAGGCTCTGGATATGAATGAGTTTCCGCCTCTAAAGACACAGGCTACTGCCGCTCAAATGCCAAATGCTGATGATATTCAGACTCCGCCTCGCCCCAACAGGGAACTGTCTCTTCTTGGTGCGCCTACCAGGAAGCCGAAGGCTGTCACTACAGCAGGAGCGGTTCATAAGGAGCTCGACTACGACGATGACAACATGAACTTGGTTGATGCCGACTATGTGTATCACATGGAGCAGGAGAACACGCAGTTGCGCAACGAAACCGAATGGCTTCAGGACGAGAATTGCGCGATGAAGCAAGAGATTGACAGGCTTCGAGCGATGATGATGGGAATGATGGGTGGAATGGGAATGTGAAGAGGAGTAAAAGACTAAGGTAGTGATGATGTAAAAAGAAAACAAAATAAAAATGCGTTCACCTAATGGTGGATGTTTTTTTCTGTAAATTACAATCATCTTTTTTTCGGAAATAGAACAGTTCCGTCTCGACTGATAATGTGGGTGCAATTATATCCGCCAATATACGACAAAATCTCGTCTGCTTGTGCCGCCAAAGCACAAGACCGCATTTCCTCTACGCCTTTTCGTGCAAATTCGGTTGGCGACAAATCATTCGCATTCGCTCCGACCACATCCGTCGTTTCCTTCGACGCATTCAGCAGTTCCAATAGTTGAACCCCATAATCACCGTCAAGACCTTGGATGTTTGGTCCCGTTAGCTGACGCCAACAATCCTTCTCCTTTTGAAATACATGGGCTTGTCTGGCGTCAAAACCTTTATCTGGTTTCGTTCCAGGATAATATCCGTCGCCTTTCCGATACTCCCAATCTTGATAGAACAAATCAACAATTTTCCGCTCACCATCGGAATCGATGCACCCCAATTCCAACATCATATATATATCCATTTCCTCTTCTGACATTCGGTTCATCTTTTCTACAATGTCGGGATGCTCGTATCCCTTCGATTCCACCTCAGAAATTAGCGTTTGGTAGTCGTTTGCGTTCATTTCTTATGTTTTGTGGTTTACATATGTGCGTTATTTTATGTTCAATTTTTATGTTCATTTGAAAATGAACATAAAAGATTCTCTCTTATAAGTGTATAAGGATGATGTTTTCTAAGATTCTTCTATTTGTTTCTTCTTTCTTTGCGGTTAGCGCCAGTGCGTCCCTTCTTTCTGTGAAGGGTGAGGTTGATGAGTGGGATATGTTCTACGATTTTCAGCACAAGTTTAGCAAGAAGTATGACGATGTTCGTGAGCTGGAGCAGCGTTTCCACATCTTCCGTTCCAATGTTCGTGAGATGATTGCGCACAACGCGAACAAGACGAACACTTTTGTTATGGATATCAACCAGTTCTCTGACATGACAGCCGATGAGTTCAAGGAGCAGCGCTTGGGCTTCGTCAAGAACAAGCACGCCATTAAGTCGACTGTTGGTTTTGGTTCTTCGTGCTCCGCCTTCTCCGGAACTGGTGCGGCTGTTCCCGACTCGATCGATTGGCGCACGAAGGGGGCTGTGACTGGCGTCAAGGACCAGGGACAGTGTGGTTCCTGCTGGTCGTTCTCTGCTTCAGGTGCGATGGAGGGCGCTTGGTTCGTTTCCACTGGTAAGCTGGTCAGCATCTCTGAGCAGGAGCTTGTTGACTGCGCCGGAATCAGGTACGGCAGCTCTGGGTGCAACGGCGGTCAGATGGACGGTGCCTTCAAGTTCGCGATTGACAATGGGATCTGCACGGAGTCCAGCTACCCTTACACTTCGGGCGACACCCAGACGGGTGGGTCTTGCCAGAAGTGCACCGCTGCTGTTACGATTGACGAGTGCTTCGATGTCGCGACGAATGACCAGCTCGCGCTGAAGGAGGCGGTGAGCAAGCAGCCGGTTGCGATTGCGATTGAGGCTGACACGCGCTACTTTCAGTCGTATGCGAGTGGCGTTCTGACTGCGTCGACCTGTGGAACCAGTTTGGACCACGGAGTTCTGATTGTTGGATACGGAACGGAGTCGAATGGTCAGATGTATTGGTTGGTGAAGAACTCGTGGGGAACTACTTGGGGAGACCAGGGATATGTCAAGATTGCTCGTTCCGAGTCCAAGAGTGATGCTGGTATTTGCGGAATCGCCATGGAGGCATCTTATGTATCTGTCTAAGCCATTTAACAGAGAACCTAGATTGAAGCGCCTATGGCGCGACGGTAGAGTTTAAGCTTCGCGAAAGCCCGCTCCGTACCTCTCCTGACCATATCAGTAAAACTATAAAATAATTTATGTATATTTAAATATATATAAATTTATATTTGGCTCAACCTTTTCTAAAGGTGGAAGAGCTTAAAAGTAACGCTATATATAATGTAATGCCGAACAACAAGATTAATGTCCTGTTCAGATTTGCCTACTGGCATCATAAAATGGAATATGATTTTCCAGAGGAAACTACGATTCGTGAGTTGATTGAATTTATGCAAAAGCGTGCTTACACAGATTTCGAATTTTTCAAACTTGATCCGAAAGAGTATCCTTGCATAACGATTATTGAAATGGGGCAATACAATAATGTCAATGGATACGATCAAGAACTGGCGCCGGCAATGGAACCATCGGATGAGACACTTAAAGAGCGGTACAAAGGGAAATATCAACAAATCGGGTTCTTCATTAGATATTCCAGTCCACTTTTGGAAAAAGTGGAGCAAAATCTATAAAAAAATTCAATATTTTCATTAGAGATTTTGCACAACTTTTCCCAAAAGTTGTTACTCAAACTCATATTCAATCACCGTTTTCGCATCGGTCTTCAATCGAGCATAAATTGCATTCTTTGCCTTGTTTGTCTGTCCGTCGGCGCGAAACTCAATATTCATCAGCCGCAAAACCGCCTTATCGTATCGTGTCGCAAACGCATCGCTTGCATTAATTTCGTCACGGTGTTTCTTTTTCCAATCGAGCATGGCTTTGGATATTTTCCGTTGTAAATTATTCAGTAACCGAGTCAACCTCTCTGCAGGAAGTTCGGTCCACTGTTCGTTTTCATACATATACAAAACCCCTTGTTTCTGATTGAATGCAAATACTGGAACAACAACCTCCTCATTCGAAACCAAGAGTCTGAACAGAACCCGATAAATGGTTTCGTGTAAAGTATTGTCTAACATAAATTCTACATCAGCATTGTCAATAATGACACGGTCGGCAATCCCTTCAAACTCATAGTCTGGTTTTAAGGAATCGTTCAACCAAAGGACCACATCCATCTTTTTCTTCTTCTTGACGACCCACTTATTCATTTCAGTTGTCTTTTCTTCCAGTCGGTTGTATTTCTCTGCAAGTTGTAATATCATTTGATACATTAGCTTCGGACTTGGTGGTTCAACTTCAACATTTTCTATAACTTTTTTACCACTTTTGATTTTGTGTACAAGCTCACACAACACCAAATGTTTATCCAGACCACATCTGGTCTTATATCCCTTACCACAATTCACACAACAAATCGATGGACTATTTAGTTTGTTCATTTTTGTATCAATTCAACAAACGGATTAAATCAGCTCAATTTTTAAATCCACACGGAGAACCTAGGTTCTCCGTACCTCTCCTGTTTCACTTTTTAATTGTCAAACCTTGGGATTCAGTCGCTACGCTTGTCAGTCGACCCATTCAGAGCTTTTTGCTCCACTTTTCCCAAAAGTAGATTTGGCTCCACCTTTTCTAAAGGTGGATGTGGAAAAAATAATCTCAAGCCAATGTATATGAACTTCCCTATGCGATATCTCCCTGCTCAGCTGAGCAAGAGAGATAAACAAAAACAAGTTCGAATGTTGAATAAATCAAAACGATTGTACAAAAAACAACAATACTACACACGAAAGCTTTTGCCTTCATACAAGAATAAAACATCCAAACACATACGAAATGCCCAAAAAATATATAAGATACAGAAGATTAATCCAAGCGACGAGCTTGCTAAAAAGACGGGATGCTCCTTGTCGACACTGAAACAAATTGTGCGCAAGGGAGAAGGCGCCTATTTCTCATCTGGTTCCCGTCCAAACCAAACAGCCCAATCTTGGGGCATAGCCAGATTAGCAAGCGCAATAACCTCCGGAAAAGCTGCCGCGGTTGATTACAATATATTGGACAAAGGATGCGACCACAAAAAGAATGCATTTCTTCTGGCAAACAAGTCAAGAAAGAAGTATAAGTATGGTCAATCAAAAACCCGAAAGGTTTCCGTGTAAAAAGCTTATTGCTGATAGAAAAATAAAATTGAGTTGAAACGGACATTAAATACTTAACCACAAAACAACTTAAAGACCAAGTAAAATGACTTCTAAGACCGAACAATACCGCGCCATCCTCGAAAAATACGAGTCCATCTACGGAGAGGTAGACACGAGTAAGAAACCAATCATCTTCAACATCACCGGTACCTATAGGAACAAGCTATACGAGCAACGAACTTGGGGGTATTACGCAGCCACTGCGATGTTCCTCATCATTACTTTGTTCATGACATTCTATCTGGCGACCCCTTTGATAGCCGTGTTTGTCGCTGGAGTACAGTATTTATTGGTGGTAAGTTTGCTCTTTGACCCAGAACAAGTGTTTGACGGAGAGATTATTGATGTAAATGGTAAGAAATTTGGGGTGTTAGCACAAAGTCAGGAAACGGAGGGCAAAATGGAGTCGCGGAATTTCGTCCAGACAAACGACAAGAGAAAGTTGATTGACCAGCTGAGAAAGGCAGACATTGTATTCAACGAAAAAGAAGTGGTAACTTGGTCTATCGGTTCCACGACGGGTCAGTGCATCGACGGTCTTACTGTTGCGCCATATACCGAGGTGGATATGGGTATCGAGACGCAAGACGATACAACGATTCGCGCCTTCCTAAAAGCGCACGAAAAAAAGCTGTCATACAAAGGAGTCCTGGTTTTAATGAACTCTGCTGGATATGGTATTGATGAAAAAGCAGGGATTGTTTATAGTGACAACATGGACGAGTATGAAAATATCCGTCGCAACATCGTTCCACGAATCATCGGAGGAACCGGCAACAACGATGCAGCAATGAATTTTATTGCGAAGTTTGTGGAACTCCACAAAGAGGGAGAATACAATTATGTTCTTGCTGTTGTGCCAAGGGGAAATAAGTCAATGCCGCAGGGCGGTTCTCACTCCAAGCAGTATGTGTTGGAGCACCTTCTTAACAAACGAAATGTTGCGTTGATTGAAGTGAGTGGAAAGCAGACGAAGAAGTTTGAATATGCCGGCGATTTTACGGAGGACGACCGCGAGGGCATTTGCAAAAACATCAAGGAAAAAAAGATAATTGATGAGAATGGAAAGAGTCACGGAAGTTTTCAAGTGTTTGCTCGGGTAAATGAGTGGTATGATAGAGTCTAAATCATCCACTTTTTTCAAAAGTGGAGCAAAAAGCCACCAGTCGGTGGAACGAGTTAGTGGGTCAAAAGCGTAGCGACAGATAATAGCGAGTGGTGGGTAGAATAAATCTAATAAACGAATAATAATTTGTTTTTCTTTTGTTATATAAATATGTATTCAAGAACATCGATAATATTCAATACGAACCCGAAACAGAATGGTTTTGTTCCTTACTATTATAGATGCAGGAATTGCGACACAAACCTAACATCAAATGCCCCTGCAGACCAATACCAGCGCTTGAAGCAGATTCAAAACACTGTGCGAGTTCCGTCATCCCTTTACACAATGAATTTAGGGGCATTAACTTCTTCTGGTCAGAGAACATCTTGGAATCAAATGAGCGACCGTCCTGTTGCAAGCATTCAAAAGTCGACCGTCCCAAGAAGCAAGTCAACACGCCATTCGTCCACATCGAGTCGCCCTGGTGGTCAAAATCCAGGTGGGGCAGGATGCGACATAAAGCACAATTCGTATGAGCGTCGTTTGAATCGCTTGAAAGGCAAGGCTTTATTAAAGCGCGGACCAGTCCCTGCCAATTTCGGAGCATCGATTATTTCGACTCGAGCCAACCCAGTAAGTGGTGGCAAGACGATGAGAACGAATATTGTCTCTGGCTGCGTGTGTTCGACTTATAACCAAGACCGTTTGTACATAAACCCCAACAACTACAATTTGAATGCATTGACATACACTTTTGCAGTTGAACAGCAAGTATATGCGATTCAATCCAGAAACGAATATTATTCGAACGCCACAGTAGTTGATGTTTACGACGGTGGGAAATCTTACTCAGTACGGTTTGAAGACGAAACAGAAGAAGTTAAGCAGATTAATGAATTGCGTATTTATTATGATTGTGCTTGTGTGTGCACAGAATGATTTAGTGAACAATAAGTTATAATTTTTACAGATATAGTAAAAATTATATATATGTAATATTTATAAGAATGCCTGCTTTAATGAAAATGGTTTTGTCTAATGGTTATCCGCCCAAGCAACCGACTGTAAGTATGTCCAAGAATCTCGCAGCGGTTCCTAAGCAACAAGTATTTAACCGGTCCATGATTGCACGAATCCATAATGCGAAGCCGGGATGCGGTTCTTGCGGACGCTAATCCATATTTGAAAAGGTTGAACCAAATCATATGTTTTTGGAACCACCTTTTTCAAAGGTGGATTATAATGATTTAAAAACAATAATATAATTAAAACCAAGAAATGGATGTTCGTGTGAATCAAATGTCAAATGTCCAAGCTGAAGCTATAGAATTGTTTTGTAAAAAAAATGCGGATTATGGCGATGCATTTGCCACTTATGGACCTGTTGGAGTGATTGTCCGTATGGGTGATAAAATCAATCGGTTGGTTTCAATCAGTCAAAACGGTGTGACGCTGGTGGATTCAGAAAGTGTTAGAGATACGCTAATAGATTTGCACAATTACGCTGCGATGGCGGTGATGTTGCTGGATGAGAACAAATATAAGGGCAATTAAATCGCGACAGAGACCGAATACCACTCAGGCTTCTCCCTCTTCTTCTTCCAGCTTGCGATCCTCTGCTTCTCCTCTGACATGTAGTAGTTCCTGTAAGAGAGAACAGGATCGTCGGTCTTATATTTATCTGGCATCGCCAACGCAAATGGGGTCAATCCCTCTTCCAGAAATTTATCGTTGCTGGGCATGTGCTCCCTCAAGTACAAGGAAACTAAATATGATTTGTGAAACTTGGTGTCCGGGTGTCCGTAGCGAAACCTCCACTCGTTGTGGAGCTCCTCCACCAAATCCAACGCCCACACAAAGTTTGACTTGGATGTACGGCACCAGATTGTCACTGGATGGTTCTTGTGTGCAAGCTTATACAAATGTTCTTTGGACTCCTCGTCTTCTGGGTCCAGAAGACGCTTCGCGGAACAAAGCATCTGCACCGCCTCGAGGAGGATCTTGCTTACATGTTTGTCCATCATGTATTGAGCAATCTCTTTTTGAATAAGCGAGAGAATGAATAGATTCATTTGTTTTTTTATATTTTTTACAATCGTTGCAAAATATAAAAGGATTTCAATTTTATATTTTTACTCATTCCAAATTTGGCTTCACCTTTATTAAAGGTGGATTATAAGTAGTATTTATCCAGCAATCCAGATGCAAAACTCATCATAGAAAACTCATCATAGAAATCATTTTCGCACGAAAAATCATATGGATGAATTGGTTTGGACATAACAGTTTTTATACTACAATAAAACAACATAAATATTTATATTGTTATTTATAAAAATGTATAATATTCATTTAGCATCACCGCTTATTTATGCCATGTTCGTATTTTGTTTGCAACAATTGCCACAAATCTCTGACAGTTCAACAATGGCATTTTTTCGCCGAATACACAATATAAATTTATCTATTGGTTCGAGCATAATGTTACTATTTTCTCTAATCGGTCAATTCCAAGAATCCAAGTTTGCATCGTCAACTGCGTTCCTATGTAACAGTTACAATGAAAACACAATTATGTATATTGCTAGCAAGATGTTTTTATGGTCAAAATATGTGGAATGGGGTGATACATTGTTTTTGCATTTGTCCGGAAAGCCTATTACGATGCTGCAATATACGCATCATATGAGCACAGCAATACTCACATATGTTGCATTTGATAGAACAATCATATCGCCGCATGCGCTTGTATTCATAGGTTCAAACACATTGGTTCACATCCCAATGTATTGGTATTTTGCGTTTCCAAAAGGGTTTCTGTATAAATATCGGAAACTGATTACACAAAGTCAAATTATTCAGCATATTGGCTGTCTGGCTACAATAGTATATACATCGTCTATTGAGAGCTGCGAACAAGCAGAGTATGTGAATGCATTTGGGTTTGCAATGTATAGTATGTATTTATTTTACTTTTCATTGTTTTATCTAAAAACATATTTTGGAACGATAGAAAATATATTCGCTGGAAAAAGACTACTCAATAAAACAAAATTATAACCAAATGAAATTATTTGTCGTTTAATTATTATCGTTGTATATTACAATGACTGATTTAGTAATCTCTGCTATTATGGGGCGTTATGGATTGGTCGACCTGTTTATTTATCCAAACATTTTATTGCGCGACCGTCCCGAGGTATTTACATTTGCCTCCAAGAAAAAATTGTTTATAGTTGAATCTGGTTCGGGTGGAATTATGGGACATGCCCACGAGTTACTTCAAGTGAATAATGTTGACAAGAAAGTGAATGGTGCGGTTGTGTATTTCACGGTTTCGAATGAATATTTGCATTCTCATCCTGACGATAAAACCGTTTATTATATTGCGAATATGAACGGACAATATGAGATTTTTGATTTAGCTACGCAAACGGTGGTTACCAGAACCGGATTTGGTGCTGGTCATTTTCACGGATTAAAAATTCGTGAAGTGGTTCCTATAGGCAAGTAATTTATTCCATTGGATTGAAACCGTAAACACTTTCCATTCCCAAATGAAGTAGTCCGTGAACTCCAATGACGAGTCCAATGAGAGAAATAATTTCAATCAGTTTGTCTGGACGAGAGTTCTTGAAGAATGAGTAATTCTTTACGAATATTATAACGAGAATAAACCATATCATGCCAGTGAACAAGAGAGAATAGAACGATGGTTTCGTTAACATAGGATGCATATTATACATATACATCCTAAAATACTTTAAGCAGGAAGAATAGCCTGTATATCAAATATCTTGATACAATCCCATACTTTGTTAAGTGTTTTTGTCTTAAAAAAGTTTAAAGCTTTGTTACAATTATATAACAAGATGCTATCTCGCGAACAATATACGACAAACATTCCAATTAAGAACAGGGGATTCGCGGACTTAGATGCATTATTCGCCCAAAATGGTTGGCACAAAGTAAAGAATGAACCAGACCACATTATCTTCACAAAGTTTGGTCATGAAACAGACCAATTCGAGATTAGACTCGACAGGACTGAAGTTCATGTCATTGTGCCCATAAAGAGCAGCATTTTTGCATACACGACTTCGTTCAAAAACTATTTCGAGGCGAGCGATTATGTAGAGGGACGGTTCAATGAATTTCTTTCAAATTGAAAGTGTTGAATCAACCTTCAAAACTTCTATGAAGACCACAAATGTTTCCAAACACTGCTTACACCAGGTTTTACATTCATAATGTCCAAATTAAACGGACACGAATAATCTGGAGGGTCATTTAATGCAACGCACGGATTGCATTTTCCACCTTTAGAAAAGGTGGAGCCAAAGGCATTATAGGAGAGGTGCGGAGAATCTGGGTTCTCCGCTAAAGTGGTTGTGAATCCAGGTATCAGCTTATCGAGAGTTCCAAGTTCGACAGGAAACTGTTTCGTTATATACGCACCATTTTGATCGATACCAACCTTTTTGGTTCGCATCAAAACATTTTCTCCTCCGTTTGTCGTCTCGCATTTAACTATATCATTATTCTCTTTTACCAGCTCGGAGCTATAAGGGAAATCACCAAACCCACTTGGAAACTCATTCGACGATAGGTCTTTCACAATCACACCGTTCAAAAGAAACTGTCCCTCTTTGGTCTGCCATGAGAGAATTTGCCACATGATTGCCTCATTGTATAAAATGCGTGCTTGGTTTACTCCAAGATTAGGGTCTATTCGCACATATGGGTTTGATGCGATTGCTGATTTGTACATCTCTTGTAACTCCATTGACCAAGGCCACATTTTGTGCTTCAAATAGTAATCCATTTCTTCTTGGCTCGCTTGCTTACCAATCGCATCCATATCAAAGTTT
>JACCDO010973595.1_pt1 | contig 18323 bp, 18 predicted proteins | sample 7446101 | NCBI WGS metagenome assembly JACCDO01 (sample SAMN15323440, study PRJNA562643) | freshwater metagenome | isolation source: river surface water | place: USA:Blue River Watershed | collected 2017-08-16 | reverse complement strand
TGAATACCAACAATACCAAGATGCCACCGCCGAAGAGGAAGGTGAATTCGATGAAGATGCTGAAGGTGATGACATGATGGCTTAAGTATATTAATGTATATTTAACCATGGTTGTTATTGTATGTGTCCAGTCGTATATATTTGTTAGAAAGTTAGGGGAATAAGGATTCGTTTATGTTTAGTAGAAAGAATTAAATATTTGAACCGTCCAATCTAGATTGTTTTGTTTATTGTTGCTTTAAACAATATTTTTATTATTTTTTGCTTCCTTTGCTATCGTTTCGTCATGACCGCACTGGGGCCTTCCCCATCTGCTCACGCATTATTTGGACTTGCTGACAGCGCAAGTTGTGCAACCTGCACAGGTGCGACACACCGAGGCAGCCACGCACGCATCTTACGCGCGGAAGGCAGAGAGCAACCGACGGGACCGCGCGCTCTACAGTGACGAGTACCACACCAGGGTTGGGCGTCCAAGATTGGGTCATTGGGGTTGTTCTGGCTTTTCATGGCACTAATGCCAAGCATATTGTGGAGTAAAAGATTGTTCTCGGTATTATCATCAAAAAATTATGCGCATAGTATGATACCCGTGGCTCTTTCTAAAGAATATACAACCGGCAGCAATAGCAATAGCAACACGAATAGTTGGTACAGTCATAGTGTTCGACCAGATACTGTGAATCCTTACGAATCACTAAGTTGGAAGGATAAAAACATTCACTCCCACTATTCCCTAGCTTCCATTAGAATTTCATCCTTCAACTTATTGGCGCCATGCTATAAACGCTTAGCGAAACGGGACGAAGTCACAGGTCGTAGGAAACGGGAAAGTAGTGATTATGAAACATGGAATAAACGAGCAGTCAGTACTATTGATTTTTTTGACAAGGTATTGTACCCATCATCAGACATTATCGCATTTCAGGAGCTCTGGTTAGACAATGATTACCTTAAGCTTATCACTGACAATATCAGTAAGAGTAATTATAGTATATACATGTTGCAACGAACAGGCGAGAAAAATGACGCAGTTGCTTTGGCTTATAACAATGCTCTATTTTCAATAAAAGGCCACGAACATATTTATTTATGCTCTCAAGGCGATCGAGTAGCGCTATTACTTTGGCTATGTCACACCGCAACAAATAAGAATTTACTTATTGCATCAACACATCTTTCATTTCCTCATAACGTTTTTGATCGAATGAATCAAATGAGACAGATGCAAACACTAACGGAAGCGATTGATATGTACATATCCAAGAACAACGTAGGTGCTGCAACTAATATTATACTTGGAGATTTCAATGTAGAAGGAAAATCACCAGTATGCGACCACTTGAGAGACTCTGGCTATTTTTCATCCTTTGAAGTCATCCCTCCATCAAACAGCAACAACGACCCAGTTAACCGCGAGAAATCGGTGAAGTTTGTCAGCCATCGCACGCATCGTCATGAAGATCTGGGTGTAGATCACATATTTTTTAAACCAGAGCTGGAATATGATCAATCGGCTAAGCATTTTCAAGTCACCGTTGCTAACAGCGCTAATAGCAGCGCTGGTGGCTCAGCGGTAGTCAATGCAACAGCCAGCAATATTCACGACAACATAAAGGACATTCCTAACGTCGTTGTCAAGATGAATAAGAAATCGGTTGTGCCACAAGAATGTATTGGGGGAGTTTTTGTAGCAGAGACTAATGTTTATCCGTCATCACTGTCTTCTGCAATATGGAATGAAGATTTTACAATATCTGATCATAGACCCATCGGTAGTACACTTATATTCGGTAGAAATAAATTGAAAGAACAGAGTGAAATATAACCAGAAATAGACATGTTACTGTATTTTATGTACACAAATATAACTAAGCAGCCGCGTCGTCCCGTTGCCACCCATTGTGCGCTCACCCATCGCCAGGAGCGCTGTTGGATCGTCCTGTTCGAGTCATTTAGGGATTTCGATTTTTCGATTTTAATTTTCATCTGAAATTCATCAGATGAAATTCATCTTGTCATTTCATTCACCCCAGTGGAAGTAGCGAATGAGTGTGATTTCGTAAGTGCATTGGTGCGTGTGAGAGTGAGTGAGTGAGTGAGTGAGTTAGTTAGTTAGTTAGTGGCATTACATCTGCTGTCACCGCTTACTCAGAGAAGCACAGCGCAATGTTTGAGAACGAGGCTGAATTCAGTTGGGGAAATGGTTGGGGAAGCGATGATGAACGCGGTGGCACGTTCGAGGAGTCGATTGCCGCATTAGGCAAAAAGGAAGGCAAGCTATTGCAGGCGCAGTTCGACCTTCTCGAGGATAGATTGTACCAGGAGACTTTGCCTCTGCCACAAGAAGAACCAGAGGTTGTGAAAAACGACTTCGATGCCTATGATATAGATGACCCTCGATACCACGAACGGATGTATCAGCGATTTGATGGAATCGGATATGATGCTCATTTCAAGGTAAGCCGTATATTGTAAACCTACCAATAATGTAATTTAAATTGTTTTGCGTGTTGATAGGAAGTAGATGATAATGAACTAGCATTGTGGCAGAATACATTTGGGCCATTTCTACGAATAGTTGGACAACGAATAGACCATATAGTTGACAAGGAAGAAGAAGATGCACAACATTTTTTAAAGGAATATACCAGAAGTGGCGCTGACGACTCCGAAGCACCGATTGTTGCCATGGCAATAGGCAGTAGAAACAATTTGGAAGAGAATGACGAAGACGAGCAAATGATATCGTTAAGTCTAGGAAGCGATCTAATAGTTATCGGCAAAGCGATTCCAATATATAATAGAGACGACGTTCCAGGTAAGTAATAATTTCGTTGATTACGTGTCTCAATATGTTAATTGCTATTCACTGTGTAGGAGCTCGTGAAATAGACGACCAAGAAGGAATCATCGACAGCTACGATCCAGACACGACAGTGATCAATGGAATCCTGGAGGAAATTATCGAAATGGATTGCAGCGATACCAACGTATTCCAAAAGAAAAACACGAAGACTAGTTCCAGCGATGATCCACGATCTGAAATATGTCACACACCTCCTGTTACTCCCAAATTAGTGCACCAAGAGGAGCTTCTCGCGCTACACGTGAAAGAGATATGGCCAGATGTAGTCGATGCATTGAAGCCGCTGGTCCAGAGGACTATCACCTTGAACAGGTGTATCAGCAACGACAGTAACAAATAAACCTGAAAATATTATATTAATTGTAAATAACTAAATTTCGCGCCTATGACGCAGCAATCAACGACTCGGACACAAATCACTGGTACGTCAATAAATCGTGCCAAATCCACCGGTCACAGCATACCGCCCGGCCCTCTGTCAGCAACACGATGTGATAGTGTTCAACTAATAGTGTTGTTGAATTAGTAGGCGGAGATGCGCGCGCTGCTGGTGTGTCTGCTGTGTGTGTGCGGGGGTCTGGCGCTGCTGCATCGGCCGACGCCTCCCACGCGCTCGCTGCGTATGAACAGCGCGGATAATGCAATCGGATCGATGATATCTCAAAATATTGAATATTCAACTATAAGACAATTTAAAAGTGTTCCAAATGCCACTTTGAGGAGGAATGATAAGAAAGATAAGGGGTTATTGCGCCTGACTGTGCAGGAGGACAATCAAGATATAATTACGGTGGATTTGCTGCAGAACACTAATGGACCAGTGCCTCGGTCATTCCTACCTTCTATCATGGTTATAAATGAGTATAATGCTGACAAAAATAGTCAATTCTACTTGTACACACTGATAGAAGAGTGTTTAAAGTGGTATTTAGATAATGGAGGGCGCATAGGTAGATTAGAAATAGCTGTACCAATGTCACTAAGTAAGTATATGGATAATTTACAAATAAAACCAGTTAATATGCAAGATAGTGTACCAGCAGATGTGATTGATTTACGCACCCAATATATGACGAAGAAAAGTAACTATTTGCTTTATGCATGCAATGCCCAAGCCATGAAAAGTTACATTAGTGATCGAATAAGTAAAGTCGAAGTAGCAAATGAGGAAATTAATAAGGATAAAGACTTCCACACTCTTTGGAACATTATGGGGAGACTCCAGCACGATTTAGGCGATCTTAAGGGCGCAATAAAGTCCTACACGACCGCGTTACAAGCATATCCTCGTTCAGCACCGTCATTTCGTAATTTAGGCTCTGCCTATCATAGTACGGGTGATTTACAGTTGGCATTTGCTTCGTACCAGCAAGCAGTGCAGTTAGACTCGACTGACGCGGTTGTATATTTGAAGTTAGCATATTTCTATGAAGACTTTGCCACCAAAGATTGGGTTGATGCAGCGGAACATGCTCAATCGTGCTACCAGTATTACCTCGATCAAGTTGATCCAGATGACACATCAGTACTCACTCGTTTAGGTAATTTACTTGTTCGTGAACACAAAAACGAGGAAGCAATACAAGTTTATAACAAAGCCTTATCTATTGACGAGAAACTGCACAACGTCTGGTTTAATCGCGCTCATGCGCAGGTAAAACTGTGTGATTCAGAAGGTGCATGTGAAAGTTTACGTAAAACATTAGAATTAGATCCAACGATCACCGCTGCTCGACACATGTTGCTCGCATTGAATGACGAGGAAGCCACGAAGGTCAAGACATCGGATGATAAATACATCAAGGAACTGTTTGATTCGTATGCGCAGACGTACGACAACCATGGCAAAAAGCTGTTGTATTCTGCCCCGCGGGTGATACGGCAAGAGTTAGCGAAAATATACAGAACCCAAATGGGCGATGCAATAGATTTAGATAGACCATTAGAGGCGATACCAGTTTCTTCGTGCAGCGATCATGATCATGCGAATACACCCGGTGCCCCAGTCACTGCGTTTAAAGAGGCATCCGAGCCTGTTGGTTCAGGGTGTTCGACATATAGATCGTTTATAAACGCATCTCTGGATATATTAGATATTGGCTGCGGCACCGGATTAGCTGGTGCTTGGCTGAAGGACTATGCAAAGACACTAATTGGGGTTGATTTATCCGAGCAAATGATCAACGTAGCGCGCAAGAAGATGTTGTACCAAGAGCTGCATGTAGACAACATGCACAATTACTTATCTAATTGTGAAAAAACGTTTGACATTATAGTCGCTGCTGATGTCTTGTCGTACATAGGTGATTTGAGCTCCACCTTCAAGCAGGTAGCATCAAAGTTGCGCAGTGGTGCATGCTTCGCTTTTACTGTAGAGGCAATAGCATCTGGTAGCAGTGACGCTGGTAATGCGGAACGAGGATATCGTTTGCTTCGTTCTGGTAGATTCGGTTATAATAAAGAGTATATCGATTCGCTGGTAGCTGAACTTGGGGATTCATTCACTATACCATTATCAAGAGAGTTTTCCCCGCGATTAGATGCGGGGGATCCAGTACCAGGATACTTATATATTATACAAAAAAAGTAAATTAATAACAATAATAACCACAATATATCAATTAGTATCATCTCAATCCCGTTTTTTGGATTGATTTCATGTGGCAATTTAAAATTAAATCATTACTTCTCCTGGAAAGCAATCGCTAAAAGTCTTTCCTTGGGACTGATGTTTGGCTAGGTAGTGATCCTTCAATTGTTGTTTCATTTTAACACTTTGAAATGCTGCTTTGCATACCACACAACTTAAACCTATTTTTGATTCAGTTCTCGCTTTTAATCCAGCCGAACCACCACCACCAACTTTCTCTGCTTCCTTCTTCGCCTGCGCGCGTTGTTGCGCCATGTGACTCTTCAAACCTGTGTAGTATAGAGGTACGTTAGATGCAAACAGCAAGAGAGTGAAGAAAATCGGAGGCGGCGTGCGCGCCTTGGAAGGCTATGTGCAACACCGAAGCCGATGGAACGCTATAAGCGCACACCAGACAGACGCACCGCGTCCGCCGAGGACGAGCAACATACCATTTCCGCCTCCCATTTCTGCCAAAAAAAGTATTCTTGTTTCACAATTTCACGATTCTCATCAGGCATGACCTTCCGACAGGCCCTTTAACGCACAGAACATACGAAACGTAGCTACTAGCTAGTTATCCAACTGGCTAACAATGCAATTAGCTAACTAGCCAAATAGCGAAATGTACGTACTAAAATTATTAAGTATATCGCAGTGCTGTCGAAGCTACTGCATTATACACTTCCATTAATGATCCATCCACAGTAACCATCGCAGCCGAACTTATCAATGATCCGTGCCAAGGAAATCTCCTCCCATTGGCACACACGCACCCAAACCAATAAATACAATATAATTCAATCTCAAGACAAGTACTCCTCCCGGCCCCAAGGAAATTTTGGATACACAGGAAGAAGAATAGAAACCGAAGAAACAGCGAAGAAGAAGCTTGTGATAATGTCGACCCCTCCCTCTCCGCCGCTTCGTGGCTCCCGCTGGGTGACCAATCCAGATGATGTGTTAGAACCTATCGTGAGTGCCACCGGATTCGGTGCAGAGAAGCCAGAGACGGTGTACGAACTATTCAATAGAACCAAGACAAATCATGGTTCCAAGACAGCTATGGGGTTAAAACGAGCAGTGAATGGAGTCGTTCCAGCGGAGTGGAAGCTATGGACTTGGGCAGAGTACCACAATGATTGTGTGGCTTTTGCAAAAACATTGGTGCATTTAAAAGTTGATATGTTCAAGATCGTTAATATTTTAGGTTTTAATTCTCCAGAATGGTTGATTGCGAATAACGGCTCGATATTGGCAGGCTGTATCGCAGCAGGAATATACACCACCAACACACCAGAGGCATGTCACTACATTACCGAGCATAGTAAAGCAGAAGTTGTTGTACTTGAAGATAACAAGCAATTACAAAAATATTCTAAAGTTGGTGGTAAATTACCTCATTTAAAGGCGCTAGTAGTGTGGATGGAGCAACCAGATCCTGCAATTGTGAAGGAATGTCCATGCCCTGTGTACTTCTGGAATGATTTCCTAGCACTTGGTAAGGATGTTGCTGATAACTCTGTTGATACAAGAGGTAGTAGTGTCAAACCAGGCAACTGCAGTACACTAATTTACACTTCAGGAACAACTGGACCACCTAAAGCAGTCATGATTTCGCACGACAATGTCACTTGGACCACCAACAACATGCTCAGTCACTACGTAAATATGAATCACACTGACCGTGTTGTCTCATTTTTGCCGTTATCTCATATTGCTGCACAATTGATTGATATTCACGTGCCAATGAGACTTGGTTGCGCAACATACTTTTGTCAACCTGATGCATTGAAAGGTTCCCTAACCGTTACCATGAAAGATGTTCGTCCAACATGCTTCTTTGGTGTACCACGTGTATGGGAAAAGATTCAAGAGAAATTAGTTCAAGTTGGTCGTGATCTAAGTCCTTTGAAGAAGCGTCTTGGGGCCTGGGCCAAGGGTCTTGCTGCTGAAAAAAACAGAAATTACCAATTTGGTGGCTCTCGTAGTGTTCCATTTGGCTTTGGTTGTGCAAACAGTCTTATCTTATCCAACATTAAGGCTCAATTAGGCTTGGACCAATGTCGCGCCTGCTTCACGGCTGCTGCACCAATCGCTAAGGAAACCCTCGAGTACTTCGGGTCTCTAGACATCCCAGTCTACGAAGTGTTCGGTCAATCCGAATGCACTGGTCCACACACCGTATCATGCGCTACTCAATGGAAAATTGGTTACTGCGGTCGTCCTATGTTCGGCACCGAGTCGATGATTGCACCTGGCACGAATGAATTATGTTATCGTGGCCGTCATATCTTCATGGGTTATATGTACATGCCTGATAAGACCGCCGAGACGATTGACGGTGATGGATACCTTCATAGTGGAGACGTCGCTGAGTTCGATCCAAATGATGACGCTGAAATCCCTAAACCATCTGGATTCATGAAGATTACCGGTCGCATCAAGGAGCTAATCATCACTGCTGGTGGCGAGAATATCCCTCCCGTATTGATCGAGAATGAGATGAAGAATGCCATGAATGCTCTGTCCAACTGCATGGTTGTCGGTGATCGTCGCAAGTACTTAGCCATGTTAATCTCTGTCAAGACTGAAGTGCACAAGGATACTGGATTACCCACTGACGTTTTGTCAGCGGACTCATTGCATGTATGCAAAGAGATCGGATCTAGTGCGAAAACGGTGAGTGACGTGGCTGCGGATCCTCTTTGGACCTCGTACTTCGATCGCGGAATGAAGGCAGCCAACAAGAAGACAACTTCGAACGCTCAAATCGTGCAAAAATGGAAGCTTTTAAGTGTTGATTTCAGTGAGAAAGAGAACGACTTAACGCCCACATTGAAGCTGAAGAGGAACGAAGTAACCAAGAAGTACGCGTCCCTCATCGACAGCATCTACGCCGACGACAAGGAATAAGTGGCTCGCCAAAGAAGCACCAAATATATTTAAGAATTAGCAATTTCGTTCCTGTAATTTGCATAAATATTTACATTTAATTCCATTTATACTAGTAAGAAGGCGGTTCGGACCACGCCCTCAAGTGTAGACCAGTCCCGTAATGCCAATGACGATTTCCGTCGCGATAAGAATGATAATTGTCCATTCTAACTTGGTGCTTTTCTCACTTTTCAATACTTCCAGAAAGAACATCGTGTTTTCCTTGATGATGTCCAGCTTCAGCGACAGATCCTTGAAGCGGTAATCCAGCTCGAAGTCTTTGCGGAGTCCCTCCCACGTGTAGTGATAGTCCGCGTTGTCCCAAGCGGCATCAGTACCTTCGAATATTCCTAATTTTGATAATACATTTGTCACGACCGTGTTGTTGTTTGCAATGAGCTTGTATAAACCCTTCTGATCCAACGCATTGAAGTTTCCTTTATTCTCAATCGTTTGATTTATTGACATAAAATTTTCTAACATTTTATCTACAACTACCGCGTAGTAGTCCAAGGCAACCGTCTGCGCCATGACGGTGCTGACAATTGTGATGTTGTTCGAGTCCAAGCTTCTTATATTTGTGTGCGTCGCTTTGATAATGGATGGTTTATCCAGCTCGTCGTGGATCAAGAGTCTGTACTCATCAGTGTGCTGCAAGGAGGGATCGATTTGTGCCAAGACAGATGAATCTTTAATCTTCTTGAGATGTTCTTGCTGCGTCACGTCGTCGATGTTGAAAAAAACTACACTGCCATATTTGAAGATTGACACGTACTGATTGAGTGTAGGATCTATAGTGATTGTGATTGATTTCGTCTGAAACTCTTGCTTGTACGATGGATACGCGGCGGATAGAACTTTTACGATATCGATTCCTCGCGCAACAAAATAAGCTTTTACCGAGATCGGGATTGGCTTGCGCGAAGGCGCGGACGAAAATAGTCGAAACGCACGAAGACCAGCACTGGACCTCATTTAGAACACAACTTTGCGACACTCACGATGATTATCTGAGTAACTCACTGACTATCGGTGACTGTCAGTGATTTTCACTCACTACGTAATCCCTATTTTAATTTTGTCAATTTTTTTCTTTAAAGTTTAAAAGGAAGGTTATTAGTGTGTAATTGATTCGACAAGCAAGTGCACGGTGATGGAAGCGAACGATGCATTCCTTATAAACAGTCGTAGATTTTCATATAATACAATGATTCAAAATCGGGTCAACAATTTCAGTGAGTATCTGCACGAGGACGTGATTCAAGTGGCGTCCTCGGGAATGATTCTAACGGGACTAGATAACGTCGCCAATGACTACGTACTAGATGACTACGTCAACGATGCATTCATTGCATATGAGCGAATCCCAGACGTGGTTCATGTGAGTTCAACGGGCAATCAAGCATGCGAACGTGGTAATTGGCGAGCGAGGTTCAAGGGGGACAGTGAAGGTGTCGAGATAGGTGGAAGAGGATTGTACCAGGCAGAATGGCGGAAAGTAAACGAGGTATGGAAGATAAAAGCTGAGTTATACACGAGATTAGAGTGATAAGGATTACAATTGATTTCGAGTTATATTTTGTCTCCTTAAAAGAGAAAGTGAGTGAGTAAGCGAGTGACTTAACATATAATGAGCTGAAGAATAATGTGTTACCTAGGAAATGGCCAGCTGCTTCGTATCCAACTTTTCGAGTTTTAACAAATTGTTCATTCTAAAAGTGTAGAGTAAGCCATATAGAAGAAGGTGAGTATTATACGCGCTTACCTTTTGCAGCAGCTCAAATGCAATTCTCGCTGCTTTAATACCGCTTTCTAAGACACCAGTAACGCTCATTCCCGTACACGGCAAACCATCAATACGACTCACTTCGTTCCCGGCAACAACCAGTGAAGGACAGAATTCGCGAGTGTGGTACACTAACTCGTCATCGCTGGAGTTCATGTTCATCGGACTCGTATTAAAGAAGTTGTTGAAGTACATGTCTTGAAATCCAAGAAGTGACGCCCTTTTCATGGTCAGTGAATGGTCCTCTCGCTTGCCACACGCGCTTACCACACACTTGGAGTATATCGGATACGATGATGCAGAGGCATTGTCGCCCGTTTTTCGTGTTGTGATACCCGTTACGCTTTTCCCAAAGTTATCGAGTAAAATATCGTCTGCGTGGAAGTTGGTGAGAACCGTAACGTGCTCGTTCTTGAGGATGTTGGACATCAACGAACTGATTAATAACGCGGAATTTTCAATAATGACGTACTCTTCCTTGTTCGTATACGGTACATTCAATGCATCAAGCATTTTGTTCGCAGGGTTTTCTTGATAGTTTTTTGGTTTGCGTACAATGATTGATGGACTGATCGTTGAACCTTGCCAATGGCTGCCTCCTAACCTGCACGAGTCGTAATTAGTACATGAAATTGTTTAATGAATGAGTGAATTACCAATAGTTTTTTTCAAGCAATGTAATATTAATTCCTTTTAAATTTGCTAATTCATATGCTGTACTCAATCCTGCCAGACCAGAACCAACTATCACCACGTCAGTATGATTGAATGCTTTTTCTAACGTCATGTTGCGTTTGACAAAAAATTCTGATGCAATACTCGATTCAACCACTGCTTGATACTTGGTGGGGACGGTGTCACTCCTCTTGACTGCAGATTTGATACCCAAAGATGTAGTAGTCACGTGCATCGCGCGCTGCATCATGGATCGAAATCGTCTGCTTGTCATGTTTTATCCACTGGAATAACTACAAGTCGATGAATAAGTGAGTGAATGAATTAGTAACTAAGAGTGTGTAGGCTTTCTTATCAAGTGAATGAGTGATTTAAAGAGCGAGTGAGTGAGTGAGTGAGTCAGGTGACCTTTTCAAGTACAATAAATGTTATTCTTTATAGCGATTTTTGCTTACACTTCACACCGGTATTTTTCAAATTTCAGCGATGATAGATCAAGTGCCAATAGTAGTGAGAAAGGCATCCAATGCGGCGCTTGCTGCTGCTGACGACGCTGCTGAGTCTTGTGGTGAGGTGTAGCTGCTTTCGATATGTAAAAGCGACCAAATTATCCCGGAGTAGGCATGATTGGTGCATGAAATCAAGTGACGACGACTCGATCTTGCGTCGTTGTGTCGCAACGATGGGAGCTGTATCTGCACCAGTGGGAACATTGCTAGACTCTACTTGTCACGGAATGCTTGATGTCTTGTCGTATAATAAAATAAGTGTGCCAGTGTACATTCCATATTTCTTGAAAACATGTGTTTACACCCCTGTTCTATTCGCTGTGGCTGGTGCATTAATGACTTATATTATTCTAGTCCTGGATAGTAAACTGAATACTAGAAGTGAAACTAGAATTCCTATTACTAATACTGTAATCACTAGCGTCGTATTGTTTGGATTGCATTATTATTTTTCAGGATTATTAGATCATTTCCATGCAAATATTTATTATAGTAATGCACTTTTAAGCATAACAGCGTTCGCAGTGTTTCTATTAACTGACCGTTCGTATGCTGGTCTTATTCTTGCATTCACGACAGCTATCGGTGGTACTCTTATCGAGTTGTTCTTGGTCAACCAGGTTCATTTGTATCACTACACAAATGCTGATTTCTATGGCGTGGACTCATGGATATACGCTGTTTATTTTTGTGGTGGTCCAGCTATTGGGAATTTGGCCCGAATTCTATATAACAGATTGAAGAGTCTCGAGTCGGACATGAAAAGGAAAGTAGAGTAAGTTGCAGATAGCAGCAAGGCCTTGTTAATTATTTTTCATTAGAACACAGTATGCTACAATAGCTCCAACAGATTGGAATACAACGCGTCCGCCTTCAGCGCTTGGTCTTGCGCCACGGACTGCTGCAAATGCTCCTTCAAAAGACTCCGTCTGGTCTCCACACTTGCATCAGGAAGTAAAGATATTTCTTGTAGTTTTTTTATTCTTTCTTTAATTGATGCGATATTTTTTTCCTTTGTCTCCATCGACTGACTCATGGTCGTGATATCGGTGTACTCTGATGCTTTAGCAAATCCTACTAATGTATATTTTTGAATTGTAGTTTGTCGTGGTATAATAATATTTGATTTATTTGTTTGATTTAACCCATTAACACTCACTGAAGTCTTTGGTGTGCTAGACGAAGGAGTAGCTGCAGGTGGTAAGTCTAATGATACTATTGATGTATGCACCTTTATATCCTCTATTTGTATAACAATTCCCATCACTTGCAATACATCTATACAACCTTGAATGATATCCTTCGGTACACCCGGCAAAGTTCGCTGTAAATCAGTAATGCCTAGTGGATCCTCCGTCATGAGTCTGCTCATTATATGTTGTGTCACTTCATTCGTATTCGCTTTATTCGTTTTGCCAACATCAATACCCGTGGGCGTCGTCGGAGGGCGACCACGAGGACGTTTATTCTTATATATTTCATGTGCTTTTTTCGCTTTACTCCCACTGCCGCCACCGCTAGCAGCGCTGTTGCTACCCGTGCGCACCATCTCCACCAACTACCCACAACAGACTCTGTCAGACTGCCTAAGCCAGGCTAAGTAAGTAAGCCTAAGGCAGTCAGTCCGATTCAATCGCAAAATCCCTCTCGCCGGTATGCGATCAACGATTAGAAGCAATACGTCGCTACATACATCGCTCATCACGTAATCAAATTCCAGCGGACATACAATGCTATTATTAGTGGAAAATAGGATAGTGGGAAATGCAATAGAATGAGCAAAACGAATAAATAGAACGCCACTAGAAAAGTGGAACCCGTTACCGAAGCCATTCTACGGAACTACGTTTGAGCAGGAGGACCAACGATAACCTTGTTAGCAACCTCTTGCGACTGGTTGCCTCGATATGCATCCCTGTATCATACTCAAACTCCTGCTACCAACTCGTTCGTTTTAAAAAATAATAGAATCAATCCCCGTGAACGAATCCAGCTGGTACAACGGATCTACGCCATCCCTCACATACCCTCCTCGTTGCGTGCATTAACAAACACATCTGTATCCGTTGTCCTAATCCCTATCTCAGTTAGGTTTAGTCGGTATCTCAGCCCAGGATTCCTCCAGCGCGGTGTGTTTTTTCATCTCGCGGTAAAATTCTCACGCTTCCGAAGGTTATTCCCGTCGCGCCACAGGCAGAGCCAGCAGCGATGAGCGCCCCTATGGTAGATGTCAAGAAGAACCGACCCAAGGCTGACGGGTTTCGGCAACAGAAACTTCCTGCTTGGCAGCCAATTATGACTCCCATCAAGGTCGTGGTTATTTTCATTGTTATTGGGATCATATTTATTCCGACAGGAGTGTCATTGTTGTCATCTTCGTCACAGATATATGAAAAAAGTATTAAATATGACGGTGAGTCGGGATTGGACGAGAACTGTTCAATTCAAGAGCAAAACGAAGGTAAAAGTTGTTCTTTGGATTTCACCTTTGATAAGGATGTAAAAGGACCAATATATGTATATTATGAATTAGAAAATTTTTATCAGAATCACCGATTATATGTAAGTAGTCTGACATATGCACAATTAGCTGGTGAACAGTTATCTGGTGCAGCATTAGTAACTTGTGGCTCTGCCACAACCAATGAGACTGCTGATGCTACATACACACTCAATCCTTGCGGTTTAATAGCAAATTCCTTCTTTACTGATAAACTATCATGCTCAACATATACCATGGACGAGAGTGACATCGCTTGGTCAACCGACAAGGAAAAGTATAAGAATGTTAACGGTTTTGAAGTAAAAAGGTATTCAACGAATCCTATCACAGATGGTTGTGCTGATGCAGGTCTCAATTCAGATTGTAAAATATATTACGGCTCCGATAATAAGAACTGTTTGTATTATTATCCTGAAGATGACAAGTATCAGTATCTATATGAGACGTATCCAGATCATATCTCTCCTTGTGATGGTGTCCAGGACGAGCATTTCATGGTTTGGATGAGGACAGCTGCATTACCCACCTTCAGAAAATTATGGGGCATAATAGACCATGACTTTAACTCCGGAGACCAGTTAACTATCAACGTGGAAGCCAACTTCGAAGTGCTAAGCTTCAGTGGCGGTAAATCGGTCGTCATCAGCACCGTGGGAGAGTTCGGAGGAAGAAACCCTTATCTAGGGATTGCCTACGTGGTTGTCGGCTCTATCAGTCTCTTCTTAGGTTTTGTATTCGGAATGAAGACGTTGTTGAGCCCCCGAATTATCGGCGATCCAACGAACTTGCATTGGGATTAACCGCGTGTAAACTAGGTTACGAGCAGCTTGTTTATTAGTAAGACTTATGTATTTACAATAAAATATAAATATAAAAAACCAATTTACTCCTCATCGTCTTCTCCGACACCACCTAGAGTGGTGCTAGAGTGTCCGGCGCTGCCCCAAGAAACATAATCGGGTCTTTCACTGGCTTTGTACTCCTCAATCAAGTCAGTAACCACCTCCCTCGCGCTGTCGAACTCCTCCAAGCCGTCGGCGAACATGGGTTCACGACGATATTGCTCTAAAAATGCATTTCTTTTGCGTAATTTATCGTATTGCGACACGGTGCGGCCGAAGAGTTGAGCCATCGAGGAGTGGTTGGCGATCATCAATCCGGAGACTTTGTTCGCACTTTCTACATACGGCGACTTCCTCGACAATGCGACTTGGATGCCTGCGGGACCCCAGGGAATAAAATTGACCAATTTACGTTCCCTTATTCGCTGTAATGCTTTATGTACTTGCGTAGGATCAACGGCTCCTTGAATGATGTTTAGAATAGAAATATAACAGCCTTTCTTGGTGGACGCACTAACCATGATGTTTTTGGGTTGGGTAAGCCGACGCATCACGTCCAACACGGTGGTCTTGCGCACGGCACTCGTCTGACCTTCACTGAGCATGATAGGAGTGTAACCCGTCATTAAGAAGTGACAACGTGGTGTTGGAATCAACGATGCGACCAGACCAATCAAGTCGTTATTCATATATCCCGGATAGCGCAATGTGGTGGTACTAGCAGCCATTACAGTCGACACTAAAGAGTTTAGTTGGTTCACTGTTGGATTCTGTAATTTCAATCTATCAACTGCAATTCTATTCAACGCTGTGTTGTCCAGGACCACAACTGCATCTGCATTCAGAGTGAGTCTCTTCAGAGTCAATAGCGAGTTGTAAGGTTGCACGACAACATCTGGACTATTATCCCAATTAGGAAATACGGAGTACGTTTGTATTAATTTCTTGGGGAAATGATCATTTAATCGTTCTAACACGAATGAGCCCATACCAGAACCAGTACCACCAGCAATGGAGTGACACAATACAAAGCCTTCCAACGAGTCTGAACCATCAGCTTCACGATCTATCATTTCCATTACATGATCATCATGTTCAGCACCTTGTCGGAAACCGGATGCCCAATTGTTACCTGCACCACCACCATCTCTGGCGATGAAAAAATTTTCCTGATTGTATAAATCTCTATACATGGATGATTGAATACCGTGAATAACACGAGGTTCAAGATCAATCATCAAGTTTCGAGGAATAAAATGTTCATCATCAGCTTGATAGAAGAACACATCTTTCCTATCGTCTCCATTAACAGCAAACTCTTGCAACGTTCCTATACAAGTAAGCAAGCAAATAAGCAATCGTCCAGGTGAATGAGTATGAGAAAAGCAAGAAAAAAAAAAAATAATTAAAAAAGCGAGCGTGAGGAAGTACAGCCATCACGTACCATCCGGGGAAATGCCGTGTTCCGCGCACAACTGCTTCCAAAACTCGCTTCCAATCTGGTTGCCGCACTGTCCGAGCTGTAGTGTAATGATCTCGCGCGGCATCTGCTTGGCACTATCCTTCTGCTCGTCGCTTGGACAATATTTCTGCGATTTCCTTTTTTTGGTTTTTTGAATTTCAAGGACCGGCGTGCTAGGGGTTGGACTTTGGCCCTGGTACTAATGATTAATAATACAGTCGATTGGAGAGTAAGATGGTCGTTCGTGGTTGAAAGCGGCTGGTTTAACGCTTGGATCGGTGCGGTGCGTACCTATCATAAGGACGGCTCGACTCGTCCAATTGACCCTACAACCCTGACATTTAGTGTTTAAAGGTGTAATCATATACAACACAGGTCCGGAGTCAATAGTGCCATCCTATTTAGTGCTGGTGGTATACTCACTCCAGCTCGAGTAGAACCTCGAAGCAACAATAAGGGTTGCACCGTAAACTAGGTGACCAAGCAATATATACATACTGGTACTAGAAGAAGCGTGTTATTTGCTGAAGTCGCTTCGATTGCCCACACCCGCCTCGTTAATCTGCAATCACATACAGGCGACCACCGTCTAGCGTTGCTCCGGTCCTCTAGCCCATCCAAAGCGGGTAAAACCCAAACTAAGGTACCTAGCTAGATATACGCACATAGCAAATGTCGGTGGTGTCCGCCGGTGCGTCCACCGTGACCAATGACCCCTTCTCGAAGCGCCCGCAGCTGAGTCTGTACAATCAGCAGAAGCTGCCCGGCTGGCAGCCGAAGGTCACCGTCAACGGGCTCATCGCGTTTTTCCTCTTCTGGGGGATACTGTTCATTCCCATGGTATTGTACTTCACTATTACTCACTCACTGCTACTTGCTTACTCTGGGCTTATCTAGGGCGTGTTGCTAAGATCGCAGACATCAGAATTGTCGGAATACACCAAGATATATGATGCAACCTCTGGCATGGATGTTGATTGCTCTATTACCTCTGCAAATAGTGGTGGTAATTGTTCAATTACTTTTAATTTTACAGAATCGGTTACAGGGCCATTGTATCTTTATTATGAAATTAAAGAATTTTATCAAAATCATAGAAGATATGTTCGGAGTAGATCGAGTGATCAATTAACTGGAAGTGACTTATCATACGACGACGTTGAGTCTGACTGCTATCCATTAACCGAGTACAACTCCTCATTGTTAAATCCTTGCGGTTTAATAGCAAATTCATTTTTCACTGATATCATCAAGCTGTCATCAAGTAATAATGACGCCGAGTTAGATACGGATGGTATTACCTGGAATCTTGATGGTAACAAGTTCAGCCAAGTTGATGGATTTGTATATTCTACTGCCGCCAGCACGACTCTGTCTTGCGAGGACGTCCTCGGGGATGATTATAGTGACTGCTCCGTGTACGACGATGCTGGAACTTACTATTACTATTGGTACCCAAATGATGACAGTGTTCAGTACTTGTATGAGACGTTTCCTGATATTGTAAACCCCATTGAAGGTGTGACGAACGAGCATTTCATCGTGTGGATGAGGACTGCTGGCTTGCCAAATTTTCGTAAGTACTATGGTAAAATTGACACGGATATAGCCGCTGGTGACAGCATCACATTCAACATAACCACCAATTTTGAAGTGCAAAGTTACGGTGGCTCCAAGGCGCTGGTGCTTACGAACCTAGCCAACTTCGGTGCTAAGAACTACGCACTGGGCAATAGCTACATAGTTATCGGGGTTTACGCCCTCGTTTTGGGACTGATATTCATGTTCAAGAGAGTTTACGCCCCGCGCAAATTGGGTGATATCAAGGCTTTGAAATGGGATTGATGACATGCGTAGTAACCGTTTGTATGTTTGTATGAAGTGATTAATAAATACATTTAATAACATTTAATTTTCTCTTTGTCGTTTATTGCTTTGACGATCATCCCGATCATCACTTCCTCGCCGTTCACGAGACGAATCGCGTCGCTCGCTTTTACCATTATCTCTATCCCGAGAATCGCGTCGCTCGCCTCTTCCACGACCTCTGTCATCATCACCGCGTCGATCACGAGAATCGCGTCGCTCGCTTCTACCATGACCTCTATCCC
>JACCDO010814262.1_pt1 | contig 18326 bp, 9 predicted proteins | sample 7446101 | NCBI WGS metagenome assembly JACCDO01 (sample SAMN15323440, study PRJNA562643) | freshwater metagenome | isolation source: river surface water | place: USA:Blue River Watershed | collected 2017-08-16 | reverse complement strand
GTTACAAATAAACTCGTATCTAGGCATTTTGAAGCTAACCTTAAAGGTATTTGTACAATAATTGTGAAAATCTTAATTATTAGGAGATAATTATGCCATCAGAAAATTTATCCGACGCTTCAGTTACTCAATCAATGTATTGTGTAAAATGCAGAACCATGGTTACTATCACAGCACCAAAGAAAGTCGTTATGAAGAGCAATAGACATGCATTACAAGGCAAGTGTCCACATTGCACCACTAATACCTATAAGATTGTAGCAAAACAAGACTAAAATGTTTACCAGAATTTCGAATAATAGATTAGCTGCGCCTACTGGTCCAGCCACTTCAATAGTTAATAATGTACTGGAGAATGCTAAGAAGTTTGGTGTTTTACCAGCTGCTTTAGCTAAAGAACTTAGTGAAAGAGAATCTATTATTACGCAATTACTTATCACTATTCCAGATGAGAAGAAAATAGAGGGATACTTTACAGATTTCTTATTTGTAAATAACATTCCATGGTCTAAAACAAGAGACTTGATGATCAAGGCGCTTGCAGCTCCTACAAATGGAGCTGATGTAGAAGATGTGTTAGATTTTGCGCTCGAACATTATAAAAGAAAAAAGAACATTGCTCAGACAAAACAAATTATAGATGATGGACTGAGATTGCAAAGCTCTTCAAGACTATCTAATATTTTTGGCATGCTCACCGATGCCCTTCAAAATAAACCAGTATCTATGCTTGGTATTCAATTTGGCTCTGAAAACATGAAAGATATCTTTGTTTTCAATAGATTGGTTGGTCTTTCTCTTGCTAAACCTGAAGAAGATCTTGAAATGCTGAGAAGAGAATTTGTTACCAGTTTAGATGAGCTTGAAAGAACAAGAGAAGTAGATGATAGATATAAAGCTATATTCCAAGCTCTTCAAAGCATTGAGTTTAATAATCAGCTTACTAATATAACAAAATTTGTAACTAACATGTTCGAAATGTCTTTGAATGATCCTGTAATGTTAGCATTTCGTAGAGTGTTGATTCAATTAAAATTAGGTGTAGAATTTAGAAGACAGTTCTTTTCTGATTTCGAAAATACTCAAACTTCAGAAGGAATTAGAGATAAATCTGGTGATCCTGGTCAAGATGCAATAAATAGAGATCTTGCCGAACAAATAAAAAGAGTTTTAAGTGATGACACAAATTACAATTTTGTAAAGTTAGCTCAAACCTCACCCACTTCAAATCCTGATTTAAAAACAAAAGTTAATCAATTCTTAGATGATACAATTAAAAATCTTACGATAGTTAAAGTAGGGCTAGAAACAGTAAAGAATAGTCCAGGTGATCCAGCATTTCAAAATATAACTCCAGCCATTAAGGGTTTAGTAGGTCCTTCAATAGAAGTTGTCAACACGACAATTACAAAAGTAAATGAACTTAAAGGTTTTTTATCAAATGGAACGCTTAATGCGGAACAGGTATTTGATAAGTTCATTGAATATTGGGACACAATGGGTTCTAAGTTAGTAACAACATTTAATGGATTACCTGATAATTTACCTATATTAAAAGATATTGATGATTTTGCTAAATCTATGGGTATCAATACTGAAATATTTACAAACATATTTGGGATATTAATAGGTGTTGAAACAGTACGTTCACTTTCTGGAAATTTTAAAACAGCTATAATGGGAGCTCTTTCATTAATAGCAGCAAATGAAAATTTTAATAAAATTAAATTAAGTAAAATTGTTGGAAAGCCTGTTCCAAAATCAGATACTACAGTAGATGCTAAAGTTCTGGCAGATGCTTTTAGAACTATGGGAGCCAACCAAGATCAAGTAAATGATTTGCTGGCACTTAAGGCATATGCAGAAGCAGTTAGAGCTACAATTCAAGATAGAGAAAATACTTTAGCTGCTAAAATGACAGGTGTGGTTAAGACAAACACTGATTCTCAAATTAATTCTCCTTTGTCAAGCAACAAAGATGCTCAACAAGAGTATTCAAGATTTTATCAATATCTAGTGTTAGTAAATAATAATTTGAATTATTATATGGATCTTATTGATGCTTTAGTAAAACAAGTTAGAACTGATCCTCTAAATGAAACAAAGATATTAGAAAAAACTGGTCCAGTACTGAGACAAAGAGCCGAAATAGAGGCTTTAATCACAGAAGTAAGAGGCAAGTTAATAAAGTACAGATCTTGGGTAGTTATAGCTGGAGAAACTCAAAATAGAGCTAGATTAATGCAAGATCTAGGAGTATTAATTCCAGAAATTGAAAAATATATGGCTACTGGTATTTCTATTGCAGATATTTTCTTAGCACCAGGAGGTCTTTCTGCAAAGATGAAAGAAATTTCAGATTCCTTGATTCGTGATAGAGATAAACTTTATGCTGAAATACAAAAAGCTAAAAATATCCAAAAAGTTCCTGTAAGATTCAGAACTGTTCCAAAGCCAACTGCTCAGCCAGAAGCCCCACAGTTTCTCGGCACAAATGAACAAGAATCTATGAACCCTACATTCTCAACATTTGAAGATAGGCCTAAGTAAAATGTCAGAAATTAAATTTAGTAATCTTATTTTTGAAGAAGCAAAAGAAGTATTAGCACAAAATACTAATCCAACTTTTGAGCATTATCAAAATAAAATTAATACCCCAGGCACTAATTTAGGTAAACTGACTGGTTATTCAAATGTTGATCCAAAACTTGATTATTCTCAGCAATTATCTATAAATGAACAAGTACAGGGTAAGAAATTAAATCATTATATTTCTAAAGTCAATACTCCAGGAACAAATCTTATCGCATTAGAGCTTTCTATAGACTCGGAGCCGATGCTTTCAGACACTGAAAAAAATAATCTTTATAGGATGATATCTGATAAAAGAAAAGATCCTAGTAAGACTCTGGATTACAAATTATATAGTACATACTTTCCAAGACCAAATACTTCAGACCCTAACGCACCTTTGGAATATTATTCAGGTTTTGCAACAACATCTTTGGGCAATGTTGGATTAGGTGGCACTGCTGGAGTGGGAAGTACAACAGAGCAAACTCTTGAGTTAGATTCTGGATCAGGTGTTGAACTTGACCCAGAAACACTTTCAAAACTTAATTTAGAATCTCATTATTCTGGCGGAATTGAAAGAGATCCATCAATAAAGACCCGTGGTATGAAACCATCTGATGAATCAATTCGTATGCAGCAAACTCAAGAATTAGCATCATTAGAAGGTCAGCTTAAAGAGACTTTGAAAAAAATAAATTTATTAGACAAGGTATATGCAGAACTAGTGAGAAACCCAACAAACTTAAATTTAGGCTCAATTATTAATGCTCATTCAAGCTCTAAATTTGTAAAACTGGCTGAAAAAGATATCAAAGAAGCTGATGAGAGACTAGAAGATTATTACAATAATGAGATGGATTATGCTCCTTATGGCACAGCTTTAGAGCATCCACAAGAAACAAAAAATATTCCCACTAAAGATATCAAGGTACATTCACAATCAGTAAAAGAAAATCCTAAGTTTCGCAAAATAAACTAGTATAATCTAAATATGGATTCAGAAAGCATTGGATGGGTAAGCTACAATAAGCTAAGACCAGATTCCGATGCTTTTTTTTATTCAATAGATTTTCTTCCATTAATTCAATATAAAACAGGTACTCCTGTATCAGCAGAAGATTTAGAAAATGAAAAGTACACTGCTGGTTCTACAATAGACCCTGATGATTTTTCTTTACCGGACATAGATCCTTTAGTAAAGCCTGAAAGACTTGGAAGAATAAACTCATTTTTTAGCGCCAATTCTAACAAAATCAGATTATTGCAATATGAAAAGCAAGCATCTGATTCAGCTTACCCAAAAGATTTAGAAGAGGAAAAAGAAAATGAAGAAGAACAGATAGATTTTGATATTCATACTAGCCCTGAAGCAAAAAGAATGCTCTTGTTTCTTAATAAAAAGAATAAAATTGAAAAGAAGTCTGATAATTTTGAAATAGTTTTCAATGACACCGAGTATGAAGAATTTGAACTAGAGCTTAGTTCAAGAACCACAGAGACTGGATATTCAGATATTCCTGAAACATTATCATCTGTGCTTGGGACTTATGCCCCAATAACTAAAGTGGACAATGACAAATCAAGGCCCACTGAAATTAAATACCTTAATAATCAAATTTCAAATGAGAATGTCACTAATAATTTATCAACTCAAGAAAATTCATTCACAAGCAATGCAAGCACATCTATTCAGCAAAACAATACTAGCAACAATACAACACTAAATAACACATCAAACGAAACAAATATTACATCGAACAATCAGCAAAATATTACAAACAATAATCAAACACAAAATACGAATAGCACATCAACATCAATCACAAATCAAAACAGCGAAAATACAACAAACAATTCTTCTATCAATAATATTTTTAACAATAGTGAAGTTGGCTATGTGGAAAACACTTCTAATAATGCCACTAATTTTTTTGATGAAACTAATAATATAAATTTTGAATCTTCAAACAACACAATAAATAATCAAACTAACAATACATCAAATAATATTTTTGAATCAAATAGCTCACAAAACTCTAATGTAAATAATCAGATTTTTGAAAATAATACTACGCAAAATTCTAACCACACAACTCAAAATAATCAGGTCAATGTAACCTCAGAAAATAATATAACCAATGTAAGCAACACTAATCAAAACAATATACAGAACAATACAAATGGAATCTTTAATAATAGCATTTATAATCCTGTATACAATCAAACTAATAGCACAAATAATAGTAGTATCGACCAGTATACTAATAGTATTTATAATGCTCAGAACACTACAAATAATTTTTCAACAAATAATCAAGTAGCAAATTACAACAACAGATTTGACAACAGAAATATTCAAAACACCAATAATAATCAAGTAAACAATTATAATCAGCAAAACTTTGAAGTAAATAATTTCGAATCAAATAATACAAATAATGTTTCACTATCTAATCCAGTAACTAACTTCAATAACAATTTCAATAACCAAACAAATCAAAATTCAATAAGCAACGAAATTAATAACATCACTCAAAGAAAATATGAAATAAAAAGATCTAGACTTAAAAACATAAACCAATTTACTAATAATCAATCAGTGACAAATAATACAAATAACCAATTTAATTTAAACCAAAATGTATTTCAAAATGACACCAATGAGTTCAGATACGATATTTACAACAATCAATCAAATACGTCTAACGAGTTTAATTTTTTAAATAACAGCACCATAAACAATCAAAGTGAAGAGCAAGTAGTTCAAAATATTGTAAATCAAGTTGTGCAAAATATACAAAACGTTACTTTGTTAGAAATGAAAAATGAAATAATCACTACAGTCAATCAAGTTGTAAACAATATGCAAATGCAAATAAAGAATGAACAAAACATAGACAACCGAATTATTGTGATGCAAGATAAAATTATTGAAAAAGTAGAGAGAACAATTATCGAAAGAGAATCAGATTTATTTGAGAAAATACAAAAAAAATCTAAAGAAGACCTTGAAAATTTTGCAAAAAACTTATTAAACAGTTAGAAAGGATAAAAGGAGGAAACAATAGGAAATTATCTTATATTCCTCCTTTCCAAATAAAAGAGCTTAAAAATGCCTATCAGAAAACCAGACATAAGAGAGTTAAAAACAAAAATAGAACTCAAAGCCATATATAACCAAAATAGAGGTGATGCTAATGGTGATTATGCAATTTTTGATATTGCTCCAGATGCACAAAACTTAAGACCTGGCAACTATGACACCATCAATAATAACCCTAATATTACTTTTGGTACTTTGACATTACTTAGAAGATCATCTCGTGTTAAAACTGCTACATCTGTTCAAAATGGAAAGCTTTTAGAAGTTAATGCTAATCCGAGTGCTTCATCTTGTACTTTTGCTTACGGAGCAATTGGTAATGATCAAGCTTATCCTAGAAATGAACTGAATGCGCAACAGGCAAATACAACTTTTACTACTATTAATGGTGTTCGAGTTCAAACGAGATTGAACTATGATGTTATGTTGCAATATAACATCATTCCATTTGGATATAAATATAATCATCATCCTTATGCAAATTTATTAAAAGGTCCAACTGCTGCCGAGGGATATACTTATTGGGCAAGAGATAGATTTACAATACCTGCTACTCCTAAATGGGGCTTCACTTATACTAAAAATCCTGGCGATACACAATATCAATATCCTGATATAACAGGATTCAATCCAGTGCCTCCTTATTTCTATGAGATCACTGATAATCCAAATATGATTCCAAGAGTGGATGGAGACATTTATAGGACAAGAACTGTAGGTAGTTTGACCTTAATGGGTCCAAGGCCATACAAAAGAGATGCAAATAATTACGTTTTAGATTGGTTTGAAACAAAAATTTTCGATCTTCTTTATACAAACCCAAAGTTAAATCCTAATCCCATACACAATTCCTTAAGAAAAGTTACAACATATAATATTTGGAATGTCTATACAATTTTAGCCGATGGCACTGAAGCTCCTGGAAATATTATGAACAGAAGGTCAGATCTTTCTCAGTATATTCCAGGTACAACAAACTATTCTGCAGGTAGATATGTTACTGGAGCTTTAACTGACAGAACAATTTATCCAAATCAGCCTTTGACTAAACATCCTTTTACATTCATTCCCGTCCAATTAGGTTATGGCCCATATGGAATAGATTTGATAAATGCTGACAATAATTTCTTTTTTGATTATCCCACTAATAATCAACCGAAATTTGTACCGAAAGCAAAAATTAATTCAGTTTATGATAATGTCGAAGGTGTGTTGATGTTTGTTGACTGTACTGGAACAAGTACAGAAGGAATCATAAAAAGAGTCTTCCCTGTCTCTAAGGATGCAATATATGACCAAAATGCACCATACCTTTTTCCAACATTGGTACCTGCAAATCTTGTTTCAACTGAATCAAGAAAACCTTGGTCAGAAGCAGTTTATAGTTCTCCGGCTGTAACAGGAAATACTGATTTTGCTTATGATGAAATAAAATCAACAGGTGGTGACAATTGTGGCTTTCACTTAAGACTATCTGGTATCACTATGAATACCTTAGATAGTAGAATTAGGATAGAATTAAATGATGAATCTACCACAAAGAAAAATGACACAATCTATGGTTTGTCAATTACCTTAACTCCTGATCAAGTTCCAGTTATTGAATACAAATATTATAAATCAAGCACTAATGACGGAGCAAATTACAAAGAATACAAAAGAACTCTTACTGATGTAAAATTGCCAATTTTTGACCACAGAAATCCAAAAGGCACAGATGTTTTTGTTCATTTTGTAGGCTCTGTAATCATGATTGGTTTTGATCAGCAAATAAATACATGGATTTCTATAAATCCTGAAGAATCAGGCTCAACTGTAATTGAGCCTTTCTTTTCTAAAAACAATACATATATTAAGCTGAACGTTTTGAGCTGCTCATTTAGAATGAGATATTCAGCTATTATGTTTAGAAACATAGATTTTACAAATGGATTTGTTGATTTAGGTGCTACTAGCCCTACAAGAAATAAATATGTGCAAAACAGTTATATTTTAGCTGACTTTACATCATCACCAGCAAAAACAGGAAATCTTACAGCTGCTAATTTATTAAGCACATTTACGAACAATAAATACCTTGGAAAGTATGCTACAGTATACAATTCCCTTCAAGACAAAGTAGTTTCATATTTTGGTGACTGGAGAAACCCCAACACCACTGCTAACAGAGATTTTACTTACACTGAAATTTATGATTCACAAACTTTGTATCAATCTTATGTAAGAAGAGCCGGAAAGCTTTACTATAATAATTATATCGAAAGTCCATTATATTTATCTTTTGAATCAGGTAATAATAATTTAGCCCCTCCAGAGTTACTCCAGCCTATACTAAATGGTAATATTTCACCTTATGTTACAGACTGGAATTGCAGAGTATCATCTGAAAATCCCAATTTTTCTCAAATAGTAAAAACTGGTAGTATTAGTTTAGCTAATTTAGACACCGATGCATATGGGCTTAGGATATTAGAACTTCTTGAACACAACATAATAGCTGTTTCAATTTCAGCTGGATATGGCGATGTTTTAGAGCCTTATTTTGATGGTGTTATAACTAATGTAAGCACTTCTAGAAAAGGTTCAGGAAGTAAAACTACCTTAAGTGTACAAGATCTGACTACTTATATTTTTGACAATGTTTATTTTGATTATATGGTGCCTTTTGGAACTAGAACATTAAAAACATCCATTCAAGCATGTATGAACTTCTCCGGTTTTTCAGATTGGTATAAAATTGAAACTAACGCTGAGTTATTACCAACAGATGCAAAATCAACTGGTAAAATTGATGGTTTGTCACTGAGAATTAACCCTAATGCATCTTCTAACCAAGATGTAATAAAGGCATCACCAATTGATAAAATTTTTCCAAAGCTATCTGGATTTTTGAATAAACTCAATGCTTTAGGAAATCAAGCTACCTTCAGATGGGATGAAAAGCAAAAATTATTTATTTTAGATGCAAGATATTTACATCTAGATGAAGATTTAAAGTTTACAGGCATAGACAATGTAGTACCAGGAACTACTTCGGGGCAAAAAATTAATGTAAATCCAACAAGAAACATTTCTACACCAGACTGGCACGGATTGATAATCGATGATTTCAATATAGATACCAATCTAGATTCTTTAGCGTATGGAGTAAATACATACGGAATTACTTCTGGTGTCATTGGTTCAGTAAGTTATGCTACAGATGAACAATTTCATGCTGCAGCTTTATCATTGACAGCAAAAAATAATGTTGTTAATTCATTAATAAATACAGCATCAGTTCCTGCTGGATATATTGGTTTTAGAAAATATATAAAAGACTCATATGAGCAGAATGAATTACCTAGTGATCAACTTGTAAAATTCAAGCATGACCAGAATGTAAAAATTATAAGAACACCATTTCATTCTCTGTCTTTCAGTTGTTATGTTACTAAGCCTTTAAAAGCTCATGGTGTCTTTGTTGTGAAGGTTTTTGTAGATAACTCGACAGTTAATCCAGTATATAACATTACAGATAAATATATTTATAAGAGTATAGATTATCGGTACAACAAATCCACAAATACTATTACAGCTCAAGTACAAGGATTTGCACAACCTTGGACAATTATGGAACTAGCAAAAAGGAATGAAAGCTAATGGCATTCAAATCACTTTCAGCAGTAATTAATACAAATATAGTAAAAGCTCAAGCGGTTCAAGCAGCTCATTATAAAATAAGTTCTTCTACAGCTCAGCATTTAGGTTACGTTAGAACTATTGGCGATTTAAGAGATGAAGACCAAGATGTTTTAATTTGGGGGAATTCAACTTGGGGTGTGCAAAAAGTAACTGCATTTTATAAACCAACGGATTAATAATGGGAAAGACACCTTTTTACAATTTAGGATATATAGAACCTTCGCAAGATTTATCACAAGAATTAGATCTTGATGAACTTCGTTTTAAAGCTTTAGATACTCAACTTTATTCTTTATATTCTGTATTGAGAAATGGTGTGATTCAAGACCAAGATTATCCCGAATCTTGGAGTGTGTCTACATACGCAGATGATAATAAATTCTTGAAAGTAAGTGTTAGCTCAGGCAAAGGTGTAGTATCCTATAAATCTGCTGAAACAACTACATCCAAGGATGTTGCTTTACCAACATTTCCAATTGGAATTGATGAAATTAAAGTATGGATTTATGCAGTTGAAAACGGGACAACTTCTATCAATAAAGATGTAGATTTTATATCTTCATTGGTCCAAATAAGTGATTCAATAAACTATATCAATGTTGGTGGTGTAACAATAAACACATCAACCACATCTATAGAAGTTTTCAATACTGAGCGACAAAATATTTCAATTCTTTCATCAATATCTTCTTTGATGTACAAGCATAAGCATATTGGTGGAAGCTTAAATCCAGCTCCAGTTGATTTAGCAAACCATGTGACAGGCAAATTATCCGGTGACAATCTTGAGAATGTAGACTTAAATTTAGTTACAAAAGGCAAATTGTCTGCTAATAGATTAGCTACAGTTTCCCACCTAGATTTAGCTGATAAAGGAGTTTTATCACATTCCCAAATAGATAGCTTGCTTACTCAGCTTACAGAAGCAGATTCGATATATACACTTTCTGATTTATCTATAGCTAATAGATTGCAAACAATTATTGCTCTAAAGAAACAATCAGGCACAGGTATGTCTACTATTGATTCAACTCAAATCAATACAATAGTGTATGTGCCAGGTTTATTTCCAAATAATTTTGCAAACTCTTCAACAGGCACAACAGCTAATTTTTCAGATAGAAGTATTCCATCTTCTTTGATAGGTGCTTCTATTAACGATACAGGCCCTTGGAATTCTGGTTTAGGTATTAGTTCATCAACTTCAGATACAGTTTTCACTGATGTAAGAACTTACACAACTAAGAGAGATTTTGATACAGCTAAAACATATAATCAAAATAACAACATTGGATACCTTGAAAATATCAAGATAGCTGGTACTTCTAATGATGATTTAGATGGAAGTTTTTCAATTGCCACCCCATTGAACTTTTCAGTGCTTGAGCAGCCTGTAAATAACATTTTCAATACCAATTCTGGTTGGTATAGAGGTGTAGATACAACATCAAACTATAGTGATGATAATGTAAGTATAGACACAAGACTTTATGCTTATAAAATTTTTGACAATCCAGTCAATCTTCAAGAAGCAAGTCATATAGGTATAGGTTTCTCAGTTGGTCTTGGAGCTACAGCATCAAAAATTGGCCAAATATACATGTATTTAGTCTTAGGCTATGGAGATACCGATCCAGCATTTAATAACGATATAAAGGTTGAATTTGATTCAGGACAATATTTCCCAACTACAAGTCCTAGCACATTGTATTTGTCTTCTCCTGATGGTTCTGAAATTGGATATAAACTTTTCGATGATTCTGACGCTACTGATTTAGCAGGTATTGGAAATTCAATCTACAAAAGGGTTAATTTAGGAAACTTGTGGCCATCACAGTACAGAACTTCTGTCAAAGGCTTGGGTTTTTATTGGTCATCAACCAAGGGTTGGAATCCTGAAAAACAAATAGCATTTGAGCTTACAACACCTACAGATGTTCAAATCAATCCATCACCATATAATTACAATGACCTTCTAACAGCTAAAAATTCTACAGCTACAAATGCAACATCATCATTGTTTAGTTATAATGAATCGTTGTATTCTGAAACTGGTAATTTTTTACTTAGATTTGATTCTGGATTAGATTCTACGGTTTACAATTTGTTACAATGGAATGTAGAACAGCCAGTCAATACTACATATTCAATTCAAACCAGAACAGATATTAATAATAGTGCTTTTAGTGACTTAAATAATCTTGATTTTACTGGTGATTTAGCTAGCGGTACTTTTAATTCTGTGTCTAATTCTGGAAGATATCTTGATGTTTTAGTGACAATGAATTCCAATACTGCGAGATCAAGCTCTCCTGTTCTTAACGAATTGAAAATTACATATTCTACAGTTGGTACTGGTGGCACAAAAACATACAACTCTAGATTTTCTAATTTCTCAACACAGCAAAGTGGATGGGAAACTGAGCAATATTATGCTAAAAATATAGGCTTTGGGTCTACATATGCTGATGGTGCAATAAATAAAAATAAAATGAAGATAGCGGATACATCTACAATAGGAAACTGGGTGTATCTTAGAAATAATACAGCTATACAAGCATATCCATCAGATTTAGAAGTTACTTATGAGGACGGTGTTGACACTGGTAGTATGTCAAACTACCTTTCACCTGTTCAAATTTATGACAACACTCTTTCAACGGGATTTAATCAGCCTACTGATTTTCAATTATTGACAGATGGTTCAAATTTATACTGTGATACAAAGAATGATAGAATAGTTCAGTTTGACCTGACTGGTACAATAACTAGGGTAATTCAAGGCAATATAAGGCTAAAAAATACTACTAGAGATTTTGTTGCTTTAGCTGCATATTTCAATCCAACTATCAATAAAATGTGGATTGCTTTCTCTCAAAACATTTCTAATTTTGAGCCAATAGATTTTACAAAGATATTTATAGAATTTGATAGTGTGACTATCAGATTAGATGACACAAGAATAGATACTAACAACACTGGATTATTTGAGCCTGTATTGAATTATTCTGCAACTATAGAAGTTACATTCTTAGATAATGATTTGGGAAATGCTTTAGTCACTTCTATCGCAAATGCAAGAACTAAAAAAGTAAGAATCGATTCTGGAGCTGTAGTTAATGGTGGAAGTCTAGAAAATTCAGTTGGCCTTGGGCAAAATACAACTACAGCTCCAATTAGAAAAACTAATAACTCGCTCACTTACATAAACACTATAAACACAACAACATTCTCAGGAGCTGCAACAACTTCAACTGGAGTGCCTGTCACAACAAAAGATGAAGTTTCTACTACTGACTTCAATGCTGATGACATTGTGCCTACTGATAATATTTTGGGACCTGATAGTCAATCTACAAATGTTTCTATTGACATTTATCAAGGTCCAATTTATTTTAGAAATATTTACAACCCTATCTCAGTGCATTATAGCTTAAGTAAAATTATTATTGCTCAACCTTTTACAAGTAGTGTAGTTGCATACAATGACAATACATCATTATCCACAGCATGGACAGTTCCGTATGATGTAGCAGGATTTATTGACACCAAACTTGGCTCAATCTATGAAATATCAGATGGAGTAGTGTTAATAGGTACACCATCAACTGGCTCCGATAATAATGGGAAACTAATCAAATACAGAGTGGTAAATGGACTAGTTGAAACTAACTTGATTTTTACAAATCTGGATGTAGTAAAAGCATTGCCTGGACCTGTTCAAGATCAATATTATGTTTTGTTAGACGATCAAATTGCAGATGGTGTAAATACTAGATTGAAATTAATTGATTCATCAGGAAATGTAATATCTACCTGGGGTGAAAATTATGAGCTGATCCATCCTAAAGGCTTGAGATTGTTGTCAAATAATAATATTTTGGTATCAGAGTAAAATGAATATTTCAAATCCAAAAAATACAAAAACATTAATAATTGATAATCTGCCTATCAATATCAATTCAATTACTGGCAAAATATCAAGAAACATAAATACATATTCAGCATCAATTAAAAATTTGGCAGTGATGAATTGCTACTCAACAGATGATCATGTAGCTTTCAACTTTATAAAGACATCAAATCAAGCTGTAAAGTGTATCTTCGAAATAGAGTTTGAGTCATTAGTAAAACAAACAAAAAATGAATTAATATTTTCAAAAGATGATAAGTTTTATTCTTTAAGTTGCAATCAAGCCATTTTTGAATTAGATGACACTGGAAGACTTGCAATAATATTCAATGACCCTAATACATATGTTTTCTTAAGAGAATATAATTACGATGGATTTAGGTCTTTGGCATTTGTATCAGGTGCAGACATTGTTGATGAAAACACTTATATGCCAGAATTTTCAATTGCAACTTTTGATGATGAAGATTTTACTATTTCAAGACCTATAAGATTTGGTGTTCCTATTCTTTCAACAGTACCAGCATCAATCGGAAGCAGTACAGTTACATCAGATATCAACTATTACAATACAGGTAAGGGAAACTACAAAAAGACTACTTATCTAAGAATAATTTGCAATAAAATTATGGAAAATATATCAGTTGGCGAAGCTTCCATAATGACATTGAAAGTTTACATGCCTAATGGCTTAGATACCGTAAAGCCACCACTGTATATTCCGATGTATCTAGTTTCAACTGATACAACAAATAATATTTCTATATATTCAGCAACTCACGATTTCTACATTCAAGGTAGTTTTGATGGTGTGGATTATGTTGATGGATATATGTATTTTGATGTTCAAGTACCTTTAACTGTACAAAAATCAATGCCAGTAGAGTTTGATTTTTCTCTTTGATAGGGTTTAGGATCCCCATCAAAGAATATATGAATAAATAACAAAATCCTTGGTGGAATTTTATGGCCTTTGATGTTTCAGTCATTTTACCCAACAATCTAAGAAGTGGATATCTACAATCAGAGTTTGTAGCGTCTGGCATTGCCTACACTACAAATAAATATTCAAAGGACCCAAATCTTGATAACAATAGAAACCAATTAAAATTAGGTTTTCAATTAAGAGATAAAAACACCAGATTATTAGTCGATTTGATAAGAGTGAATGCTCTTTATGTATCAAACGACCCATACTTTGAACCATCTTCCACAATCAGAATCAACAACTGGCCACCAAAACCTGAAGAATTTAACTCTGATTACAATTATGTCTATGATATAAATGCTTCCTATTTCTTTGACAATTCTTTGTCACAGGGAAGTTTTGGTGGAACTGTTGCTGGCACTGGTTTATTTATAATCAACAACTGGGCATTATCTGCTAATGGTGGACTTTCAAGAGTTTACTTAAAAGCTGTCGTAGAAGGCCCAGGTACACAACTTGTAGAGTATCCAAGTGGATATGGTATTTTTGACACAATTGTATGGGAAGGAGAAATACCTACTAGTCCAGCAAGTCCTGAGTTTTCATCCTTAAAAACTGGTTATATTGGTGAAAACACGATTGTAAATTTCAAGCCGTCATCTTCAGCAACATCACAGGTAAGTAGTCAGGGAATCTCGCATTACTTGGGAAGTTTGTACGAAGTCACTTCAACCGGAAATACTTTAGATTTATATCCAGCAATTGGATCTACTGCTAGAAGAAGCATATCAACATCAGCAAGTGTTGCAAGCACTACGTTAGCTTCATATTCATATGCTAGAAACTCTACAATATCCTCATATGAAAGTTACTCATATTCATTAGATAGTAACATCAACTTGGTGTGTTCATCCACAGGTGCAAGTGGAGTAGCCTTTTACACAGTTTCGAAAGTCCCATATTCATCTGATAAGCCAGATTTTCTAACTCAAGCAGCTTTTGGGTATACAGCTAGTGGCATTGCTGTATCTTCACATGTAACTTTAAAAATATATGATCAGCCATCGACTTCTGCAGGTTCAAAAGAAGTAGCATTAAGAGTTGATATTCCTGGTAATGATAATCCAACAGCTTATCTTTACACTATCAATGGTGGAGCGGAATCTGTAGCTTCACAGGTAACTACTTTGCCTAACAGTTTACTTCCATTGTTCAAGGCAGGTGGATTGCTAGAGCTTTATTATTCAAATGTTGATAGTACATATGCTCAAGTGGAAGGTTACTTCACTCCGTATCAAGACCAGTCACAAGATTCTAAAAAAAGTTATTTACTAGCAAATGCATTAATAAGTAGTTTTGGAGCTACATACTTAGGTGGAGCATTTAGTTACCATAATATTGGACCAGATTTATCTACTAGCTCAGTTATATTATCAGAATTGACAATAGCACAAGCTAAAAATAAATTGTCATTTGACTTTGGTGATGCATCAAGAGAAGACTTAAATAATATCAATTATCCTCTTGTAAGCATTACAAACACTTGGTCTGAAGATTTAAATAGCGAATATATTTCTCTTACTGACTTACCTTCAGGATTATCAGTATCTTCGTCTATTGGGTCTACCTATTATCAAGTAAATAAAATTGACTCATCAGATTTATATCAAGTTCCAGGCATTTTTGAACTTCAATTGTATAGACCAAGCTTATCTGACGCATGCTCTGTAACTGTAGATATTCTTCATAAAACTGATGATTTTTATGTTGCTTTTAGTCCTACATCTTCGTATAGGCCGCATACTATAAACAATTTACAGGTTGAATGGGATAGGCCTCTAGGTTCTAGATTGCTTGAAGAAAATGCATATTCTACAAGCCCTATCAATGCTGCTACTATTTTAGTAAAGTTTAGTAAGGACAAGAAAAATATTTCTTTATTTCAGAGAAATAGTGATGGCTCTTATAACAAGCATACCTTAAGGTCTTACACACCTTCAACCACTAAAGATAAATATATAATTCAAATTTCTGACCAAATACCAACAAATATAAAAGGGTCTAAAAATTCCACCAGCATTAATTCCACATGGATTTTAGTTAAGAAAGTAAATGGACAAAAGATTGATTTAATTGGTCAAGTTCAGCTTGCTAAAAAATTAAATGTTTCTAATGATGGATTAGGGTATTATGCTGCTTGTGGTTTTATAAAATCATCTTTTGATAGTTCTTCATCTGTAAACTATAATAGAATATTTGAATTTTCATACAGTGCTTTGCCTAGCTTGTATGATAAACAAAATGAAACTTATGATAGCATAAAAAGCACTGTATTATCGCCACAAGGGCTGAGTGTTGATAAACATTACCTTGGTTTAGATTTACTTTCATCATCAACTGATTTTGTAGGATTTAATTATAAAAATCCAATATCAAGTTCTTTAGCTTCAACAGTATCAGCTGCATCTGATGGTATTAATTATTCTGTATCAAGTTTAGCCTCAGCAACTGTAGATGGGGTCTCATTAGCTGGATTGGGAGTAAGTAGTTACGTTATACTCAAGGACCAATTAGAAACTTCTGAAAACGGGTTGTATATAAAGACCTCGAATAACTCATTTACTAAAGTAACAGCATTGAGTAACAAGCCATATGAAGTAAATGGTGGGACAGTAAACAATAATATTACCTTTTATAGCAATCAGATTGAACAAAACAATCAGATTTTTGAGACATTCACATCTACTGCTTATTTTAAACAAATAACAATTGACACAATATCTCCTTTCGTTAGTTCTATAAGACCGTCATTGTTAGAATTCAAAATGAATGTTTTGGATTATGAAAATCAATTTGACCTTTCTAAATTAAAGTTAAGATTCTATTCCAATTCTAATGATCTGCCAGATAGTGCTTCACCACTTACTGACTGGTTGAGTATTGACTATTCACCATTTACATCAGGATTTTTACCTGCTCCGAATAATGGATTGGTGCAAGTAAAATTAAATAATGCATCCAATGAATCTCCTTTGGTTTCTGCATCAGACAAGATTTGGTTATTAGTGTCTGCTCCTTTCAATTGTTCTTTTGCTGAAGCTTATGGGCCACAATATCAAAATAGAACTTTCATCACATCTGGTAAATTTAACAATTACCAACTTGCAGATAATTTATGGCACAAGCTTTATGCAAGAGATTATGAAAAAACAAAAAATACTACCCATATTGCTCAACAACATTTTAGGTTAAGAGCATTGTCTCATGCACAAGTATCTAGCTTTGCCACAAATTTATCCTCACCTGCTACAGTGGATATTGTTGGTCCTACATATAATAATTCTTTTCCAAAAATTGAAAATGGAGCCTTGAACGCTACAAGATTAATTGAAATGTCAATTTTAGCTGAAGATTCAGTTTCTGGAATTATGGCATTCAGAGTTGGAAGAGATATTGATAATTATAGAACACAATATACTCCATGGATGTCTTGGAATGAGTTTGTAGTTAGCTCAACTGGTAAATATACAATTTATCTTTATGGCAACTTAAATTATTATGATAATGGAGCAGTGGATAGTGTCATTGATATTCAAAATATTGGATATTCGGGACCAAGAAAGATATGGGTTCAGCTCCTAGATTTTGCAGGAAATGTAAGCGAATCTTATCCATTGACTTTTGTTGCTCAATCTTGGGGATTAGTAGATACAATGCCTCCTGTAGGATATGCAAATTTCTATAATCCTAAAACTAATTCTTTGACAGAACTTACTAATCTTACTAAAGCTGTAGTAAAGCTTGATGCTACTGATGTAGTGTCGGGGGTCAAAGATCTTAAGTATAGATTTGTTAAAGATTCTGGTGCGGAAGAATGGTCAGATTGGGAACCTTATTCTTCGTTCAAAACAATTGATTTTACAAATGAAACAGATGGAGTTAAAAAAGTTGAATTTGTTTTTAGAGATTATGGAAACAATGCTATTCAACCAGAAATAAAATGGGAAAAAGTTGTGAGGCCAAATAAATGAGCAGAACAATGTTTACAGCTTCATCAATTTGGCGTGGTCCAGATGATGCTGAACAAGTTGTATATTTTTCAGGAATAACTCAAGAAACTTTTG
>JACCDO010223891.1_pt1 | contig 18329 bp, 21 predicted proteins | sample 7446101 | NCBI WGS metagenome assembly JACCDO01 (sample SAMN15323440, study PRJNA562643) | freshwater metagenome | isolation source: river surface water | place: USA:Blue River Watershed | collected 2017-08-16 | reverse complement strand
GCAGGGTTAGCTGAGGGGATGGCGTTTGCCCAATCCAAAAACTTATCTTTATCTCAAATACTCAGCATTCTTTCTTCGGGTGCTGCGCAATCCTATAGTGTGACAGCCTATGGGGAAAAAATGATACAAAAGGATTGGCAAGCCACCTTTTATCTCAAGCACTTCTTAAAAGATTTAAGGATTGCGATTCAACATGCAACCACACCAGTTCCAATCGCGATTGTCGTTGAAAATTTATTAAAGCAACTGGTAAAAGATTATGGCGAAAAAGGTGTTCAATCGATTATTCAAGCTTATCTAAAATAAATTACTTACCGTAAATTTGATACAACAACCACTGCACAAGTTTAGTAGGCAATAACCATTTTAAGAATTGTAAAATTTTATATTGCAATCCGACCGTCACATGAATGGGTGGATTTTTTTGAGTTACCAATCGAAGGCAAACCTTGTAGACCGATGATGCAGGTAAACCACCTTTTTCATCTTTTTCCATCACAGCGAGTGAACGTTCAAAGCGAGTTCGATAAGGAGATGTTGGTTTGGTCAATCGTTGTCTTTGATTGGAAAAATTTGATTTTGTATCACCGGGTTTGACATTAACTACACGAATACCAAAAGGTTTGAGTTCTTGTCGTAGTCCTTCTGTATACGTTGCTACACTTGATTTTGTCATAGAGTAAAACGTTTGAAAGGGGATCGTAAAATCACCGGCAACAGATCCAATATTGATAATCAATCCTTTTGTAACTTTAAGCATAGGTAGCATTGTTTGCGTGACTTGATGAAGACCCATAACGTTAACGTCAAAAAGGCGTTTCACTTCTTCAACTGGGGTTTCTTCAACTGCACCAGCAATACCATAACCGGCATTATTAATTAACACATCAAGTTGTTTGTAAGTCGATTTAATGTACGTTAACACTGTTTGAATGGATTGAGCTTGTGTGACATCCATGATTTGCGCATCAAACATAGGTTTGGTCTTGGGTAAATTGCGAGCGACCCCAATGACACGGTAACCAGCTTTAGCAAAGCCTTCGGCGACAGCATAACCGATGCCTTGAGAAGCACCTGTTACTAAAATGACGGATTGTTTACTGAATTTCATGAAGCATGCTCATCAATGCTTTTTCATCCATTGGAACTTTTTTTAACACTTCATCGATGATGGCAACCGCTTCGTCAATGAGTGGCTTGGTATGTGTTGCAGTGTAACTCGTACGAATTAAACATTGACCTTCTGGTGCTGCTGGTGGAATCACCGGGTTTACATAAACACCGTGCTTATAGAGTAACTTTGCAATCACGAAGGTCCGCATCATTGTGTAAGTGTAGATTGGGATAATGGGCGTGATCGTATCGTTCGCTAATGGAAATTTCTTTTCTATCATTTTTTTACGAGCATATGCGGCAATGTCCAATAAAGCTTTAGGACGTTGGGGTTCTTTTTTTAGAATACGCAAGGCGGCCAATGCACTTGCAGTTGATGCAGGTGTTAAGGCTGCGGAGAAAATAAACGGTCTTGATTTGTGTTTGATGTAATTGACAACTTCTTTTTTGCCAACCATAAATCCACCAATAGAAGCAAGTGATTTTGAAAAAGTTGACATGATCATATCGACTTCATCATGCAGTCCAAAATATTCTGCAGTTCCTCTTCCTTTTGCGCCAAGCACGCCAAATGAGTGAGCGTCATCGACCATCACTCTTGCGCCATATTTTTTAGCAAGTGCAACGATTTCAGGAAGTTTCGCAATATCACCAGACATCGAGAATATGCCATCGGTCACAATCAATTTTCCAGCTTTGGGATCAGCTTCTTGCAGCAATTGTTCGAGATGTTTCATGTCATTATGGTTATAACGAACGGATGAAGCAAAACTTAAACGGATGCCATCATAGATACACGCGTGATTTTCTCGATCAGAAAAAATAATGTCATCGCGACCAGCAATTGCAGAAATAATCGCTAATGTAGATTGAAAACCGCTTGGAAAAGTTAACGCTGCTTCTTTTTCCATAAATTCAGCGAGTTCTCTTTCTAAATCTAAATGTAGCGTTAAGGTTCCATTTAAGAATCGTGAACCTGAAACACCGGTTCCGTATTTCTTGACTGCTTTAACCGTCGCATCAATCACTCGCTTATCACCCGTTAATCCTAAATAGTTATTGGAACCGATCATCACTCGGCGTTTACCTTCCATTTTAACGACGATATCTTGTTTACTTTCCAACGCGTGGAAGTAAGGATAAATTCCTAAATTAATTGCATTATCAACATCTTTGAATTCATATGCTTTTTTAAATAAATCTGCCATATTTTTCTCCGAATTTTCTTTAGTTTAACAATGCTACAATAATATCATTATTAAGCTAAATTATGTATATGAAGGGCAAGGAACCAACGATGAAAAAGAAAATCGATCTTAAAAAGTTAACCCCTATCCAACGGGCTGTTACGCTTGAAAGTGCAACAGAACCACCCTTTCAAAATGAATTTTGGAATCATAAGGAAAGAGGACTCTACGTCGATGTCTTAGATGGAACGCCTTTATTCACCTCAGAAGATAAATTTGATTCGGGTTGTGGTTGGCCAAGTTTTACAAAACCCATTATTGAAGCAGTTGTTTTAGAACGTCATGATTATTCCCATGGGATGATTCGCACAGAAGTAAGAAGCCAAGATTCTGACGCTCACCTTGGACACGTTTTTGATGATGGCCCACAAGATAAAGGTGGTCTTCGTTATTGTATTAACTCTGCTTCGTTAAAATTTATTCCTTTTGATCAACTCGAACTTCATGGCTATGGTGAATTTAGAAAATTCTTTAAAAAGAAATAGAGGACACTATGGAATCAATTAATCTAATTATCAGTGAATGGATTCAAAGTTTCCGAAATGAATTTTTAGATGCATTCTTTTTATTCATCACCGAGTTCGGTGATGAAACTATTTTTTTAATTGTTGCCGCGATTCTTTATTGGACCTTTGATAAACGTTTTGCCTATCGATTGGTCCTCTTTTTCCTTTATGGTGCGGTCATCAATGGAAGTTTAAAGTTCTTAACCAATTCTCCTCGTCCCTATGTTGAATATCCTGATCGAATCACTTTAGTTGGTGAAGGATCAAGTGGTACGTCATTACCAAGTGGTCACGCTCAAAATAGCTCAATCCTTGGTTTAACTTTAAACGAAAAGTCGACATCATTCGGTAAATGGTTCTCTACATTTTTATTCATGATGGTTGGCTTGGTCATGGTATCAAGACTTTATTTAGGTGAACATTATTTAAGCGATGTCATCTTTGGTTTAGCGATTGCATTTGCTTACTACACCCTTGTTAATCAAATTCAAGCAAAAGGAAAAGTTCCTACTTGGTTGACTTGGATACCATTAGCGCTTTTGATACCAACCGCTTTATTAACGAATGATAAGAATGTTTATTTGGCCTCAGCAAGTATTGTAGGTTTTACAATCGGATTTCCACTCGAACTAAAACATATTGGTTTTTCCATCAAAGGACAATGGTGGCAACAAATGCTAAAAGTCGTCATTGGTTTAGGTGTCGCTTTAGCGTTACGCATTGGTATCAAGGTGATTTTTGAAATGGGATTATATTCCATCGACTTTGAAAATAATCCATTATTAACAGATCAATTGTTAGACTTTACAAGATATCTCATCATCGCCTTGTGGATGACACTTGGTGCGCCATTATTATTTAAATTGTTATTTAAAACAAAAGCTCAACAATAAATTAACGTTGTTTAGCAGGAGTTGGTTTGATTCCTGCTTTCATCATGGGTTGATTCACGAAATATAGTAATCCGAATAGGAGCATCAAACCACCAGAGGCAATCATCAGCCATTCGATATCGATGATATCTGCTAAGGGTCCAAAAAAAGCAATCCCGATTGGCATTGCAATTGAATTGATCATCGTAGAAATACTGGTGACCCGTCCCATATAGGCTGGATCCACTTGTTCTTGAAGAATGACTGTCACGGGGGTGTTATAAAACGGTAGAACGATACCTTGCATGAGCATAAAAGCGAAATACACATAAAAATTAGAAACAATCCCTAACATCAACACACCAAATCCCATGATGGAAATGGCAATACCAGCTGTCACAATACGATTTTTAAATCCACCCCACCAGGCAACAACAAGCGCACCGATCGTCATTCCGAGTGAAAAAGAAACTTCAACCATCGTTAATCGGAACACTTCATCTCCATAATTTTCAAACGATCTCACCACTTGCAGTGGCGATAAAAACGCGACGGGTGAAACCAGAATCAAAACGAAAAATAAATAAATGAAAAACGGGATCAAGAATTGATGGGTTTTAACATACTTCAATCCTGCAGTAAAATCTTGGAATCCATTCGTTGTTTTTGGTTTTCCTTCGTTAACGTGCTTAGGAATGGTGACCAATAATAGAAGCGTTAACACCCCAATCACCGCAGTGACTGTATCAATATAAAATAAAAATCCAATGCTAAACCACGAGATTAAAATGGCAGCGACAATCGGACCCAAAACGTTAAATGCAGATTGAATGCCAGTTTGAATACCTTGAACTCTCATCAACTTATCTTGTGGCACCATTAATGGAATAGCTGCACCAATCGCAGGTCCATGAATCGCTTGACCGATACCACGAACGGCAGTAACAGCAATCAGCATCCAAATTTCAATATTTCCTAACGAAAATAGAATGGCAGTAATCAAGGTTACCAAGGCAATTGTGCCATCTGCAATCACAATTAAAAGTTTTCGATTCATTTTGTCAGCAAGCACGCCAGCAATTGGAGAAAAAATAAGTAACGGAATAAAGGAAGCAATAATCGAAATCGTTAAAATAGTTCCGGATTCAGTTTCAAGATTGATATACCAAAAAATCGCATATTGAACCAATAGAGAACCGACAAATGAAATCATTTGACCAGCAATAAAGAATGTAATGTTACGTTTCCAATTTTTCATCATTTTTTACCCAGCGAATTATAGCACAGATTATTTTTGCGCCATGTCCCAGTCTTTTTTTAGAATCGAATAAAGACTGGAGTCTTGAAATCCATCATTAGACCGATAGTATTGCCTAAGGACCCCTTCATGTTGAAATCCAGTTTTAATTAAGACAGCACCACTTGCAGGATTGTAAATGGAATGATGGGCTTCTAAGCGATTAAAACCAATCACACCAAATGCATAGTCCTGAACAGCATCTAAGGCTTCGGTCATATAACCTTGATTCCAATATCGTTTCATCAAAGCATATCCAACTTCACCGCGTTCAAAACCATCATGAACGGAATGAATACTAATCGTTCCCACTAACGATCCATTTTTTAATTGAATGCCCCATACATAAAATTTAGGATCTGGATAATTACTCATCCAATAACTGATGATTCTTTTTGTTTCATCGACTGAGATATGCGGTTTCCACGATAAATATTTCACCACATCCATATCGGTAGCCCAACCTAAAAACATACTTTCAGCGTCCGCTAATTGCAAGGGCCGTAAAATTAATCGATTGGTGGTTAGTTTAATGGTTCCTTGGTGATTCATCAGTGTTGCAAGATTGTGATATCCGAGAGTATAAGCGAATACATCTGCTCTTCTATTTTAACAAAATTTTGGAATTGAATGGTAAGATTGCCCGGTGTAAGCTGCACCCATCCGTGTTGATAGGTTTGAATTAGAGCGGTGATGTTGATACAAATTGGCTTTTGATTGATGAGCATGACTAATGAAGGTAATCCTAGATCGACCTCATCCATAATCGTTCCACCTGAAAATGTAAGAGACATTTGAAATAAACCTTGTTTCAGGTTTGAAATGATTAAGGTTTCATTGAGTTCTTGAAAGGTAATGGTTTCTTCATCCTGATTGATGTTGGCATTCGTTTCAACATTCAATGGATCAAAGGATAAACGAAAAATTTCAACAGGAAGAGGTTTGAGTAGATAACCAAGGTATAGGCCAATCAAACTAAAAAGGAACAAGGATAGAATAATGATTGGAATGGGTGCCTTGGATGGTTTCATTAATATTCTTTGGGAAAAACAAAACCACTACGTTTGGTGTTGAGTGGCTTAATCATTTGTTTTATTAAATCACTCTTTATTTTTAAATGCGGAGGAATGGATAACGCTTCGCCTAGTGTTTCATAGGGTTCTTCTTCATCAATAAAGCCGGGCCCTTCGGTGGCAAATTCAAATAACACTTTTGGATAAATTCGCGCATAAAGGGATTGGAAATAATACCGATCTACAAAACCAGAATTTGGAATTTGGTTTTGTAATAGATGCACTCTCCATTCATCTAGTTCTTCTTTATCTTTAATTCGAAAGGCCACATGATGGACACTACCATAACCTTGCATCGCTTGACCCATCATTCTTTGATAATCGATCACCACACCGGCACCATTGCCTTTAGGTGTCATTTCGTAAAGTGTCAATGATCCTTCTTTTTTAATCAACGATAAACCCATGACTTGGGTCAATTGACGGTCCATTAATTCCAATTCATTGACACGAATAAAAATGGGACCTAAACCGATAATGGCAAATTCATCGGGAACTGGACCAAGGTGCCATGGTTCACCACCGGCAACACCTGGAACTTTTTCATCAGATACTAGCGTGTACATTTGTTCATCAAAGTCCATAAAGTGAAGCCATTTTCGACCGAGTAAAGTTTTGATGGATTCATGTTTAATTTGATAACGTTGAAAGCGTTTGAGCCAGTATTCTAGACTTCGATCATCTTTCACTCGGAAGGAAGTTCGATAAATTTCATTGGTGCCACGAACCGCTTTAGGAGATTTTGCAAAATCAAAGAACGTCATATCGGTTCCAGGATGACCACGGTCATCTGCAAAAAATAAGTGATAAGCGCGGACATCATCTTGATTAACTGTTTTCTTCACAAGTCTTAATCCCAAAATTCTGGTGAAGAATTGATAAATCTCACTCGCGGATGACGTGATTGCCGTGACATGGTGAATGCCACCTAATGGTAATGGTTTTGTATTCATATCGTTAATTCTCCTAAGACAAAAAATGTAAGGGTGCCTCTGGTTAAAAGTTCACCTTCAGCATTGAATAATTCCACAACGGTTCTCAATAAGGATCGACCCGCTTGTATCACTTTTCCTTTGGCGATGATTTTGGTTGTGATATTAGCAGCCTTAATATAAGACACATTTAATTCGATGGTGACGATCCTCTTCATCTTGGTGAGTGAGGCAATTGCAGCAACGGTATCAATCAAACCGGCTAAGGCTCCACCGTGAACGGAACCAAAACGATTGAGGTGGTCTGGTTTAGCTTGCCAATGGACTTCAGCTTCTCCATCTTTCAGTTGAATGATCTGTGGATCTATAAAATGATCGAAGTTTTTCCCTTCAATCATCGACAAATATTGTGATTTTAATTTATCAATTTGATCTTTTTTTATCATAAAAGCATTTTAGATGCGTAAGTTTTCCTTAATACATATAATAATCGCAACCAACTGAATTTACTATTGGTTTCCACATGTTCATTAGGTTTTTCAAAAGGAGATCATACAAATGATTAAAAAATTCTATCTTGTAGGAATAGGTTTGTTAGTCGCAAGTTGCAGTAATACATCAACCAGCGAACTTTCATCCATTCAACCTTCGATAAGTTCTGCCACTGTTACGTCAACTGATGATCAATCTAGTAATGTAAGTGTTTCATCAAATCAAACCAGCAGTGCCTTGGTCACGTTGAATTCTAAGTGGTCTATTGCAATGGGTAATGCAAATGTCACCCAGTTCTACTCCATTTCTGAAAATCTAACATCTGATTTAACTTCTACCAAAGTCATTGAAGTTCAAAAAGTTTTTAATTTAGATGGTAGTTTCTATGGTTTTGTTTATGAAGCTCTTGTCGATGGAAATGGTGGATGGAACTCCAATCGTTTCAGAGTTGGTTTAGCCAACTCTACGTATCTTGGTTTTCAATCAGTGGAAGATCGGGAACACGGAAACTTTGGAGATATCATCATTAACGCTCTCAAAAATTCCTTAAAAGGAAAAGCTGCCGTTTATTCAAATGCTTGGGAAATTATGATTAGTGCCAACGAAACCGTTGCTGCTGGAACCGCTTCAGAAACCATTAATCCAATTGCAGATGCCCTTGAAGCAATCACCACTCACTATTTATCCCAAATTAATGTAGAATAAAATTGAGGAAACCAATATGCCAAAACCATTTATCCCACCCATGAAAGGTAACAAAGGTCCTTTCATTCCTAACCAACCTAAGCAAGTGAATCGTCCTACGGTCACCGTTCCTAAACCATTGAATCGTCGTCCTGGTGGTCGTGGCGGTTAATACTCATTCTTTCTTAACAATTTTCGGTCATCTTTTCATTGAAAGGATGACCTTTTTTATTTATGATTAACAACAATGGAACGAATCATTATTGGTATTGCAGGCGGTACAGCTTCAGGTAAAACAACCTTAGCAGACGTTCTCTTATCTGAATCAGGTAAGGGTAATGCTGTGATCATTCGTTTAGATAACTACTATCGCCACCGTATTGATTTAACGTTTGAAAAACGTGCCGCTCTTAATTATGATCACCCTGATGCCTTTGATGTCACCCTCGTCATTGATCATTTAAAAGCGTTAAAAAATGGAATATCCATTGAACAACCAACCTATGACTTCGTCAATCACCTTCGCGCAAAAGCAACCGTGAAAACCAATCCTGCACCTGTGATTATTGTGGAAGGCATTCTCACCTTTGCGATTTCGGAAGTGTTGAATTTATTAGATTTTAAAATATATGTTGATACACCAGCTGACATCCGTGTCTTAAGACGTGTGCAAAGAGATATTGAAGAACGCGGACGAAATTTTAAAAGCGTCACGAATCAATATATTCAAACCGTTAGACCGATGCATGATTTATTTGTTGAACCATCCAAGATTCACGCCGACATTATTGTTCCAGAAGGGGCATTCAATCCTAAAGCTACAGACTTATTATTAACGAAAGTTGCTTCTTTAGTCTCTGAATTTCATCAAGCAGAAAAGAAAAAAAAGAAATAATTACTTCTTTTGCATTGCCTTACGATGAGCTGCTTCAATTTTGAGTCTGACTCTTTCAAATTCTTTTGGATCATTTAAATCATCGAGTTCTAAAAATAATACTTTATCACCAGCAACTTTATAATTTTTATAAATGCGATTAAGAACATCATAATAATGGTCATAATGGAAATTTAAATAATCTTCTTGTCCTTTTTCAATGTTTCTTCCACGTTTTTTAACATAACGGAACAACTCCTGTTTGGGTCTCATCAACACCACTTGCATATCAAGATCAGGTAAACGCTTTAAGTGAGCGTCGGCAATCGCATAAGTTAAGGCAACTTCAGTGGCACTCATAAAACCTTCTAGTCTTAACATTTCTGCAAAGACGAGGTTTGAGTAAAGGGTTGAATCACAGATGACGTGGGGTAGATCTTTTGTTTTCCACATTAAAAGGAACAAAGCGCTATAAAAAGCATTTTGAGAAAGTAGGGCAAAGGTTTCTTTATCTTCGTAAAAATAAGGTAGATAAGGATTCTTTTCAACCGGTTCCTCTAATAAAGGATAACGATAATAATCCGCTAACATTTTGGCTAAGGTTGACTTACCTGAACCGATGGGTCCTAAGATGCCTATTCTCATATCTTTACCTCTAATTCATTCATATTATAGTCACTTCACGAATAAGTGAATCGATAAGTTTTCAATGCAAAGAAAAAGGACCAGTTTTGGTCCTTTATGGTCGAATAAATGATAATTGTAAATTTTTAACCTAAGTCGATTTTTTTACCCTTTAATTTAAAGATAACGGCTTCACAAATATTTTTTGTATGATCGCCTGCTCTTTCAAGGGTCCGAATAATGTTAAAGGTGTCTAATAGACTCATGACATTGGTGGTGTTAACAACTTTAGGAATTTCGTTGAAGGCTTTTTTAAGTTTGGCGTCAATAAATTGGTCTTGGTTCGCAATCGTATAGGTGTCTTCTAAAACTGGTTTAAAGAACAAACTTGTCGCTTGTTGGAACATTTTCATAAAATCATCAAACATATCATTGATGTAGATTTTGAATGGATCATAGAGTGGCTTCGTTAAAATAATGAATTGAGAGATGGTTTTAGCATAATCGCCAATTCTTTCAACGTCGTTTGCAACACGAATCATGGCAATCGCAGACCTTAAATCTTTTGCAACCGGAGCTTGTGTAGCTAAAAAAGTAAGCACGGATTCGTTAATCAGTTCATCCAAGTTATTAACTTGTTCATCACGTTTGATAACTTGAAGGGCCAATTTTATATCGGTTGTTTCTAAAGCCTTCTTGGCGTCACGATGCATCGACGAGACCAAATCAATCATCTCTTTAAGATTTTTTTCAATTTCACGAATTTCGGTTTCAATTAATGTGGTCATAATCGCTCCTATCCAAACCTTCCGGTAATATAACTTTCTGAACGTGGATCTTTTGGTGTTGCAAAGAAAGTTCTAGTTTCATCAACTTCAATCAAGTCACCCATTAAGAAGAAAGCGGTTTGATCAGAAATGCGGGCCGCTTGTTGCATTGAGTGGGTTACGATTATTATTGTATAGTTTTTCTTTAATTCGACAATCAATTCTTCAATTTTTGCAGTGGCAATCGGATCAAGTGCCGAGGTGGGTTCATCCATCAATAATACTTCTGGATTCATCGCCAATGCCCGGGCAATACATAAACGTTGTTGTTGACCACCAGAAAGTTCAAGCGCAGAACGTTGCAGACGATGCTTAACTTCGTCATAAAGGGCCGATTTAACCAATGCTTCTTTTACCAATGCATCTAATTCCTTTTTACTATAACTTCTTTGGCACCGTGGTCCATAGGCCACATTGTCATAAATGCTCATTGGAAATGGATTGGGTTTTTGAAACACCATCCCAATCCGTTTGCGAATATCAATCACATCTGTTTTTTTATCATAAACTGAAATATCACCAAACCATACAGAACCTTGAATCGTCACATCAGGAATTAAATCGTTCATACGATTTAATGTTCGTAGAAAAGTTGATTTACCGCATCCAGATGGACCAATAAGAGCAGTGACACTCTTTTCAAAAATCGTAAGATTGATATTTTTAAGAGCTTGATTTTTCCCATAAGACAATGAAAGATTTTGAGTATCAAATATTTTTTTCATGAAACCATGCCTCCAAGTTTACCCTTTAAAATTTTTGTAGAAATAAATTTTATCAATAAGTTAAGTATTAAAACGATCGCAAGGATAATGATAGCAATCGTGGATGATAATTCAATGTTGGCAGGTTCATCCGTCATCATGGAATAAATATGAACTGCAAGCGATGTGGATTTATCCGTCAAGGTGATTTCATCTCTAACAATGGATCCTATGGCAAAGATTAATGCTGCAGACTCTCCTACAATCCGACCAATACCTAAGAGTACGGCTGCTAAAATGCCAGGAAGTGCATTCGGAACAACCACTTTGAATGTTGTTTGAGTTCTAGAGGCACCAAGGGCAAGCGATGCATTTCTGTAATCCATTGGCACCACTTTAAGACTTTCTTCTGTCGTTCTAATAATAATCGGTAATAAAATAACAGATAGCGTTAAAGCTCCAGAAATTAAATTTCCACCTGTGGCATCTGTTAAGGTAACCGTTAAGGGAATAAAAATCGCGACACCTAGCAAACCAAAGATAATGGAAGGGACACCTGTTAGCGTTTCAATAAAGGAACGCATCGCCATGGTAAATTGAGATTTTCTAGCATATTCATTGAGATATAAGGCTGCACCAACACCCACAGGTATTGCAATCAAGAGTGTCAATCCAATTAACCACAACGTTGTGATAATGGAACCCCCAATGCCACCACCTTTGGTAATGACTTCAATTTCAAAGATTGAATTCGAAGATTCAAGTTCATTAACCATCCGTTCAACACCACGTCTTGCCAATGATGTAGCACGATCGTTATAGGAAATTTTTTGGATTAAATATTCTGGTAATAAAATAAATTCATCACCTTCAATACCTTTATTTTTCAAAGAAGCCAAAGGTGAATCTGGGTGAATATAGGCAAGTTGTATGGAGGCTTGTCCTAATAAATCAACACCCTCAACTAATCCCATTCCCCATTTGGGTGAATAAAAGACATTTTGATCGAGTAACGTTTCTGGTTCACACAAACAAAACTCAGTTTGGTTTTCTAATGGCTCACCCAAAATGGTTGTGGATTCATACGGATAACGAATGAGATCAATATTAACCAATGACCAACCTTGATTAAACACAAAAATGAGAATTGCACCCAATGTTAAGAACGATACCGAGGAAAAGAAAAAAGTCATACCTTGTAATAATCCATCGAGAATCAATCTTAATCTGAATTTAGACATGCACTCTTCCAACCTTGGATTTATCAAAATTTAAAATGAAATTAACCATTAAGATAATCACCATTAACACCAAACCTATCGAGAAACGAATTGTGTAATCTAGACCTACTGTTTCTTTCATCCCTTGTAACATGGTTGAGGTAAGCGTGGCAGTGGTTTCAAATAAGGCAAACGAAATACCCGATCGCCGCGAGCCTGCAACTAAACTGACTGCAGTGGCTTCACCAAGCGCACGACCTACGCCTAAAATCGCCGCGGTAAAAATACCTGATTTAGCAGAAGCTAACACAACTTTAAAATTCGTTTGCGTTGGTGTTGCGCCTAATGCAAGTGACCCTTGAATTAATTCCTTTTGTACAGAGCGAATCGCCACCTCGGCAATCACAGTCATGGTCGGAATAATCATGATCGCCAATACAATCACTGTGGATAAGACTGAAAACCCTGCAGAGGATTGGAAACCCACAACTAAGGATAAGTTATAAACCAAATCTAAAATCACACCCGCGCCAAATAAGCCATAAACAATCGAAGGAATAGCTGCGAGTATTTCTGTAACGGTCCGCAATGTGTTCCCTAAAGGTTTGGGGGCAATCTTGGCTATAAATAAGGCAGAAAAAATCGAGACTGGCATTGCAAGGAGTAGACTCAATAACGCGATATAAAGGGTACTGATAATTAAATATCCAATACCGTAAGCATTGGACGCAAAGGTGGGCCCATCTAAATACACAATGCCAGTTAAAAATCTTAAAAGATTAACCGAACCCAAACCATCGTTATTAGAAAAAAATGGAGAAAGGCCTCTTTCAATGATCACCAATACCACCATCACAATAAAAGATGCTGATAATAATGCCATGAAAAAAAGGATTTTTTCAACGAGTTGATCCATCCATTTTTTGGCTTGGTTTGTTTTCATAAGCTTAAATAAATTATACCGAGGGGGTCTCCCTCGGTATAAGGTCTAATTTGTTATGATTTGGTTAGATTTATAAAGCGGCTTCTGCGGTTAAGGCTTCAGCCCAAGTTCTAATCGGACTTGCTGATGCTTTTTCATACATTCTCTTTAAAATATCTGCATTCACATTTAATAATGGGTTGTCTTTGTGAACGATTGCAACAATTGCATCCCAAGCTAATTGACCATATTGCTCAGTTGGTAAGGCAACATCTCCAACTTTCTTTTCTGCATCCGTAAAGTTTCTGGAAGCAAAGCCAACGTCTTTACCAACGGCCGTATCTTTAATGGCTGGATCATTGGTACGCTTATAAGCATCCCCTGAACCTGTGTGTTCATGTTCAGCGACGAAGTTACCACATCGTGGTTTGAAAGATGCAGTCACGGCTTTAGCAACTTTTTCGATAGAATCTGAACCACCAAATCGGACGGTTACAGCACTATTGTCTTGGTTACAAACTGGATAACTAGCTTTGATATCATCCCAACGTTGAGTCGCTTCTAAGGCAACTGCACCCGCACCAGCAATGGTATCTTCACCTTCAATGGTCACCATGAAGGCAACAAAGGCATTGGCGATATCTTCAACGGTTTCAGTTGGGAAGTCACCTTCTGCTCTTAGCATCCAGTTAAAAGGTCTCTTTAAACCATAAGAGTTATCAATAACAGATTCTTCGCTTGCGACAACGTTATTAAATTTTAAAGGTTTGATGTTGTTGTTCACGGAAGATAAAGAAACGTAACCGATACCATACTTATCGGATCCACTCATCGCTGTTAAGATAGCGGTGTTATCTGCGATTAAGAATCCATCGGTTAATAAGTTGTCATTTTTTGCTGCAGTACTGAATCCGATACCACCCATAAATCCATCACGTGTTCCTGATGTTGTATCACGGGTATAGAGAACGATATTGTTGCTAGTTGTAAATGCAGGAGCAAGCGATGTTGTTGAAGACGCGCTGGACGATGAAACCGTTGTACCGCAAGCAGCCAAGATGACCGCGAGTGAAGCAAACAAGGTTTCTTTCTTTAATTGCATGTTCATTGATTTTCCTCCTCATGAATTCATACGCCTTCAATATAAGAGGAGTGGTTGTTAAGATGATAAAGTTATCGTAAAGATTTGATAAGGATTAGGTTAAATGCGGAATCGTAAGTGTAAAGGTTGTGCCTTTACCTAATTGGCTTGAAACTTCGATGGTGCCTTGATGAGCCTGAATAATCGCTCTAGTTATCGCTAATCCAAGGCCTGATCCGCCACTCACGCGGGTTCTTGCAGCATCAGTTCGATAGAAACGATCAAATATTCTCGCTAAATTTTTGGGTTCAATACCGCGTCCAGTATCCGTAAAATAAAGAATGAGATTTTGATTCTTTAATTCGCTTGTTATTTGAATATAACCCTTATCTGTGTAACGGATTGCATTCGACATTAAGTTAGAAAATATAAGAAAAAACTTGTCACGATCGACAAAGATGTTTAAATCCTTGGGAATTTTTAATTTGAACTGGAGTTCTTTTTTTTCTAATTCTAATTGATGAACTTGTTTCACTTCGTTTAAAAGCTCAAGCATAGAAAACTTAGTTTTGATCAGGGTTTGAAAACCATGTGTGCCAATTTTCGATAGATCGGTCAGCTCATTGATAAGACGTTGCAATCGAGATGATTCACTTGCAATCATCTCTTGAAATTCTTTGGTTTCTTGGATCGTGAGTTTTCTGGTGGATTGATTAAGAATTTCTGAAGCACCCAATATCGCGGCAAGTGGGGTTTTTATTTCGTGAGATATATCAGCGAGAAAATCGCTTTGGATTTGTTCTAATTGGCTAATCTTTGTAATATCAACTGCCGTTACCATTACCCCGTAAAAGGTTTGGTTAATGATGATAGGACTCAAAAGAGATTGAAACGTTTTACTTGTAAGTTCCCATTGGAATTGTGCGCCTTTTTCAGTCGCAAGTCCTTGATTAATCGTTGACCAAAGTTTTGGAGCGATTCTAAGATCTTTCATGGAGATGCCTTGATTGTCATTTAGTGTTAGGAGTTCAAGCCAGGGTTGGGTGAATTCAGCAATCTTTCCATCTGCTTGAACGATTAAGATATATTGATCAAGTTGTTGAAATATCTTTGTTAAAAGATTGATATCTTCAACTTTTTTTGAAGAAGAAATCTCATTATTGGGAAGTAAAATCTTGGGTAATTTTAAAACGTTTGGAAATAAATAGATTAATAAAAATAAATTCAAAATAATCCAAGTGGTGCTGACCCAAGGGGTGGATGGTAAAAACCAAACCATACCAATCAAAACAAACAAGACAACACTCAAATAAATGAGATAAAAAATGCGCGGACTTTTCATCACGTCTATTTTACTTTAAAAGTAAAGAATATCCTATGCCACGAACTGGTTTGAAGAAACAAGCAGAGTTTTCAATTTTTTTCTTTAAGTTGTAGACGTGAACATCAACAATTCGCGTTGTGCCATCATAATTAAAACCCCAAATAGAATTTAAGATCGCATCTCTCGATAAAGCTTGTTCTTTATTAATGATAAAAAACTTCAATAAATCAAACTCCATTTTGGTTAATTCAATCTCAGTACTTTTTATCATGGCTTTGTATTGCTTTAAATCAAGGGAGATGTCACCAAAGGATAATAAATCCGCATCATTTAACTTATCTTCCTTGAAGTGACCAAGTAAAGCTTTAATTTGGGCAATTAGTTCTCGATTTGAAATTGGCTTTTTTAAGAATAGGTCTGCGCCCGATCCCAAGCCTTCAATCGCATCAAACTCAGAAGTCTTGGCGGTCAACATCACAAATAAGGCTTTATTTTTTTCTGCTCTTAACTTTTTAATCAATTCAATACCATTCATGGAAGGTAACATCCAATCAATCACCAGACAATCAAAAGATTCTTTTTGAACCAAACGATAGGCTTCTGTTCCATTTAAGGCAGTTTTGACTAAAAATCCAGCAGTTTCAAGGTCAAACTTCAATATTTTAGCTAAAGATGCTTCATCTTCAACCACTAAAATCTTTTTTGCCATGAAGGATCTCCTTTGCTTTTGATCGGCGGTGCAAGCTATCCTCAATATATTAAAAACATTTTACCAAAGTTAAGTCAAAGAAATGTAAAGACTAAGTCAAAAAAATTTACAATTCAACTTTGTATAAAAATCAACTTGCTTAGTTATAATGAAATTATTAATAAAGCAAAGTGTTGATGTAGTTAACTTTTGAACAAGAAATTAACTTTGAAATCAACCTTTGACTTGGTAATTTCATTTAAAGGAGGAAAATAAATGAAAAAGTTTACCACAGTCGCCATGCTTGCCGTCGCTGGTTTTTCTTTGTTACTTTCGTCTTGTGGTCCTACTGGTGAATATGAAATTGCGCTTGTGACGGACGTTGGTGATATTGATGATAAATCATTTAACCAAGGTGCTTGGGAAGGTGTTGTAGAATTTGCCGATGAAAACAACAGAACTTACCAATATTACAAACCAACCGCTGTTGACAACACTGAATACGTAAACACGATCGATCTCGCCATTGAAGGTGGTGCTAAAGTCGTTGTGACACCAGGATTCTTATTTGAAACTCCAATCTTCTTAGCACAAGACACACATCCAGATGTGAGCTTTATCTTACTTGATGGTGTTCCACACAGTGCTGACTACTCAGAATTCCGTCAAGAAGAAAACGTCTTATCAATCCTTTATGCTGAAGAACAAGCTGGTTTCCTTGCAGGTTATGCTGCAGTTGCTGATGGCTATCGTTCCTTAGGTTTCATGGGTGGTATGGCAGTTCCTGCTGTTGTGAAGTTTGGTGTTGGATTCATGCTTGGTGCACAAGCTGCAGCAACTGATGAAAATGCTGATGTAACGATTCAATATCACTATACTGGTGATTTTGCTGATACCCCAGACAATGCTGCAACTGCTGAAACAATGTTTGATGCAGGCGTTGAAGTGATTTTTGCTGCTGGTGGTGCAGTTGGTTTATCCGTCATGTCAGAAGCCGAAAAAGCTGATAAAAAAGTGATTGGCGTTGACGTTAACCAAGGCCCAGGTGGTGCTAACTTATCTGATACCGTGATTACTTCAGCAATGAAGGGTTTAGGTACCTCAGTTGTTCAAGCCTTAGAAGCCTTCTATGCTAATGAATTCCCAGGTGGAGAAGTTTGGGTTTTAGATGCATCCAATGATGGTGTTGGTTTACCAACTGATACAGCATCATGGGGTTTTGAAAACTTCACAGTGGAACAATATAATGACATTTATGAAGAATTAGCGACTGAAGCTACGACCGTAGCTTTAATCTTAGATGGTTCAACAGTTACTGGCGCAACCGAAGCTCAAATCGAAGCTTACGATACAGCCATGGACAGAGTTGCCGTTACCTTTGTTGCCTAATTAAAGTTTTCTTATTGAAAACACAGGGTGTTATGCACCCTGTGTTTTTTGTAAAATTAAGATATGGAAAATAATGCCAAATTACCGATTATTTCAATGGAGGGGATTACAAAGATCTTCCCAGGTGTTGTTGCCAACGACAACATTTTTCTCAATCTAAAAGAAGGTGAAATACACGCTCTTTTAGGAGAAAATGGGGCCGGTAAATCAACCTTAATGAGCGTACTCTTTGGTTTGTATACTCCTGAAAGTGGACAAATCAAAAAGCACGGTCAAGTCATTCAAATTAAAAATCCAAATGACGCTAATCGATTTGGCATTGGCATGGTGCACCAACACTTTAAGTTAGTGGATGTTTTTACCGTCCTCGATAATATTCTTCTTGGTGTTGAACCTATGCAAGGTCCATTTATTGACCGGAAACTTGCTAAAAAAGAAATTATTGCCTTATCGAAGCAAT
>JACCDO012054240.1_pt1 | contig 18334 bp, 5 predicted proteins | sample 7446101 | NCBI WGS metagenome assembly JACCDO01 (sample SAMN15323440, study PRJNA562643) | freshwater metagenome | isolation source: river surface water | place: USA:Blue River Watershed | collected 2017-08-16 | reverse complement strand
TAGGAGATAAAGGAGAAAAAGGGGATAGAGGGGAAATTGGACTAACAGGAGATCAAGGCGATAAAGGTGATAAAGGAGATAAGGGAGATAAAGGTGATAAAGGAGATTGTGGTGATAAAGGAGATAAAGGAGACCAAGGAATTAAAGGTGAAAGAGGAGAGAAAGGAGAAAAAGGAGATAAAGGAGAAAAAGGGAGTAAGGGTGATAAAGGAGACAAAGGAGAAAGAGGAGAAAAAGGAGATAAAGGAGAAAAAGGAGATAAAGGTGATGCTGGCGCCAGAGGTGATAAAGGTGAACCAGGCTCGACAGGTCCTAAAGGAGCATCGGGTGATTGTGGACCCAAAGGTGATAAAGGTGACAAAGGAGAAAAAGGTTGTAAAGGAGATAAGGGTGATTGTGGGCCACCTGGAGATAAAGGAGATAAAGGATGTAAAGGAGATATGGGACCAAAAGGAGATAAAGGAGATAAAGGTGATAAAGGATGCAAAGGCGATACTGGTCCTATCGGACCGGGTGGGTCCAAAGGCGATATTGGTCCTATAGGTAATCAAGGTGATATAGGTCCTATTGGTCCAACTGGACCTATGGGTCCAATGGGAGAACAAGGAGAACAAGGAAATCAAGGAGAGCGCGGACCACAAGGAGCAACAGGTGATAGAGGTGAGAAAGGAGACACAGGACCTATGGGACCACAAGGATTAATAGGTGAGCGTGGACCCAAAGGAGACCAAGGAGATGAAGGTTCTCAAGGACCAACTGGTGATAGAGGTCCTCAAGGTGAAAGAGGACCAATGGGACAAGAAGGAGACCAAGGACCAATTGGACCTGTTGGTCCTAAAGGTGATAAAGGAGATGCAGGTAATACATCTATTTTTTCATTTGCAACAAGTGAATCAGTAAGTAATAATGATTTTATTGGTTTAGGTAATTCATCAAATGCATATTTAAGAAATACATTAGTTGTGCCTTTTAATTGCACTGCTAAAATATTGGCATTTAATATTAGAGAATTAAAAGCTAATCATAGTTATTCAGCTACTTTATATATAAATAATGAAGCAACTACTTTTATAGCAACAATTCCAAATGGTTCATTATCTTATAAAATAAAGTTCGAAGGTAATATAGCATTAGCTGAATTAGACCTTGTTAGTATTAAAATAACATATTCAAATGGAGGTGCATTAAATAATGGTGCATGTGTTGCTTTAGTTGTTCAAGAATATTAATTAAGTAATAATTTCTTTTTTAAATTTAAATATTTCATTTTCATAATTAAATATTTCATAAATGCAGGTGGTGGTGGTGCATCAGTTCTTACTATTGTAGCATCATATATTATATTTGTAGATATTGGTTTTGTTTCATTAATTTTAATAACATTAAACATTTCAAGATGAAATGTTATTCTAGGATTACTTGTATCTAAATAACTATAGTATGTCCATTCTTTTTGTTCAAATTTTGGTTTAAATAATAAATTTGGTTTTAATATAAAAGAATTATTTGTATCTAATCTTATATTTTCACCTGATTTAGTATAAGCTAAGCAAATATAACCAATTAAAATATCTTTATCTTTACTATCAGCAGTGATTACATGACAATTATATCCAAATCTATATGAGCCAACACATATATATTTATCTTTTAAACTAAAATATTCTAAACCTCTATATGTTGTTCCTACTTCAGTTGCTTTTATTTGATAATATTTTGGTCCATGTTCTAAATTATGATGAGAATTATTACATCTAACATCAATTGCAGGCATACTAGGACTAGAATATTTATATAATTTTTCACCACATCCAGGACATTTAATATTAATACATACCCAAAATTCTAAATCAGTTCCAATTTTAGGATTAGTATTAAAATGCACATAATTAGGATCATCTATTTCTGAATTATCTGTAATTCTTTTAATTTCTATATCATCTTTTAAAAAATCTTCTGTAAGATATCTTTGAGTTTCTGGTGAAAACAGTTCTAATAAATTTCTACTATCAGGTGAAAATAATGAAGAGTGTGATGGTGTTGATATTGCTACTCTTTTAGATGGTGGTGTAGATATATCATCTATTAATCTAGCTGGTGCAACTCTAGTTCTATGAGTATATCTTCTTTCTGCAATAGATATATCTAAACATAAAGCAGTTGTGAATAAATCTCTTAATGTTTCTTTCGGTTTAATTTCCATTAATATAATATATAATTTTATATATTATATTATAATATGAATTCTATAGAATACATTAATACTTTAAATATAACTACTCCATTAGTTGAAGCAGATATACAACCATTATTAAAATTATTTAATTTTAATGTATCTGATAATTTCAATTTAGTCAATGTTAAAATAAAATTACAAGATACAATAAATAATATTAACATTGAGAATTCTCAATATAATAATCCAAAAGATGTAGTTATTTCTATATTTAATATTTATGATGATAATGATATACTAAATCCAGATTATGGTTCTACACATAATGAATTTTTAAAAACAGCATACACTTTTAATGATTTATTTGAAAAAAAAAATATTAAAATACCTTTATATTATAATTCAACTTCATATTCTGTCATTGATAATATGGCTATATTAAATTATTTTTTAAATACACCCACAAAATATGATACATTAATATTGTCATTTGGTTCATTAAATCATGCAACATGCTTAGTTTTCAAAAAAATCAATGGAACAAATATTACTCAAGTTACACATATTAATACTGGTCTTGGACTAGATGTTTTTTCTATTTCAAATATTTCATATGATAAAAAACTTTTTTATAATTTATTTGAAAAGACAATATATTTAACTCCGGAAATGCATAATGCTTTTATATTATTCTTAAAACCATTTTTTTTCTTTAGAAAATTACAAAAAGAAGCAGTTGATAATATTCCATATGCATATGCAGTATATGTATTAAGTGATTATTGTGAAAGAATTTTAAATATGAATATAACTGTTGAAGATAAAGTTAAAATGGTATATTTTTATTATCGACCATTTAAAAATATAGAAGAATACTATATTTATATATATGAACAATTAAAAAATAATAAAGAGTATATTTATATATATTTAAATGATATATTTACTCTTAAAAAATATTTATCCAGAATAGAAAACTCATATTCAATTAATTATAGAGAATTTCATAGAATTTTAAATAAAGAAGTTTTTGAAAAATATAATAAAAGAATTAATGAAAATTCAAAAATATTTTATGAAGATTTTAAAATAAAAAAGACTGAAACATATAATCAGTATATTGGAACAGATGAATATCGTGCAAATTACTTAAATAAAGCACTAAATAATATAGATTTATATTTTGATACTGAATTATTAATCACTACTCAAGCAGCTGGAACATGTATGTTTAAATCATTACTTGTATCTATATTTTACTATCTAATTGATTCTCATCCTCAATTAATAACAGATTTTTATATAGAATTTTCTGAAAAATGTTATGATAATTTAGAATTATATTTTGGTATTAGAAATAATATTCTATATCAATTTTATTATGAATGTATAAATACAAGTAAAATATGTTGGCAATTAATTAAAGATAATATTATTAGTACACATACATCTCTTAATAATATAGTTGTTAATAACTTTTTAACCTTAACAAATAATATTGATATTTTTTATGATATAAGTACAATCACATCAGGTGTATATATACGTCCTTGGATTGTATCTATTATACCATTATACACATTAAATGAATTATTATATAATATTCGTAATAAAACATTATCAGAAACAGAAATTGAACATAATATTAGTGTATTAATTGATGACTATTTAAAAAATAGTCTCTATAACGATATTTCAAGAACTTATGGTGAATTAATGTTAATTGGTTTTATATGGGAATTATATTTTAATTATGATAAATGGGAAGCTAAAATGAATCAATATATATATCATTATACTAATTTAATATATTTAGAAATATTAAATAAAACAAAATCTAGAATAAATTGTTCAACAAATGAAATAAATTGGATTTCAAAATGTTTATATTATTTTATGTTTAATTACAAAGAATTAGAAGAATGTAAAATATTAAAGATAGTATTAGATTTAGAAAAATTATATATGAAGGATATTAAAAATTTAGATGATGGTAGTCATCAAACAATTTTGCCTTTGTTTAAAGATATAGATAAATATAATTTAAATACATCAGCAGATAATTATGAAATATATAATACAAAACAAACACCAACTCCAATGATATATAAATTACTTAAAATATCTAAAATAAATACAAATACATTACATTATATAGTATTATACCTTGATTATTTATTTTCTAAAAATGACAATCAATTTGATACAGCATTATCACAATCTTATTTATTAGATCATGATATTTCTAATATAAATAGATTTTTAATACATTATTTAAAAAATAATACAGATTTTTACATTGAATTAGAACATACTATTAAATATATATATGATACTAATATGTTTCTATATGAATATTATAATAGTGAGACATATAATGAAGAACTGTTTTTTATTAAAAATTTATATATATTTAATTCATTGATAGAAATTTATAAATTATATTATATTTATTTAGATTATGATGAACAATATAATTTTTTAAAACAAACATTTATTAATTTGAAATCTATATTAAAATATCCAGTATCATATATAATATATAAATTAGTAGCTAATCTATTAAATTCATTAAATACAATACTAGATGAAGTGTTTTTAGAAGTTTATATACCAAATAATCCAGAAGATATGACTTTTGATGAAATATCAAGTTATTCAAATATGACAAATCATACTGCTAATTTATATAGTATACAAAGACCAAGTAAACAAAGATATATTATTAGAGATTATAATATATATATATTTTTATATGAACATATATTAAATTTATTTGAAAATAATGAAAGAATAAATATAAAAAATATTGATGTAATTATACATCTTTATAAATATAAAATAGATAGTCCATATTTTAAACCTAATTTAGAAGACAAAACAAAAATGGATTTAATTATAAATAATAATACAATTACATCTAACTTTATTGAAATAACAAATATTAGAACATACCATATATTTGAAAACATGTTTTTATTATCAGATATTTTATTAAATTATAACAAAAATAAATGTTATATTAATTCAGAACAAACATATTTAGTATATGTTTTAAAAAAATCAAATTATTCTAATACTAATTCAATTATGGCTCATGATATTATTATTGCATTTAATATTAAAAGCACTAATTCAATGACTTTCAATATATTAAATAATATGTATATTAATTCTAATAATGCCATATTATGTAGCGATGATGAAATTAACACATATCCATTTATGGCACATGCATCTTCGTGTACTATAAATATAATTGAAGAAAATAATAATAATTTTATAGTTCATTGTATTGCTAATTCATTAAATATAAATGATGTTAAACCATATGATTATCCTTTTCATAAAATAACGACTACTAAATATGACTGTTATTATACTAGTTTTAATATTAAACCAAATTATTTAACACCATATACTAGTAATGAAAAAAGAAACTATTTACTATCATTTTATTATATTTTACCTCCTTATAAATTATATATTAAAAACAGTAATATAAGTAATAATTTAAATGATTATATTAAAAATATAAAATTAAATAATTTACCAATTAAACATTTGGAAAAAATAAAAAAATTATTATATAAAACTGGGGCTAATTTAGTAGATATAATTAATTCTATATTAAGTGAAAAATCTAATTCTAAATATACTGATTTAGTTCAATGGATTAATAATAATACTCATGAAAATACACTTAAAAGATATAATGGTAATTTTGATTGTAAGTTAGAATGTTCTTTTATTATAAAGCCTGAATTTAGAGAAAAAATTGAAAAAAACTTAACTCTTATTAAATCTATATTAAATCATTTAACTTCTATATTAAATCATAATTATTCTAATTATTTTGAATTTTTATATAATAACTATGAGTCTTGTAGTTATATTATGATTATCAATATTTATATTTCAAAATTAAATAGATTCTTAAAAGTTATTGATAATTGTGATACTATTCTATGTCATGAATTATTAGAAATGAACCAAATATTTGAAAAACGGTTTGATAATAATATATCAATTGTATCAGGTATAATTGAGATTATATTTGGTAATTTATTAAAGAATGAACAATGGGAAAAAATATTTAGTATGTATGATAATTTTTTAAATCGTGGAACACCTGGTAATAAATGGGAAGTTCATCAATTTATGATGGGTAAAGGTAAAAGTAGTATAATAACACCAATGTTAATTGTAATGATAGCTTATAATCTTCAGTATCAAAATATTTATCCACGAATTTATTTAGTAGTTCCAGAACATTTAAAACAACAAACTACAGATATTATAAGTGAATATGAAATGTTTTTTAATATAAGTATACATGTAGTAAATGATACTGATATAAAATTAAAATTTTTAGAAAGCGTAGCAGTTAATGAATCTTTTGAGACATCAATTGTATTTATAGATGAATTTGATTACATGTATAATCCTACTCAAAGTAATTTTAATAAGATTGAATATGCTAAACAAATAGATTTAAATATAATAGATAATATTTTTAATATTGCTCATAAAATTATTCATCATAATATTAAATTTACTAATCCTAGACCATTTAAGGGTATTAGCGAAATTACTACTATATTAAATGACCCTAATAATATAAAACATGTTTCTTATGGCATGAGTATTATATATGATTATAGATATTGTATACCTTATTTAAGAAAAGATAGTCCCAATGAAGGTTCTAAATTTTCATCTATATTATTAACAATAGTCTTAACTATCTTATATTTTTATAATAAAGAACATAAAATATATATGTTAGAAGAAAAAGATATTAAATTAGCATTTAGTGATAAAAAAATATTCAATAAATTAAGATGGGTCTATCGTATAGAAGAAGAAGATTTAGAAACATTTTTATATAGATTTAAATTAATTAATAGTGAAAGAAAAGTAGGAATACCTGAAAATATAATGATACTATATTTAAAACTAATATTTTTAAACTTTAAAAAATCAGAAATTGTTATGAATTGTTCTTTCATCGATATTATTAATGCTGAATCTATATGGCAAGTAGGTTATTCTGGAACAGTTAATATAGATATGAATATTGAACCATTAAATGATATAACTAAATATAATATACAAATTATAAAAGATAATGATGAATATGAACATGTAAAATCAGCATTAACATATTATACAGATGTATTACAAATTAATAATGTAGATGAAATGTTTAATACATTTGTAAATGAAAAATATAATGTTTTAATAGATGAATGTGCTTTTCTCAAAGATTATGATAATAAACAAGTAGCTGAAATTTTATTTATAAAAATATTAGATAAATATCAAGTCAAAAAGACAATCATTTATTTATTATCAAATGATACTAAAATGATTTATAATGGAAGTCATCACATTTATGAAGAAAAGATGTATAACACAAATGAAGTTGTATATTATTATAGTCAACGTCATATAGTTGGTATTGATTTTAAACAGCCAACATTATTAACTGGTTTAGTTTTATTAAATAGTAATAGTATTTATACAAATGTATCACAAGCTATATTTAGAATGAGAAAATTAAATAAAGGACATTCAATTAGAATTGGATATATTAAAACAGCAGATGGTCAATCTATAACATCACCATCAGTTATATATGAATTATTAAATATAAATGAACAAGCAATAAATAAAAAAAATAAATTATTATTATTATATCAATATCTTAAATTTTATGTTCGTAAATATCATACTCGTCATTATTATGAAATTGATTTAGACATGTTTAAAGATACACCAACTATAGAAACTATACGTAATAAAATCGCACATAATGTATTTAGTATTAAATCAGAAAATGAAAAACCATGGATATATGATTATGTAAATGAAATTTATATGGATTTTGACAAAATTCCGGAAGATGCCAAAATAACAGAATTATTAAAAATGTTATTAATAGGGAATAATCTAGATGATTTGTTAAAATTAGTATTCAATACAAATAGTTCACAAAAAGAAACATCAAGTGAAGTTCAAACAATAACTCAAAGTGATGTTGTTGTTCAAAAACAATCAGTTATATCAATTGTATCATTACTACCAAAAAATTATACAAGAGTAGTTGTAAAATATAATCCATTTTATAAATATTTAGATGGTCCTATTAATACTTTTAGAAGATTTAATTATATTGAAATTATATTTGATAATGGATATATATTATTATTTTCTTATAATTTATTTCATAATATAACAAAATACGATAGTGCTATAATTGTAGAAATATCTGATAATATTTATTTATTAGACCATATTTCTATGATTAATCATTATGTGTATATGTGTAGAATATATAATTTGAATGGTCGTTGTATTAATAATTTTATATTTAAAGATAAACCATTTATTAATTTTTCAGATATGTTTAATTATACTTTAGTCTATGATAAAACAAATCAAGAAATTAATATAGGTTATATATTATTTAATATAGATAATGAAGAAAAACCAAGCACTAAACAATATGAAAATTTTGATAATATTAGTAGATTGATTTTATTAATTTGTGCATCTAATATTAATATATTTCAAAGAGATGATTTATATATTCAAGATATTAAACGCTATTTTGATTCTAAGATGATAAATATGATGATTCCAAATGAAGATTTAATAGATAGAATATCTAAATATATTGAAGAATTTTATAAGACAGTTTCAAATAATTATAATTTATTAAGTAATAATTTAATTGAAATTAAAACTCGTCCTGAAACTAATATACAAACTCAACATACTCTAACATTTGTTATAGATAATACAAATGAAACTTTATTCAAAACTATTGCTGTGTAATTTGGTTATTAATAATATTATAATATATAATTATATATATTATAATATAATATGACTTCACCCCAAGATGCGACTTCAATGCATGTTTTATATCCATTACCAATAAATACACAAGCTAATATAACTGAAGAAGATATAAATAGTATATTATCTTTATTTGAATTTCCTGTAGAACATAATTCTTTTGATTTTACTATGAATAAACAAAATATTTTAAAAAAATTAAGAGCTATAGAAACTAATAACAATCAACATTATAATAATACAGACTTAACTATTAATTCTATATTTAATATTTATGATGATAATAATATATTAAATTCAGGTTATGGTTCAACATATAATGAATTTCTACAAACAGCATATACTTTTTATACATTTATGTTAAGCAAACAAATTAAAGCACCTCTGTATTATAATTCAAATGAATCTACTGTTATTGATAATATGGCTGTGTTAAATTATTTTTTAAATACAAAAAGTTATTATGATACATTAATAATATCACTTGGTTCAATATCTCATGCAACATGTTTATTATTAAGAAAAATAGATGGAACAAATTTTACAAAAGTAATGCATATTAATACTGGTTATGGATTAAATTCACAGGTAATTCAACATAATAATAAAAATTTTTTTGATTTATTTGAAAAGACTATATATTTAACTCCAGAATTACATAATGCTTTTATATTATTCTTGAAACCATTTTTTTTCTTTAGAAATGTTAAAAAGAGTGATAATAAATTTACATATGAATATGCTATGAATGTAATTAGTAATTATAGTGAAAAATTATTAGGTTTAAATATTACTGATGATGATTTACAAAAAATGCATATGTTTTATAATTCTGATTTTAAAAATATAAATGAATATTACATTCATATTTATAATGAAATAGATTATGATGAAGAGTATACATACACATATTTAAATGATGTTTTTAATTTAATGGAATCAAGAAAAAGAATAAAAAAAATATCAGATAAAACTGGATTAATCGATTTTAAAGCTTATAATAATGAATATACTCGTAATATTAATATTAACTATGAAGCTGAAATAATTAAAAAATCAAATATATTTTACACAGATTTTATTTCAAGAAAACAATCTATAATTGATAATACTAAAACACAAGATATAAAATACGCAAATTATTTAACTAAAGCATTAAATAATATGGATTTACATTTTAATAATAAATTATATATAGCTTCTCAATCAGCCGGGACATGTGTATTTAAATCATTATTAGTATCAATATTTTATCATTTAATTGATGTTGCACCTCAATCACTTATTGATATTTATTTAGAATTTTGTTTAAAATGTTATACTGATTTATCTAGCTATTTTACTGATACTACCAATAGTATACAAATATCATTTATTAACGAATTTATTAATACAAGTAAATTATCTATACAATTAATAAAAGATAAAATAATAGATGAAAAATTTAGTCCAAATAATATGATTATTAATAATTATAATATATTTCTTAGAGGGGATGCAGATATAGATGATTTAAATATTAGATATGATACTACAACTTACACATCATCTGTATTTATACAAAATATAAAAGTATCAACAATACCAATGTCTGATTTAAATAATTTATTAAATAATATTCGTAATAAAGGAGCAACTAAACGTGATGTTAATGTATTAATTAATACATATTTAAAAAATGATAAATATGATGATATTTTAAGAACTTATGGTGAATTAGTTTTAATTGGTTTTATATGGGAATTATATTTTAATTATGATAAATGGGAACCTATTATGAATAATTTTACATATCATAATAGTAATTTAATATATTTAAATTTATTGTTAGAAACACAATCTAGAATAGATTTTACAATAAATGAAATTAATTGGATTTGTAAATCAGTATATTATTTTATGTTTCATCATGACAAAATAAAAGAATATAAAATATTAAATATGGTTTTAGATTATAAAAAATTAAAAAAAGATATAAAAACTGTAACAGATGATGATGACCCATCTAATTCTACACAAATTTTAGTATTATTTAAAGGATTAGATTATTTTAAATTTAATAGATTTGCTGATTATTATATATATAATAAAAGCAGCAATCATAATGATAATATTATAGATGTGTTTGATAAAGTAAGACCACAAATACAAGGTTACATTGTATTATATCTTGATTATTTATTTGCAAAAAATGAAAATAATTTTAATGATTATTTTTCATCACCATATTTATTAGACTATGATATTTCTAATATTAATAGATTTTTCATAAATTATTTTAAAAGTGATAACAATTATTATATTGAACTAGAACATATATTTAAAATTTTATATGAATCAAAAACAATTTCAAATATATATATGAATAATAATTCAGATTATAATGAAGATGCATCTAATATAAAAAATATATATATTTATAATTCATTAATACATATTTATAATTTATATTATGTTTATTTAACAGAAGATGAGAAATATAAATTCTTAAAACATATTTTTATTAATTTTAAATCAGTATTAAAATATGATATACTTCATATAATAAAATCATTACTATCTGATATATTATATTCATTAAATACTATATTTGATGATATATATTTAAATATGATAACAAACAATGATGATGAAGAAAATATGAAATTTTCTAATATAAATAGTTATGATAATTTATTATATCATAAACGTAATTTATATAATATAAATGGTTCATCTAAGATTAAATATAATATAAATGATGATTATTTTAATTTATTTTTATATAAAAATATATTAACTCTTTTTGAAAATAATAAAAAAATAGATAAATCAGAGATTGATACAATTATAAGACTTTATAGATATAATGTAAATAGTCCTTATTTTAAATATAATTCTACAGATAAAACAAAAATGGATTTAATTGTATATAATAAAACTATCACATCTACATTTGATGAAATATTTGATTTTCAAACTCAAGCAAACACAGAATCACTATTCTTATTAGGGGAGTTCTTATTAAATGATAGGAAAAATAAATGTTATATAGATGAAAATAAACAATATTTAGTATTTGTTTTAAAAGAAACAAATTATAGAATAACAGGCTCTATTATGCCATATGATGTTATTATTGTATTTACTATTGAAGATGCAGGAATGAGTCCAAAAAGTTTTAAATTATCTAATAATCCATTTAGTGAGTTATATCATGGAATATATATTAATTCTAATCCAGCTTTATTAAATTTAGATCATAATGCATATGCATTTATGGCTAATGCTTCACCATGCACTATAAATATAATAGAATTAAATAATAATAATTTTATAATTCATTGTATTTCTAATGTATTAAGTAGAGGCAGAACATTTATGTTTGATAATGACCCATTTCATAAGATTATTATAGAAAATTATAATAATTATTATACTAGTTTTCAAATAAAACCAAATTATTTAACAGCATATAGTAATCTTGATAAAGTTGTATATTTAAAAAAATTTTATAAAATATTTCCTCCATATAGAACATATGTTGAAACATGGTCTACATTAAAAAGTGACATTGATTATACTAAAATAATAAAATTAAAAAATATAATTCCATTCAATACAACTAATATGGGGCATACACTTCAATTAGTTGCACGTAATTTTACAGAATTATCAGATGCTATATTAGCAGAAGCTGGTGGAAATTATACTGATTTAGTTAGTTGGATTAATAATAATACTGATAATATTAATAAAGATACAATTGTTCCATATAATGGTAATTTTAAATGTGATTTAAAATGTGTTAAAATAAATACAGATTCATTTAAGGAAAAAATAAATAAAACAGTGAGTACATTACAACTATTATTAGAAAAGTGCAATAAAAAACTTAATCATGATTATCCTACATATTTTGAATTTTTATATAATAATTATGAATATTGTTATGCTATTATGATTATTAATATTTATGTTCTAGCATTAAACAGATTATTAAACGTTGCTAATAATTGTGAAATTATATTTTGTCATGAATTATTAGAAATGAATCAAATATTTGAAAAACGTTATAATAATGATAAAATATCAATATTATCAGGTATGGTTGAAATTGTTTTTGGTAATTTATTAAAGAATGAACAATGGGAAAAAATATTTAGTATGTATGATAATTATAAAGCTATTGGAACACCTGGTCATAAATGGGAAGTTCATCAATTTATGATGGGTAAAGGTAAAAGTAGTATAATAACTCCAATGTTACTTACTATGTTATATTATAATAGACAACCTGAAAATATATATGTTGTTGTTCCAGAACATTTAAAACAACAAACAAGAGATACTTTAGCTGAATATAGAAATTTTTTTAATATGCCTAATATAAAAATATTAACTGATAGTGAAATTAAACTTGTATTTTTAGAAAAATTATCTTTTGAAAATTCTATTGTATTAATAGATGAATTTGATTATATGTATAATCCTATTCAAAGCAACTTTAATAAGATTGAATATGCTACACAAATTGATTTAAATTTAATAGATAAGGTTTTTAATATTGTTCATAAAATTATTCATTTTAACACAACATTTACTAATCCTAAACCATTTAGAGGTATTAGTGAAGTTACTACTATATTAAATGATTCTAATAATATAAAACATGTTTCTTATGGTATGAGTATTAAAGATAAATATAGATATTGTATACCATATTTAAGAAAAGATAGTCCTAATGAAGGTTCTAAATTTTCATCAATATTATTAACAATGGTGTTAACCATTTTATATTTTTATAATAAAGAAAAACAAAAATATATACTAGAAGAAAAAGATATTAGAATGGCATTTAGTGATAAAAAATTATTCAATAAATTAAGAAAAATCTATAATATAGATGATGAAGATTTAGAAGACTTTTTATATAAATTTAAATTAATAAATATAAATGATGCACCAATTATACCTGAAAATATAATGATACTATATTTAAAAATAATATTTTTAAATTTCAAAAAATCAGAAATGGTTATGAATTGTTCATTTATTGATATTATTAATGCTGAATCTATATGGCAAGTAGGTTATTCTGGAACAGTTAATATAGATATGAATATTAAACCATTAAATGATACAACCAAATATAATATTCAAATTGTAAAAGATAATGATGAAAATTTATATGTTTCATCTGCATTAACACATCATCCTAGTGTATTGCAGATTAATAATGTAGATAATATGTTTAATATATTTGTTGGGAAAAAATTTAATGTTTTAATTGATGAATGTGCTTTTCTTAAAGATTATGACAATAAACAAGTTGCTGAAATTTTGTTTACAAAAATATTAGAAAAACATAAAGTTAAGAAAACAATTATATATTTATTATCAAATGATACTAAAATGATTTACAATGGAAGTCATCACATTTATGAAGAAAAGATGTATAAAACAGATGAAGTTATATATTATTATAGTCAACGTCATATAGTTGGAATTGATATTAAACAACCTACATTATTAACTGGTTTAGTTTTATTAAATAGTAATAGTATTTATACAAATGTATCACAAGCTATATTTAGAATGAGAAAATTAAACAAAGGACATTTTATAACAATAGGATATGTTAAAACACCAGAAGGGCCTACTATAACATTATCATCTGATATATATGAATTATTAAATAAAAATGAATTAGCATTAAATGAAAAAAATAAATTATTATTAATATATCAATACCTTAAATTTTATGTCCGTAAATATCATACGCATCATTATTATGAAGTTGATTTAGATATGTTTAAAGATTTGCCAGATAAACAAACTATATATAAAAAAATAGCACATAACGTATTTAGTATTAAATCAGAAGGATTAGAATGGATAAATAAGTATGTAAATAGTTCTTATCAAACTTATGAATTACCTCCTAATGATAGTATAGTAAAAGATTTATTAAATATGTTATTATTAGAAAATAATCTAAATGATTTATTAAAATTAGTATTCAATACTAATAGTATACAAAAAGAAATATCTAGTGAAGTTCAAACAACAACTGAAAGCCAAGTAGCTGTTCAAAAACAAATAGCTGTATCGAATGAATCATCCATTCCTAAAAATTATACAAGATTAGTTGTTAAATATAATCCATTTTATGAAGATTATAAAACAGCTAGTGAAAATTTTAGAAATTTAAATTATCAAAATATAGAATTTAACAATGGATACACATTATTATTTTCTTATAATTTATTTCATAATATATCTGAATGTGATAGTGCTATAATTGTTGAAATTTCTGATAAAGTTTATTTATTAGACCATATTTCTATGATTAATCATTATGTGTATATGTGTAGAATATATAATTTAAATGGTCGTTGTATTAATAATTTTATATTTAAAGATAAACCATTTATTAATTTTTCAGATATGTTTAATTATACTTTAGTATATGATGAAGAAGATGAATATGGACATCATCATAAAGAACTTAATATTGGTTATATATTATTTAATATAGATAATGAAGAAAAACCAAGCAATATACATAAAATGCCTATATTTTTCATTAATAAATTAATTTTATTAATATGTGTATCTAATATAATTATATTTAAAAGAAATGATTTATATATTCAAGAAATTAAAACAAATTTTGATTTTCATAATATAGATTTAATAAATCCAAATCCAAAATTAATAGAACATATTTCTAAATATACTATACACTTTTATCAGTTTGTATCAAATAATTATAATACTTCAAGTAATGATTTAATTAAAAATAAAACATCTTTTGAATATAATATAGAAACTCAACATACTCTAATATTTGATTTAAATAAATATTATAATAGTGAATTATTTTTTTCTACAGTAGCTGTATAATTATTAATAATATCATTAAATATACAAGTAATACATTTACATTTATCTGTTATTAAAATATTATTTAACATATCATACTTTTCATATCTCTTTATATATGTCCATAAAATTAAAAACAATTCTACAAATGTAATTCTTAATGTAGGTTCAATAATGCTTTTAGAATTCAAACATGTCATTAATATTTTCTTTGTTTCTGGATTAAAAATAGAATTATTTAATACATCACAAACAATTCTTTGGAAATTCATATTAGGCTTTTTGTTTAATAATTTTAAAATATATTTTTCAACATTAGAATCAAGTTGATGTAGAGAATTTGTTTTATGATTATTATTTGGAAGAAATCTTTTAATATAAGGTGGTTCATAAACAATAGGATTATAATCATAATTAAATGATTCTAATTTTTCTAAACCATAGATGAAATTAATATCTGTTAATAAATTACAACAACATTCTATATTTAATACATTTTTATTTTTAATATTAATATCAGTAATTTTATTATAACCAATATATATTTTTTGAATTTGTTCTCCTAATGATATATTTAAAATATTATTATGAGACACATCGATATATTCTAATTTATCAAAAAATGGTAGTGATTTTAATTTATTATTAAATGCGTAAAGTTTTTTAAGATTAGGTAAACAAGGTAGTTCAATTAATTCATTATTAAATATTTCTAATTCTTCTAAAGAACAAACAAATGGAATTAATTTTATTTTATTATGAGAAGCGTTTAATTTTTTAAGATTTACAAAATTAGCAATAAAATCAATATTATCTAAATTACAATTATAACATTTAAATGTTATAATCTGATGATACATATTAGGATTAATATCATAAAATGAATTAAAATCCAATATCCTATTATCAATTAATTCTATTTTAATGGTCATTATATAATCATTATTAGTATTGAAATAAAATAATTCAATTTTTATTGATCATTTAATTCTAAAGATGGTAAATAAGGTAATTGTGTAATTGGAGTATTCTTATATTCTAATGTTTTTAATTTTGGATACGGATGTAATTCTTTAATTAAAGTATCTGAACATTCTAATTGAACTAGATTTTTATAAAAATCTATATATTCAATAGATGTATCAGATATAAGTAAATGCTTCATATTAGGACAATTACCAATTTTTTTAAGCCAATAATTTAATCTACAATCTAATATTTCTAGATTATTAAAATCAGGAAATTCATCCAAATTATTCTTAGCAATATATAAAGTTTTTAAATTATGATTACTTTCAATGCTTGATATATTATTAAGCTCAAAATTAGCTTCCTCTAGTTTATGACAATTTTCAAAACCAATAATTTTAGATATACAATTTTTAGAGCATCTTAAGATTTTTAAATTTGGAAAATATGTTAAATCTAATGTCCTAATATTATTACAACTAACATTCAAACATTCTAATTTTGGACACTTTAATCCAATATTTGTTATATTTACAAGTCTCATTCCAATAGCAGTAAAATCAGTTGTATTAGCATATAATTCAGCTGGTATCTCCTTTAAACTATTAAATTTATGAATTTTATCAGTGTATAATTCATATGGCATTAATATAGTTATTTAATGATTATTATTATTAAATTTCAATATTTTAATTTCTATTTATAAATACTTTTTTTGAATATCTTCTCCCCCCTGAGTTTTATTAAAAAGTGTATTATAAGTGTATTTTAAAGTGTATAAAAAATGTATTAAAAATGTGTATAAAGAAATAATATAGAATATAATAATGTCGGACAAAAAAACATACATGTAATATATGCAATAAATTATATAAATCATCACAAAGTTTATGGAATCATAAACATAAATATCATTATAGTTTAACTCAAAAAAACTCAAAAACTAATGAAGAAAGTTTACAAAACACTCAAAAAAACTCAAATGAACCTCAAATTTCCTCAATTTATATTCAAGAAAATGATGTAATTAATGTTAAATTCTTACCTTCCAAATTAACTTTTATAAAGAATATAATTAACTATATTCTTTATAAATATTGATATATTTAATTAAAAGTAATATTATATTAATATATAATGAGTAATATAATATTAGTAGATACAAGTTATACAACATTTCATAGATTCTTTGCAACTATTAGATGGTTTTCATTTGCTAATAAAGATGCATTTAAAGAACATAAAGATGATAAAACATATGATTGGAGTAAGGAACCCACTTTTATTGAAAAATATACAAAAATGTATTTAGAATCTATTATCAATTTAGTAACTAGAAAAGTTTTTTATGATAGTATTGTTATTTTTTGTCAAGATGCACCATCTGATACATTATGGAGACATGAATTTGCTGAATGTTATAAAGGTAATCGATTAGATTTATCTGAAAAATAT
>JACCDO010241038.1_pt1 | contig 18334 bp, 15 predicted proteins | sample 7446101 | NCBI WGS metagenome assembly JACCDO01 (sample SAMN15323440, study PRJNA562643) | freshwater metagenome | isolation source: river surface water | place: USA:Blue River Watershed | collected 2017-08-16 | reverse complement strand
TAAAAAATACATTGATAGTAAAGTGATTGCCGGTTTGCAGAAAAATCTGTTGAGCACGGCATTTCCTTATATCCGCGAAACGCTTCCGGCCGAAATCATTCAACAATTTAAACTGATTTCGAAGCAAGAGGCGCTTTACCACATTCACTTACCTCAATCTGAAAACTGGCTTCGTCAGGCGCGCAGGCGACTAAAATTTGAGGAATTATTTTACAACCAACTCCGCTTGATCAAGCAAAATTTGGTCCGAAAAGAAACTTTTCCGGGTCAGGTTTTTGCTTCGGCTGCGTTGCTCACCAACTTTTATCAAGAGCACATGCCATTTGATTTGACGGAGGCACAGAAAAAAGTGATTCGGGAGATCTTCCAGGATATGCGGTCGGGCAAGCAAATGAACCGACTACTACAAGGGGACGTGGGATCAGGCAAAACGATCGTTGGCTTTATTTCCATGTTACTCGCCATTGATAATGGTGCGCAGGCATGTATTATGGCGCCAACGGAGATTTTGGCAGACCAACATTACCAAGGACTAAAGAAATTCGCGGATTTATTGGGCATTACGATTGCCAAATTAACAGGTTCGGTCAAGAAAAAAGATCGCGTGGGGATACATGAAGGATTGGAATCTGGCGCGTTAAATATATTGGTGGGCACCCATGCCATCTTCGAGGATGTGGTCCAATTTAAAAATTTAGGACTTTGTATTATTGACGAGCAACATCGATTTGGTGTGGCGCAACGGGCTAAACTTTGGGACAAAAACAAAGTAACGCATCCACACGTGTTGGTGATGACCGCGACTCCGATTCCTCGGACATTGGCCATGACCTTATATGGTGATTTAGATGTGTCGATTATTGATGAATTGCCTGTAGGTCGCAAACCGATTCAGACAACGCATCGTTTTGATTCGCATCGTTTGCAGGTGTTTGCGTTTATTCAGAGTGAGTTAGATAAAGGCCGACAAGTCTACATCGTTTATCCGCTGATTGAGGAGTCTGAAAAGATGGATTTCAAGGATTTGATGGACGGGTATGAGAGTATTTCGCGCGCTTTTCCGGAGGTGCCTTTGGGGATCTTACATGGGAAGATGAAGCCGGCTGACAAGGATATTGAGATGGCGCGTTTTGTCAAACATGAGACAAAAATCATGGTGGCCACGACGGTCATTGAGGTAGGCGTGAACGTACCCAATGCATCCATTATGATTATTGAGAGTGCGGAAAGATTTGGATTGTCACAATTACATCAGTTGCGCGGGCGCGTTGGCCGAGGCGCGGAGCAAAGTTATTGCATTTTAATGACGGGATATAAGCTAGGGGTGGACACCAAAAAACGCATCGAAACGATGGTGCGCACAAATAACGGATTTGAAATTGCGGAGGTAGATTTACAGTTGCGTGGGCCTGGGGATATTTCAGGTACGCGTCAAAGTGGGGCAATTGATTTGATGATTGCAGATTTGGCGACAGATGGGGAGATTTTAAAGGTAGCTAGAGAAACGGCGATGGCGATTTTAGAAAGTGATCCACATCTTGCCATGGACAAACATCTCATGATTCGGGAGCAAGTGATGCATCAGCGAAAAGAGACGACGAACTGGGCTCGAATCAGCTAATCCCCCTTACCTTTGGCAAACCTTGGAGGATTGCCAAAGGTAGGTTAATTGAGGGTAGGATCGTCCGGATAAGTTGATAAAACACGATAATTACCACCTTTCTGATAAAGCACCTTTCGCCACAAAGATTCCGGGGTTTCATCGAACACATAATCCAAGGTAGCAGGTTCTAAAATCCAAGAATCCGACTTCACCTCACGCTCGAGCTGGCCTGCCGACCACCCCGAATAACCCACAAAAAACTTGATGTCTTTGAAATCAATTTGCTGGCTGATGATCGCCTCAATCGCCTGCTCAAAATCTCCTGCCCAAAACAGCCCAGGCAAAATTTCTTGCCCACCCGTGATCAAATCAGGCCTACGGTGAATGAACTGCAAAATTGTTTGATCAACCGGGCCACCCGTATACAACGGAATCTCTTCCATCACCTTTTCCTCTCGAATCGAATCCAAAATCGCTTCTTGCGGATGGTTCAACACCAAACCAAACGAATGGGAAGACGAATGCTCACAGAGTAAAATCACGGTACGATGAAAAACAGGCTCGTCTAAAAATGGTTCGGCCAATAATAAAACACCGGGCTTTAAGTCTTCAAACGTGTAATCCTTCGGCATAAAAATGTGTAAATTTGTGGGCAAATAAAATGAGCAGCATGACCGCATTCCTCTCTTTGGGTGGCAATCTAGGAAATACAAGGGAAATTTTTGAACAGACTTACCCCCTGATTGAAAAAAAAATTGGGCACATTCTGCAAAAATCTAGCTTGTACCAGACCGCCGCATGGGGGATGACGGAACAGGCCGACTTCCTTAATCAAGTCATTGCAGTTGACACGCAACTCGATCCTGAAGCAATTTTGACGCAATTATTGGCCATTGAACAGGTATTTGGTCGGGTTCGTGAAGTTAAATGGGGACCAAGAAATATCGATTTAGACCTACTTTTAGTGGGTGACACCCAGGTAAACACATCCCAGTTACAAGTTCCCCATCCACGGATGCAAGACCGAAAATTCATCTTAATACCGCTGGCAGAAATTGCCTCGGATATAGTCCACCCGGTCTTAGGTCAGCCGATAAACGTTTTATTAGCCCAAACAGCAGACACCAGCACGGTGACTCTTATTCAGAATCTGTAAATTTTTGGGTTGGGAATTTCCAGCTTTGGCCTACCACCTTTTCATAGTAGCGCTCATACATGGGTAGGATTTTTTCCAACGAAAATTCTTTGGCGCGTTCCAAGGCATTAGCTTTCATCTGCGTATGCAACTTTTCATCCGTCAAGACCTTAATTGTATTCGCGACCATATCATCGATGTCGCCAATTTCACTGACAAATCCAGTCTCACCATGAATATTCACCTCAGGAATTCCACCGGCATTGGAAGAAATGACAGGAACTTCACAGGCCATCGCCTCCAGTGCTGCCAAACCAAAACTCTCTTTCTCTGACGTCAAAAAGAACAAGTCGGCCAGCGAAAGCGCCTCCTCAATCGTATCTAATTTACCTAAAAAACGAACATCGGCAGACACGCCTAAATCACGACACAAAGCCTCAATTCCTGAACGCTCGGGGCCGTCACCTACCAACAACAATTTGGAAGGAACCTTTTTTTGTACTTTGGCAAAAACTTGAATGATATCCTCAATCCGCTTTACCTTTCTAAAATTAGAGGTGTGCATTAACAGCTTTTCGCCGTTGGGACAAATGGCTGATTTGAAATGATCTTTGGGTTGCTTTTGAAAGCGATTCAAGTCGATAAAATTGGGAATAACCTCAATGTTACTCAAAATCTCAAAGGAAGAATAGGTATCATCGCGCAGACTTTCCGACACGGCCGTAACGCCATCTGATTCATTAATCGAAAATGTAACCACCGGTTCGAAGGAAGGATCACGACCTACTAACGTAATATCGGTCCCGTGTAAAGTTGTAATTACAGGCACGTGAATACCCTTGTATTTCAAGATTTGTTTCGCCAAATAGGCAGCAGAAGCATGCGGAATGGCATAATGCACATGGATTAAATCCAACTTCTCATTGACCGTCACATCCACCATTTTGGAAGCCAAAGCTGACTCATATGGCAAGTACTCAAAGAGCGGATAAGAAGCAACCGAAACTTCGTGGTAGAAAATATTCTCACTAAAAAAGTCTAACCTAGGAGGCTGTGTATAGGTGATAAAATGCACCTCATGCCCTACAGACGCGAGTGCCTTGCCTAACTCGGTCGCCACCACGCCACTTCCCCCGTAGGTCGGATAACAAATGATCCCTATTTTCATATCTGAAGTTTCAAACGGAAACAAAACTAAGACAAATCCCGAAAGGTTCCTGAATATGCCTTAAATTTGCACAAAATAAATTTAGCCCCGTGAAGAATATTGTCATTTTTGCCTCAGGTTCAGGTTCAAACGCCGAAAAGATCATCGAACATTTCAGCGGATCCAGCCAAGTAAAAATCACGCATATCTTCTGCAATAATCCGGAGGCTGGTGTCATTCAACGGGCGGAACGACTTCAAATCCCATGCAGTTTATTTACCCGCGAAGATTATAAAAATGGAACGGTGCTGCGGAAAATTCAATCCTTACATACAGACTGGGTAGTTTTAGCCGGGTTTTTATGGCTGATCCCTTCCGAATTTGTTCAAGCATTTCCGCAAAGAATCATCAATTTACATCCAGCATTGCTACCGAAATTTGGCGGAAAAGGCATGTATGGACATTTTGTACATGAAGCAGTCGTGGCTTCAGGCGAAACAGAATCGGGGATTACGATTCATTATGTCAACGAACATTATGACGAGGGAGCCATCATCTTCCAGAGTTCGTTCCCCGTTTTACCGAGTGACACTCCGGAAGATGTAGCCAAAAAAGGTCAGGTGCTTGAGCACCGTGATTTCCCGCAAGTCATCGAATCGCTCGTTTTACCAGCCACCACCTAAAACGCGATACAATTGAATCGCGTGCGTCCACCGTTTCCTCGAAATTTCGAGCAATTCTAATTCGGAACGTAAGGCATTTTGCTGGGCAGTTAATACCTCCAAATAACTGGCATTAGCCGTCAAAAATAAGGTCCCCACCGTGTTTATTGCACCTTTTGTAAGCAACACCTCCCTTTCCTTCAATTGACTTTGTCGCTGTAAAAAACCAAGTGATTTCACTTGCGTATCCCATTCTAAATAGCCTTGAATCAAGGAATTTTGATAAGCCAAATCTCGTGCCTTCCACTGAGCATCCGATCGAAGAATTTCAGAGGTAATCAATGACCGATTCAACCAAGGCGCTGTAACCCCTCCCAGCAATTGATAGGCCATCGACGCCGGTAATTGAAAAAGGTAAGCTGGCTGAAATCCTTGAACGCCTAAAATTCCTGATAATACGACAGATGGTTTCAACGCTAATTTGGCACTTTCTTTCGACTCAAAAGCGGCAGACAAATTCAACTTTGCTTGTCGGATATCTGGACGTCTTTCCAACTGATCAATTTGTACATGCGCAAATAAACTGGTATCCAAAGCACACTGAAATGGGTACGGAGTCCGCTTAATTTTACCAGCCGGTTTATTTAAGTAATAACGTATCTGATTCTCCAATACCGTTATCTGTTGCAAAACATCGCCCTCTTGAGCACGCGAATTCAAAAGCTGCGCCTCGAGCTGTTGGACCGCTGACTCATTCACTACCCCCGCCTCTTTCTGTACTTGAACCAATTCAAATGCCTTCCTCTGTATAGCAATGTTGGATTTCAGAATATCTAATTCTTGATCGAGGGCAACCAGCTGACCATAGGCCCCCGCTACATCAGCCACCAAGGATGTTATCAACCACTGTTGGCCCGACTCCGTCGCCAAGTAACGTAAGGCACTCGCCTTTTTACGTTTGGCCAATTTCCCCCAAATATCCCATTCCCAACTTGACTGAATTCCGATTTGCAGATCCGGTAAATTTTCTGGAATAATTTGATCCTTTGTAATATTGGTTGAAAACTGCGTGTCATAATTACCAACCCCATCCATCGTATACTTGCCAAATCGCTTGAGACTTGGTTGAATGATGCCTGAGACCGTTGGCTTTCGCAAACCTCGCTGATACACAAAATCAGCCCGCGAGGCCGCTAAATCCAGAAAGCCTATCTTAATGTCATTGCTACGCACTAAAACAGAATCAATTAATTGAACTAATAAACTATCGCGTCGCCAACAAGCCTGTACATCCGATACGGACGTTTGTTCATTCACTGAGCGATAGGTTTCTAAATCAGTATCGACGCGATTCTGAACGCTTAAGTTTGATTGGCAGGAGATGAATCCTATACCAAATATGATTATCCAAAATCTATTTCTCATTTTTTGACCATTTAGCCGAGAGCGTTGCGAAAACCACATACAATCCCGGAATAACTAATAAACCACCTACGGTACCTAAAATCATCCCGCCAGCCGAAGCCGTACCAATTGTTCTATTTCCAATCGCACCTGCGCCAGAAGCAATCATCAGCGGAATTAAGCCCGCAACAAAGGCAAATGAAGTCATCAAAATAGGACGCAAACGCGAGAAGGCTCCTTCTTTGGCAGCTTCGATAATCGATGCCCCTTCCTTCTGTTTCGCAATGGCGAACTCAACGATTAGGATGGCATTCTTTCCTAATAAACCGATTAACATCACGAGCGCTACTTGCGCATAAATGTTATTTTGCAAGCCAAATAGGTACAAGAACGCATAGGTTCCCATCGCGCCCATCGGCAAGAAAAGTAGCACAGGGAAAGGCAATAAGAAGGATTCATATTGCGCGGCTAGCAACAGATAGACGAATAAAAGACAGATCGCAAAAATGAAGATGGCCTGATTCCCAGCTAAATCTTCCTCCCGTGTCATGCCCGACCATTCGAGCGTATACCCTCGAGGCAAACTCTTCAATGCTTCCGCCCGAATAATATCTAAAACTGCTCCGGAAGAAAATCCAGGTGCCGGTTCGCCATTCACCATCGCCGATGTAAACATATTGTAACGTGTGAATTGCTCCGGACCATATACGCGTTTCATCTTCACGAATGATGAATAAGGTACCATTTCGCCCGCCTTGTTTTTGGCATAAAACTTCAACACATCGTCCGGATGTGCCCGGTAACGGGGATCCACTTGCACCATCACTTTATACATTTGACCAAAACGTATAAAGTTTGTCGCATAGAAACTACCCAACAACGTTTGCAGGTTATCCATGGCAGGAAGGACATTCACCCCTTTTTGAGCAGCTGCTTCTTGATCCACCTCCAACATGTACTGTGGAAAACTCGGATCGAAACTGGAGAAGGTATTTTGAATCTCCGGCGTTTCATTAAGTTTTTTAGCAAATTCGTTGGAAACAGATGCCAATTTCTGTAAGTCACCTGAACCCGATCGATCTTGAATTCTAAATTCAAAACCAGAAGCATTTCCAAAACCAGGTACAGCCGGCGGCGGGAAAAATTGAATGCTCGCATCTTTGATTCCATTCGTTTTCGAACGAATGATTTCCGTTAATTCATCAACTGTCTCTTTTCTTTCTTCCCAAGGCTTCAAGGTGATAATACCCGTTCCATAGGAAGCACCCGATCCGTCTGTTAATAAACTGAAACCGGCTAAGGTCGAAAAGGATTCAATGGCATCGACTCCCTTAATGGATTTAAAAACCTGATCCATGACACCTTCGGTACGCTCCAAAGTAGCTCCCGCCGGAGTCGTTGCATTCACATATAAAGTTCCTTGGTCTTCCGAAGGTATAAATCCACTCGGTACAATTCCTGACAAAACTACTGTTCCTGCAACCGATCCTAACAAAATCATCCACATCAACAGACGTTTACTAATCAAGGCTCCTACCCAAACCAAATACTTTTTAGCGATTTGATCGTATCGGTGATTAAAGGCATGGAAGAATTTCCCTAACCAATTCTTTTGATTGTGTTCAGGTTTTTTCAACAATAACACACAGAGAGCTGGAGTTAAGGTCAAGGCAGTTAAACCAGATAAAGCAATGGATATCGCCATCGTTACAGAGAACTGTCGGAAAAACACCCCAATAGGTCCCGATAAAAACGCAACCGGCACAAACACCGCTCCCATAACCAAGGTAATCGCCAAAATCGCCCCAGAAATTTCATGCATCGCTTCTTGTGTCGCAGCTAAAACAGGCATGTCTTTTTCTTCCATTTTGGCATGAACGGCCTCGACGACGACAATGGCATTGTCAACTACAATTCCGATGGCTAAGACCAAAGAAAACAAAGTCAATAAGTTGATGGAGAACCCGAAGGCCAACATGAACGTAAACGTTCCTACGAGTGAAACGGGTACGGCGATAATCGGCACGAGGGTAGCCCGCCAATCTTGCAAGAAGATGAACACAACCAAGGCCACGAGTAAAAATGCCTCCAATAAAGTCTTGATCACCTCATGAATCGAGGCATCCAAGAAACGAGAAACGTCATACGAAATCGTAAAACCCATGCCCGGCGGAAAGGTTGTCGTTTTTAATTCTGCTAATCGTTTTTTTACGTTGTCTATGACTTCAGCCGCGTTTGAACCTGGCCGTTGCTTTAATAGAATCGCGGCGGACGGTCGGCCATTGTCTTTCGAAAGTACATCGTAATCCAATGAGCCAAATTCCACATCTGCTAAATCCTTTAAGCGTAAGATTTGGCCGGTTTCGGTCGCTTTGATGACCAAATTTTCGTACTCAGCCACTTGCGTAAACTTACCTGTGTAGCGCATGACATATTGCAATGCCTGCGGATGTTTCCCAGAACTTTCACCAATTTTTCCAGGAGCTGCCTCCACGTTTTGGTTTCGCAAAGCTTGAATAACATCCTCTGCGGAAAGTTTATAGGCAAACAATCGATCTGGATGCAACCAAATTCGCATTGCATATTCCCGCTGGCCCATAATATCAGCAAAACCTACGCCATCGATTCGCTTCAACTCGGGCAGGACGTTGATATCTGCAAAATTATAGATGAATTTCTCGTCGATGTCCGCATCTTCACTCAAGAGATTCACGTACAATAACATACTATTTACCTCTTTTTCGGTAATTACCCCGGCTTTGATAACCTCTTCCGGTAATTCATCTAACACCGTTTGAACACGTGTTTGTACGTTAACCGCCGCCACATCCGGATCTGTTCCTACTTCAAAATATACTTGAATAATACTCGTTCCATCGTTACCGGAAACTGAAGTCATGTAGGTCATTCCAGCTACCCCGTTGATCGCTCGCTCAAGTGGAGTCACCACGGCTTTGGCACAAACTTCTGCATTTGCTCCTGTATACTTGGTAGTCACCGTGACGGCAGGTGGAACGATATCAGGGAATTGCGTTATGGGCAATTGCTTCATGGCAATCACCCCTAAAATCACGATAAAGATCGATACAACGATCGACAATACCGGTCGGGTTATAAATTGTTGGACCATGTTACAGTGCTTTATAATCAGTTAATAATTGGCTCATTGGTTTGAAGGTCGACTTGATTTTTTGACCTTGTTTCACCAATTGAATGCCTTCAATTAGCACAGTATCTTTCGCTGAAAAACCTGCTTTAACTAAGTAAAAATGCGGTATTCGTAAATCGGGGACAATGCTTTTCATCTTGACAATTCCCGCTGCATCTTTGACAAAAACATAGCTTTTCTCTTGAATTTCGAAAACTGATTTTTGAGGAATCGCCCAGTAACCTGAAACCTTCTTAGGTAATTGAACCTTACCTGAGGCTCCGTGGCGCAAGAGTTTATTGGGATTTGCAAAACGGGCACGGAAGGCAATATTTCCCGTATTTTTATCGAATTCCCCTTCGATGGTTTCAACTAATCCTTTTTGAGGATAGGTTTCTCCATTGGCTAAGATCAAATCAACGCTGGCCGATTTATTGACACCACCCTGCTCACTAAATGCCAAGTATTCTTGTTCAGACACATTAAAATAAGCATAAACGTTTTGATTATCAGAGAGTGTTGTCAACAAGGTTCCTTCATCGACCAAGCTACCACGTTTAAATGGTAATCGATCCACGATACCGTCGAACGGTGCACGGATATTAGAGTGTTCCACCTTCAATTCGGCAGCACGAACGTGAGCTAACGCCTCCTCGCGCTTGGCTTTTAGACCATCCACTTTGGCGAGCGATATAGCTAGTTGGTTTTTCGAAATGACATTCTTGTCAACAAGCAAACGCGTATTCACCAATGTCAAGTCTTCCGCTTTAAGTTCGGCTGAAGCCTGGCTTAAGACCGCTTTGGCTCGGGCTAGATCAGCCATATATTCTTGGCTATTAATCGTAAACATGATTTGGCCCTTTTTGACTTGTTTCCCTTCGTCGACCAGAATACGATCTAGGTATCCTTTAACTCGGGCGCGAATTTCTACGTTTTGGACAGCATGAATATCAGCGACGAATTCTTGGTGAATCGTGGTATCTAATGAGATGGGGGAAGAAACCTCCAAGGTTTGAATCTCCAATGCCTCCTCTTTTTTAGCCGTACAGGCTGACAAAAGTATTAATCCGATTACGTATTTTTTCATATCTACTTAGTTTGGCCTACCTCCATGTTGTTTATAGGAAGGGGTTGGGGTATTAAATGTATCCACCCAATCTATATTGGGTCTATTTACTTGGTACTTCGGAGTTTGAGTACTAGGCTTCGTTTCTTTTATTTCCACCCGTTTTTCAAACATTTTGTTTTCCTTCAATGTCCTATTTATCTGGTTTTTATAGTGCTTCCCCTGCGCAATTCCATTAAAAACCATACAGATAAATACAGACGCATAAGCGTATATTTTCATACCGTTGGTTTATATGCTTTAGCAGCATATGTTACAAGAAATTATTCTGATTTTGTTTCAAATTTGCACGCGTAATTACGCCATGCGGGGAGGGGGACTCACTTGCTCTAAGAGCACATTTAACTCAGTCTCATTCCGTTCAGGGAAAGAGGTATTGATTAACTTTTCAACAAGCATTTGTGGATCTAAGTCCATAAAAGAGGAATGATTCAGCCAGTCTTCTGATGAACCTTCTTCTTCTGCGGAATCTTCCCACTCCATATTAGTGAGAAGTGATATTTCTGAATTCTCCTTCAATTTATCAAAGGCATACGAGATTCCATCTTTTGTTAAAAGGCAAGTAAAAAACATGAAATAAAGAAATATCCGCTTCACCATATTAATCTTTCACTTCTTCATAAGGAACATAATCTCCTTCGACATCATCCGACTTCGCCTTCGTTTTGGGTGGCACATAATCCACGTCAATAGTGCCTTCTTTTCGGGACTTAGCTGCTTGTTGCTTCGTCCGAATTTCTTGCTCTGACATCTTTTTATGTACCTGCGTAATGACAAATGCCTTCATCAAAAAACGAAGCAATGGCATCACCACGTAGATAAAAACTAAAATAAGGGCAATAAGTTTTAACATCTTATCTACTTAGGTATAAATTTCGCTCTCCATAAACCTTACGGAAGAAATCATCTTTCAAATCATCTATGAAATAAATCGCTTCACCTGTCGACTTCATCTCTGGCCCTAATTCCATATTCACATTCGGGAATTTAGAGAACGAGAATACCGGAATCTTGATGGCATACCCCTTCTTCACCGGTTTGAAATTGAAATCTTTCACCTTCTTATCCCCTAACATGACTTTGGTCGCATAATTCACATAAGGCTCTTGGTAGGCCTTGCAAATAAATGGAACCGTACGAGATGCACGAGGATTCGCTTCGATGATGTAAACTACCTCATCCTTCACGGCAAACTGAATGTTCAATAAACCTTTTGTCTTCAATGCCACCGCAATTTTACGCGTATGATCTTCGATCTGCTTCATGACATTTTCCGACAAATCAAACGGAGGCAACACCGAGTGCGAATCACCTGAGTGAATACCTGCCGGCTCAATATGCTCCATCATACCAATGATGTACACATCTTCCCCATCGCAAATCGCATCCGCCTCCGCTTCAATCGCATTCTCTAAGAAGTGATCTAATAAAATTTTATTCCCCGGAATATCACGCAAAATATCTACCACATGCTGCTCTAACTCTTGCTCGTTGATAACAATCTTCATCGATTGACCACCCAATACGTATGAAGGACGAACCAACAATGGATAACCTAATTCACGACCTAGGGCCACGGCATTATCAGCATCTTCACATACCCCAAATTTTGGATATGGAATTTCTAAATCTTTCAACAAGCTTGAGAATGCACCGCGATCTTCTGCTAAATCCAATGCTTCATAGGAAGTACCCAAAATCTTGATACCATACTTCGATAATTTCTCAGCTAATTTCAAGGCTGTTTGACCACCCAACTGAACAATCACACCTTCCGGTTTTTCATGTTGGATAATATCGTAAACGTGCTCCCAGAATACAGGCTCAAAGTATAGTTTATCTGCGATATCAAAGTCAGTTGACACTGTCTCTGGGTTCGAGTTGATCATAATCGTCTCATAACCAGCCTCTTTGGCAGCTAACACCCCGTGAACACATGAATAATCAAATTCGATTCCTTGGCCGATGCGGTTTGGTCCCGAACCAAGCACCACGACCTTTTTCTTAGTCGTCACTATCGACTCATTATCCAGTACCGCAGCACCTTCTTGTCCGAATGTCGAGTAGTAATAAGGCGTCTTCGCCTCAAATTCTGCCGCACAAGTATCTACGCATTTGTAAATACGCTTGATGCCCATTTTATTTCGGACATCATAAACTTCAGATTCTAGGCAACGAAGTGTATGTGCGATTTGGCGATCTGCAAAACCTTTGTGCTTCGCTTCTTCCAACAATTCTTTAGGAACATTTGAAATTGTGTATTTCTCGATTTCCTTCTCTACACGCACCAAATCCTCAATTTGATTCAAGAACCATTTGTCAATCTTCGTGGCTTGTTGGATCGTCTTAAACGAAATCCCCATCTTAAACGCATCATAGATATGGAACAAGCGGTTCCAAGATGGATTTGCCAACGAGTGCATGATCGCATCTTGATCGCGTAATTCCTTGCCATCCGCACCCATACCGTTACGCTTAATCTCTAACGATTGACATGCTTTTTGTAAGGCTTCTTGGAAGTTGCGACCGATACCCATGGTCTCTCCCACCGACTTCATTTGCAATCCTAAAGTACGATCAGCACCTTTGAATTTATCGAAGTTCCAGCGAGGTACTTTAACGATTACGTAGTCCAAAGCAGGCTCAAAATAAGCTGATGTTGTTCCCGTAATTGCGTTTGTCAATTCATCTAGATTGTATCCAATCGCCATTTTAGCAGCAATTTTGGCAATAGGGTAACCTGTTGCTTTCGAGGCTAAGGCCGACGAGCGAGATACACGTGGGTTGATTTCAATCGCGATAATTTCATCCGTTTCTGGATTCAAAGAGAATTGTACGTTGCAACCACCTGCAAATTGACCGATCGCATTCATCATGTTGATGGCCATGTCACGCATGCGTTGGTAAATCGTATCTGGCAACGTCATCGCAGGAGCCACCGTAATCGAATCACCTGTATGAATACCCATCGGATCAAAGTTCTCAATCGAACAAATGATGATGACATTCCCTAAATTATCACGCAATAATTCTAATTCATATTCTTTCCAACCCATAATCGATTGTTCGACTAACACCTCATGGGTAGGAGAAGCATGCAAACCTTTATTCAAAGCTGCATCAAATTCTTTAGGATCATGGACAAAACCTCCACCTGTTCCGCCCAATGTAAATGAAGGACGAATCACTAATGGAAAACCGGTCTCCTGCGCAATCTCTTTCCCTTCCAGGAATGAGCGAGCTGTACGTCCTTTACAAACACCTACACCGATTTCGATCATCTTTAAACGGAATTTCTCCCGATCTTCCGTCGTCTCAATCGCGGCAATATCTACCCCAATAATTCGCACCCCATATTTTTCCCAAATCCCGGCTGCATCGCAATCGATCGCCAAGTTCAAGGCTGTTTGGCCACCCATGGTAGGCAAAACAGCATCAATCTGATGATTCTCTAAAATATGAATAATCGAAGCCTTCTCTAATGGTTTCAAATACACATGATCCGCATTCATGGGATCCGTCATGATGGTAGCCGGATTTGAATTGATTAAGATTACTTCAATGCCTTCTTCACGTAAAGAACGTGCGGCTTGAGAACCAGAATAATCAAATTCACAGGCTTGACCAATCACAATAGGACCAGAACCAATAATTAGGACAGATTTAATCGACGAATCTTTAGGCACAGGGTGTGTTAATTTTAAGGGTATTGACTAGTTATTTTGACCACCTAAGGACTAGGCTCAAAAATTGTACAAAATTAGGGCTTTACGCCCGAAAAGGGAAGCGTTTTTGAAAATAAAATTAACAGTCTGCGTTCCGACAAAAAATCCCTTATTTTTGACAATTAAAACCTAAAATCGTGCTAAAAATTTTAGTAGCCTTCGATGAAAATCGAGTGATTGGAAAAAATAATACGTTGATTTGGCATTTGCCGGCCGACTTAAAACGATTCAAAGCGTTGACCACCGGACATGTGATCATCATGGGCCGCAAGACATTTGAATCCATCGGTAAGCCACTTCCTAATCGCACCACGATTGTGATCAGCAGGCAAACTGATTTACAAATTGAAGGAGTAATCCTAGCCAATTCAGTCGAAGAAGCTATTTTAAAAGCAAAATCCATCACACGAGAAGATATTTACATCGTAGGCGGCGCTGAAATATATGCCTTAAGTTTGCCTGTGGCGGATCAGATTTTAGTCACGCTATTACATGATATTTTCGAAGGAGATGCATTTTTCCCTGAAATTTCATCGGAAATTTGGGAGGTAACGGAGAAGGAACGTGGTATCACCGACGAGAAAAATGCATACCAATTCAGCTACATCACTTATTCTAGAAAATGAGCACGCAAATTTTGCTGAGTGAAACGGCACTTTCCATCGACCAAACGTATCAATTTCTGCAAGATCCAGAAGCTGGCGGAATCTGCCTGTTTGTGGGAACTATTCGCAATAAAAATCAGAATAAGGAAGTCGAAAATTTAACCATGGAAGCCTATAATGCCATGGCCAAAAAACAAATGGAACGTATCGCGACCGAAGCCGCATCGCAATGGCCGATTCGTAAGATTAGCGTGTCACATCGGACAGGCAAACTAGAAATTGGTGATATCGCCGTAATCATCGGCGTTTGCTCGATCCATCGGGCGGAGGCTTTTAAAGCCTGCGAATGGCTAATTGATACCTTGAAAAAGGAAGTGCCTATTTGGAAAAATGAATTTTATACCGACGGTTCTGCTTGGCTCGTGCCCCATCCCTGATCAACCATCAAGTTGCATCCGCGGATTTCTGAATTATCAAATCGCCCTAATACCTTAAATCGAACCCCATCTTCCTCCATCGAACCCAAATCTCGGGTTTCAATAAATGGACATGAATCGATATTCGCCAAATCAATGATTTGAATACCACCCACGCGACCTGGCTTCGTAACTTTGGCAAAAGGATCCGTCACTTCTCGCAATTGAATACGCATGGAAACTCCCGGCGTAAAAATTCCATCCGCAGCCGCATAGGCTTGAGAAAACAATTCGGTCATCCCATACTCAGAGCTAATATGCTGTAAGCCCATCGCTGATTTTAAAAATTCATGTACCCGATCTCGAATCCACTCCTCCCGGCGCCCTTTCATACCACCCGTTTCCATCACCACAATTCGACCTTGTGCGACTGCTTCATGCCAAAAAGAAAAATCTTGACCTGAGTCGACCCAGTCCAACAACCCAAAGGTTACCCCCATGACCCAAATTTTTCGATCGGTTTGAAGTGCTTTTTTGATTTGGCTTACTAATTCTTCGTATTGATTTAGGAAAAAACCGGACATAGATGAGCCTGATTCCTTAATGAAATAGTCCATCATAAATACCAACGAAGAGGTACTCCGTTCTAAATACGAGGGTAAAAGCGCAAAAATATGATAATCTGTTAAAGGGCCGTAAGCCGATTCAAAAATCCGTTTCGACTGTAGTTGATAAAACTCCGGATCACAAACAGGGTGCTTGGAAGGAATTTGACCAGTCGTTCCTGAACTTTCAAAATCAAATAAAACCGGAGCAGTACCCGTTTGAACACGATGATTCTTAAATAACTCAATGGGCAAAAATGGAATACCCGCTAAAGACTTAACAGACTGCGGATCCACATGCAGCAATTCTACATACTGACGGTACAACGAATTATGTGCAAACGTAAATTGAAACATCTCTAAAGCAATTGCTTCAAAGTTGGCCTGACTCATCCCGAGTACTTTCTCCCTCAGTTTTGAACGCCAAGATTCCCACATGTTCCACTCAATCTGCATTGCTTTTTTTGAATAATCGAACAAAATTAAACCAAATCATTAACTTTACGAACTATGTCCAAAATGACTCATTATTCTGGTTGGCTCCTTGCCCTCGCCCTACTAAGCTCTTGCTTAAAAGAGCCTGAATGGTCGGCGACACCCGCCATTAAATTCCAGAAAATCGAGAAATTTACTAAGGTTAGTAATGATGGATTCGGGGGCAAAACGAAATTAGATTCGGTGGTCATGCATATTTCATTCCAAGATGGGGATGGGGATTTAGGATTAACCGAGACACAACTCAAATCCAGCACACAATACAAAGATTTCAGGAACTTTGAGGTGGCCGTTTTACACAAGAAAAACGGTACATACGCCCCTGTTCCCTTTACACCTCCGTTAGGCGGGCTCATGAATTTCAATTTCAACCCGGACCAAAAAACGGGTGCGATTGAAGGTTCGATTGCCTATTCTACGCAATTCGTTTATGCTTTCTACAAAGGCTATTCTCCAAGATTTACTCCATTTAACGATACCTTAAAATTTCAGATATTTATTCGCGATAATGCGAAAAATGTCAGCAACACGGTGGAAACGGATCCCATCGTGATATTCCAAAATTAACCTACTTCAAAAATAAACACATGAAAATCACACTTTACCTCATTGGGTTTTTATCCCTATGTAGTTTGCACCTACACGCTCAAAAAGACATCACGCTAGCTGATATTTGGAGAAATGGAACGTTCCAACAAAGAGGCATTCAAAACCTTAATTGGACTCCAGATGGCCAATCGTATTTGGAACTGAAGGCTGGTAAAATTGTAAAAACCAACGTGCAAGATCCGAGTAAGTCGGAGGTACTCTTCGATGAAAAAGGCACCAAAACGGCCTCTGGAGAGACTATTCGCGTGCAAAAGTTCAGCCTTTCTTCCGATGAACAAAAGATTCTTATTGGAACTGCATCAGAAGCCATATATCGCAGAAGTTCCACGGAAACAAATTATGTGTTTGATCGTGCTACTCAGAGCTTAAAATTATTGGTCGCTGGAGGCAAACAAATGCATGCCAGCTTTTCACCGGATGGCAAAAAAGTAGGCTTCGTTCGCGAGAATAACTTATACTGGGTAGACCTAGCCACGGGTGCAGAAAAAGCGCTTACCACATCTGGCAAAACAAATGCGATTATTCACGGAGTTTGCGACTGGGTATATGAAGAAGAATTTTCATTCTCAAAAGCGTTTGCATGGTCACCGGACAGTAAAAAAATTGCCTTCTACACGTTTGATGAAACTCAAGTTCCCGTATACAATATGCAAATGTGGGGTGATTTATATCCAAAAGATTACAGATACAAATATCCCAAAGCAGGCGAAGCTAATTCAATTGTCAGCTTGTCGATTGCCAACATCGAAAATGCGTCCATCCAAAAAGTGGACGTTGGCCCTATCAAAGACCAATATATCCCACGAATGAAATGGACGAAAAGCGCCGATATTTTGGCATTTATTCGTTTAAATCGCTTGCAAAATCACATGGAATTAATCCATCACAGCATTAGCAAGGCAAACGAGACGGTTGTCTACGAGGAAAAGTCGGACACATCCATCGAAATCGAATCGATTGGAAATGACATCACCTACTTGAATGACCAAAAAAGTTTCATTTTCACATCTGAGAAAAGTGGGTATAAACATATTTACCTTCAGGACATTGCGACAGGAAAACAACAAGCGATCACACAGGGAAATTGGGAAGTAGATGACTTATACGGTTATGACGAAAAGGCTAAAACGCTTTACTTCAATTCAACAGAGCGCACACCTATTGGTCGCGATGTGTACCAAATTCAATTAAATGGAACGGGCAAGAAATTAATTGCGGGAGTAACAGGAACCAATACAGCGACGTTTAGCCCTGACTATTCTTATTTTATTCTAACACACAGTTCGGCTAAAAGTCCTGCTAAAATCACGTTGAATAATACCAAATCCGGATTGATGCGTGTACTAGAAGACAATGCAAAATTAGTGAGCCAAATTGCCGAGTATGGAATTTCTACGCGTGAATTCTTTGAGATTCCTTTGGCGAATGGAGATCATTTGAATGGCTATACGATTAAGCCGGCCAACTTTGATCCGAATAAAAAATATCCGGTTTTGATGCATGTTTATGGTGGGCCGGGGAGCCAACAGGTATTGGATGCGTTTCCTGGTGCCGATTTTTATTGGTATCAAATGTTATTGAAAAAAGGATATTTGATCTACTGCATAGACAATCGAGGAACAGGAGCGCGCGGTGTGGCGTTCAAAAAAATAAC
>JACCDO011478861.1_pt1 | contig 18337 bp, 21 predicted proteins | sample 7446101 | NCBI WGS metagenome assembly JACCDO01 (sample SAMN15323440, study PRJNA562643) | freshwater metagenome | isolation source: river surface water | place: USA:Blue River Watershed | collected 2017-08-16 | reverse complement strand
GGCATGGAACTTGCAAAGTCATTCTTATATATCCTATTGAAAAACAATGAAGTAATGGCTGCCATTATACCAAAAAAGTAGCGTCAACTCGGTATTCTAAAAAGCTAACTTAACGGCATTGGGTCTGTCCCCAATAGAAAAAGTCCTATCGCGAGCAAGCTTGCTCGCGATTTTTTGCTGCTGCGTTAATCAGCGCCGTACTTGCGCGGTTTGACGCAGGATGTGTTCCAGTTGTTGGTACACCTGTTGCCAGCTGCGTTCCAGGGTGCGGGTGCGGGCGGCTTGGCCTAGGGTTTGGCGTTGTGGGCTGGGTAGTTGGGCGAGCTGTAGGGCGCCGTCGATGAAGGCTTGTTGGTCGCCGGGGGGCGCGAGTAGGCCGTTGTGGCCGGAAGTGATGAGTTCGGCGGCGGCGGCGCTGCGGTAGGCGAGCACGGGCAGGGCGCTGGCCATGGCTTCGGCCACTACGTTGCCATAGGTTTCTGTGAGGCTGGGAAAGAGGAATAAGTCGGCGCTGGCGTAGTGGGCGGCCAGTTCTGTGCCCACTTGTGAGCCGACAAAAATATGTTGGGGATGCCGCTGTTCCAAGGCAGCACGGGCCGGGCCGTCGCCTACCCACACCATGCGTTCGCGGGGGTGGTCTTGGGCGATGCGCGCAAAGCTGTGCTCGGCCAGTTGGAGATTTTTTTCTGGGGCCAGTCGGCCCACATACAAACACACCAGATGCTCATCGGTGCAGCCCCAGTGTTGTCGTAGGGCGGCGCTGCGCCGTTCTGGGCTAAACAGTTGTGTATCCACACCCCGTCCTACCACATGCACACCGGGTATGCCTTCAGCGGCCAGTTCTGCGGCCATGGCTTGGGTGGGCACCAGGGTGGCGGCGGTGCGACGGTGAAAATTGCGCAGATACAAGGCCACGGCGGCACACAGCCAACCCGCGCCGTAGTGCTGGCTGTAGCGGTGAAAATTGGTGTGAAAGCCAGAGGTGGTGGCGATGCCAAGACGGCGCGCTGCCGATACCGCCGACCAACCCAGCGGCCCTTCTGTGACCACGTGCACCACGTCGGGCCGTTCTTTACGCCAGCGCCGCAGCAAGCGCCCCCGCGCCGGGAGGCCAAAGCGCAGCGCTGCATAGCCGGGCAAAGGCAGGCCGGGCAGGGTGAGATCGTCGCCGTGATGGCTCTGATCTTGGGCTTGCCGTGGGCGGATGACATCCACGCGATGCCCTTGTGCCCGTAGGCCTTGCACCATACGTCCGATGCTCATGGCGACGCCGTTGATTTCTGGAGGGTAGGTTTCGGTGACGAAAGCAAGGTGCAGAGGTGTCATAGCGGCGGAGGGTGGAGTGAGTGGGGGCGCGCTGGGGACGATGCCTTAGCCCAAAATGCAGGCCCAGACCACCAGCACATTGAGCAAGGCCAACAACACGGCGGCGCTGCCGATGTCTTTGGCGCGCTTGGCGAGACGGTGGTTTTCTAGGGAAATGCGATCCACCGTGGCTTCCACGGCGGAATTGAGCAATTCCACAATCAGCACCAGCAACACGCTGCCGATTAACAAGGCCCGCTCGCTGCCCGTGGGGCCGAGATACAGGGCCACGGGGATGAGCAACAGGGCGAGCAGCGTTTCTTGGCGGAAGGCGTCTTCACATTGGTAAGCGGCTTTGAGGCCGTCCAGGGAGTAGAAGAAAGCGTTTAGCACTCGGCGTAGGCCGGTTTTTCCTTTGTAGGGACTTTCCATGATGGTTTCAGTAGGGCGTGATAGAGCTGGGCCAGTTGGGCGGTCATGGTTTGATCGGACCAGAGCTGGGCGTAACGGCGCGCTTCTTGAGAGAGGCGTTGCCGCAGGGCCGGGTTATTAATCATGGACACCCAGAGGCGGCTGAAGTCATGCACGTCGTCTTCGGGCACGAGGCAGCCTTGGCCCGCTTGCAAAATATCCCGCGTGCCCATGATGGACAGCGCCAGCACTGGCAGGCCCATGGCCATGGCTTCTAACAGCACTAGGCCTTGGGTTTCGGTGCGCGAGGCGAACACAAACATATCCGCCGCCGCGTAGCAGTCTTGCAATTCGGTGTGGCGGTCTAAATAGCCCAAGAACTGCACATGGTTTTGCAGGCCCATGCGTTCTACCGCATGTTGCAGGCTGGGCAAGGCTGGGCCGTGGCCGGTGATGAGCAGCAGCATATTGGGCACATGCTGGAGTGTTTGGGCCAAGGCCTCTAACAAAAACGCGATGTTTTTCTCGAACGCCACCCGGCCCACATACAGGGCCACGGGCCGGTCGGCGGGGATGCCCGCACGCTGGCGGAAGGCCGGGCCATCGCCATGCTGAAAGCGTTGCAGAGGAATGCCCGTGGGCAGCACATGAATCGGCACCGTCACCCCATAGTCGGTTAGTCGTTGCTGCATGGCTAAGGAGGGCACGATCACCCCATCGAGGGCATTGCATTGGCGCCGCGACACATGGCGCGCTAAGCCTTGCAGCCAGGGCGCGGGCAAGAAGGGCGCGTAATGCTGAAGATATTCTTCAAACAGGGTGTGATAGGTGGCGATCACTGGCAGCCCCAAGGCGCGGGCGCATTTCACCCCGGCAATCTGCGCCATAAACGGCGTTTGAATATGAATCAGATCGCAATCCGTAGCCGCTTGCAAAATAGTGCGGTGAGCCGCGCTCCAGTGCATTAAGCGGTCTTCGGGATCGCCGGGCACGGCGCGGCCCGGTACGCGAATCACATCATCGCGTTCTTCGTTGTAACGGGGCGCCACCAGATTGACCTCGATATTGTGCAAGGGCAGGGTGGAGCGGAAGGTTTCAATGGACGTGGAGACGCCATTTACCCGAGGGAAATGGACATCCGACACCATCAATATGCGGGCATCAGACATGGGGCTTGGCTTCAGAAAAAACGGGAAGGGCTAAAGGTGGCTCATCGGTGGCCTCGGCGCTGCTTAACGCCTCATGCCACTGAATCAACTCCAGACGGCCATCGTGGTGTTCCACAATGGCGGTGCAGGAATCCACCCAATCACCACAATTGACATAGCGTAGGCCCGCCACTTCTTTAATGGCGGCCCAGTGAATATGGCCACAAATCACGCCATCAAAACCCCGCGCATGGGCATGGTGGGTGACTGAAGCCTCAAAATCGAAAATAAACTCCAGCGCCTTTTTGATCTTGCGCTTGGCGTAACCCGCCAACGACCAATGGCCGGGGCGGCCCAACTGGCGGCGCAACCACGAGAGATAAATATTCAGGCGTACCAACAGGTTGTACGACACATCCCCCAGCTTGGCCACCCAACGGTGATGACGTGTCACTTGGTCAAAGGCATCACCGTGCAGCAACAAATAGCGCTGACCATCGGCGCTTTCATGCTGCCATTCCGGGGCAATTTGAATATCGCCAAAAAACGTGCCGTGGTAATCCCGTAGGGCTTCGTCGTGATTGCCCGGAATCAACACCACCCGGCAATCATGGCGCGCCCGGCGCAGGATTTTTTGCACCACCGTGTTCTGCGCCGCTGTCCAGTGTATGCCCCGAGACATGGCCCAAAAATCCACAATATCCCCAATCAGAAACAAGTTCTCCGAGGGATAAGCCCGCAAGAAGTCCAAAAGCCGCTCCGCCTGACAAGCACGGGTGCCGAGATGGACATCAGAGATAAAAATCGAGCGCACAGTAGTCATGCACGCCATCTTCTGCGGCGCCCATGACTGGAATGTGACATGAAAATGTCAGTGAGGTGACGGCCTTGGGGCGCTGACATGGCAAGAGTCGCTGCGCGCAGTCAGCGCTGTACAAACATGGATGCTCAGGCAATAGATGTGCGGTGGAGGAGTATCTTTTGGTAATCGAAACGTATTTTTTTGGTGTTTTTTTATGGCTTGTTTATTTATTTTGATTTTGTTTTTGTTCTGTTTTGCCACTATTGGTGTTCTGTACGACATCAGCAATTTCTAAGCTTTTTTGCACGGCACTATCACGCTGGGCAACATTCCACCATACGGCTACGTGTAAATACTAGTGAAATAATTAACCCTGAAGATTGTGGTGTTGTTGTGCGGGTGGAAGCCATGTGCTTACGCCTAGTGATGTCTAACCGCAATCAATTCAAATGTGAATACAGTAGGAGTTATGAATCATGGTAAAAGCAACTATCTTGATGGTCTCTTGTAGTGTATTGCTCAGAGATAAATTTGTTAATTATCTAGATGATCGTTACTGTGTTTCTTTTGCAACAACCTCAGAACATTGTTTGTCTGAGTTGTTGACATCACCCCCAGAATTAATACTGATTGATTTGGCTGATCCTGTGGCTTTAAATTTGTGTGAGTTGATTAAACAGGATTTCCCAAGACGCCCCCCCGTTATTTTTATTTCGAACCAAGATACAACAGAAGAGCGGCTGCAATGTTTTGATGTGGGTGGCGATGATTACATCAGTAAAAGTATTGAGAAACGCGAGCTGTTGGCAAAATTGAATGCCGTGCTCCGTTTTGTGGAAAGCCAAGAAAGCCTGAGCGAACAAGTTGCTTATGCCAGTAGTACGGCCATGACCGCCATGACCAGTATGGGGGAAATGGGGATACTGTTGGATCTGCTCAAGTCTTTACATAAAAGCACGGATTACAATGACTTAGCGAGCAAGGTGTTGCATGGTGTGGCCCAGTATGGCTTGCATGGAGTGGTGATGCTACATCCTGCGGATCAGGTTTTTGTGAAGTCCACTCATGGTGATCCTTCACCCATGGAAGTCAATGCCATTAAATTGGTGGCGGGCATGGGCCGAATTGTGGAATTTAAGTCAAGGATGTCGATCAGTTACCATTCTGTGACCTTATTGCTGGATAACATGCCTGTGGATGATCCAGATCGTTATGGCCGCTTGCGGGATCATTTGGCTATTTTAGTAGAGGGTATTCAGTCTCAAGTGGAGTCGTTACACCGCTATATGGTGATCCAACAGAATAGCGTAGTGCAACATATGGTGACGCAATTGGGACAAGCTTTAATAGATATTGATATGACTCAGCGCGAGTTATTGACTAATACGAATGTGGCCATTCAAGAAATGACCGATCAACTGGAAAAGGCTTATATTAGTGTGGCCTTGTCTGATGCCCAAGAAGAGTTTATGGCGGGTATTGTGAAGTCTGGAGCGGAGAAAGTATTGGAGCTGGTGTCTAATAAACATTCGACCCAAGAAAAACTATCGGAAGTTATTTCAGAACTGAATGCCTTGGCTGGGCGTTATATATCTAAAGTTACGCATCCTTTACACCTGATTGCTAACCCTGTGCCTTGTTTGGCGATGAGCTAAGTTACCTTGTTTCTATGGCAATGATATGGGTTCATCACGCCTTGACGCTTGAGGCGCGATGAACCTTTTTTACTGCGATAGCGCGGGCACGCAGTTGCCCGCAAGCGCCTTCCACGTCTTGTCCGGCGGAGTCCCGTAGGCGGGTGAGGATGCCTTGTTGGTTGAGCCACTGGGCCATTTCCCAGGCTCGTTCTGGGCTGGGGCGGCGGAACGGTGTGCCGTCTACGTCGTTAAAGGGGATGAAATTCATCATGGCCAGCTTGCCGGTGAGTAGGCGTGCAATGTTGTGCAGCTCGTGCTCGCTGTCATTGACCCCGGCGATGAGCGTCCATTGATATTGAATGGGGTAGGTGGTGGCGCGGGCGTAGTCTTCGGCGGCGTTGATGAGCCGTTCCGGGCTGATGTCTGGCGCTTTGGGTAGCAATTGCCGCCGCAGGGTGGCATCGGTGGTGTGTAGCGACAGGGCCAGGGCCGGTTTAACGCGCTGCTGGGGCAGGCGTTGAAACACGCGCTCGTCGCCCACGGTGGAAAACACCAAATTCTTGTGGCCGATGCCGCCTTCCGTGCCCAAGAAAGTAATGGCTTCCAGCACGGCATCCAAGTTGTGCGAGGGCTCGCCCATGCCCATGAATACCACGCGCTTCACTGGGCGGAGGCGCCGCGCCAGCAGCACTTGTGCCACGATTTCGGCGCTGCCCAGTTGCCGAATCAGGCCGCTTTGTCCCGTCATACAAAATTGGCAGGCCACAGCGCAGCCCACTTGGCTGGACACACACACACCATCACGGGGCAGCAGCACGCTTTCCACCATTTGCCCATCGTGCAAATTCACCAGTAAGCGGGCCGAACCATCCGCCCCCGGATGCTCCGAGTGCAGCTGCGCCAGTTGCTGCCAGTGTTGCGCCACGTCGGGCAGCGCCTCGCGCAGGGCGAGAGGCAAATAATCCTGCGCCTTACGCCGCTCCGGCCCCGCATCTAAAGGCCGCACCTGCGCCCAGGCGCGCAATACCCGTTCTTCATGACACGCCTTAGCCCCCAACTGCCGCAGTTGTTGGCGCAAATCCGAAACATGCAATAAAGAAGGACTGGTACTCATGAGCGATGGGTAAGGCGGAGACAATAAAAAACGGCCCCAGCAGGGGCCACAAGGCGCGGCATGCTAACACCGCCGCTGATTTGGGTGAAGGCGTGCTAGGGCGAGGCCAGCGGGGGGGCGGTGTCTAAACGTGGTGGGGAGGCCCGAGTGGCTTATGAGTTTTGAGGGGCTAACCTTGCGCGGCTGAGATCGCGCCGGGCGCTGGTGCGCGCTTTACGTCGTCTGACCGCAGACATTTTGTGCTGGTACCGTTGTTCCCAATCGTGCTCACAGTGGGTACATAAAATGGTGCCAATGTGGCGGCGTTCGGGTTGCAGCGGGATAAAACATTGGGCACATAAAGATTGAGACATGGCAAAACAGAATAACGAATCTATAGCCATGCTACTTATTGGATGTTGCGATTGATTTAACGTTGGGTGTAATTGTTGTTTATTTTTTATTAAATGTATAAATAAGAATGTTCTTATTGTTTAATTTGCTTTTGTGCGCAACACAAAAACCAAAGTCTTTAAAGCGCTTTATTTTTGCGGTGGAAACAATAATCCGGCCAGAGTCGTTGTTTGATTTGATCCACTTTATGCGTTCTTGAATTAAGGCACGTCCTATGCCTTGCTGCCGGGCGGATTCATGAACGGCTGACAAATAAAGAATATGTGTTTTTGACGCCCACTCGGCACTGCGTATGCCACCAATGCCAATCACTTGCTCATTATGGGTCGCGATAAAGAAAACCCGTTGGTAAAAAGGGTTGCAGGTGGCGATCTCATGCCGTATTCGCTCTACCTGGTAAAAATCATTATTTGCGAATGATTGGGTGATGAGTGCTATAGATTGCTCTATATGTGCACCATTGTCTGGATTGAGTTGTGAAATAGACCAGTCAAATTTGTGCGACATGGTAAAAGGATTTGGTGATACGTTTCTCATTGGCAATCTGCGCTTGTTTTAATGATTCTTCTTTATTGCGTGCAGATTGCTGCTTGCCAAATTCGTCACGTATAGCGCGGCTCTGTTTGCTGGCATTAATACTGGCGATACAGCGCCAGCGTCGTCCTACTTTCGTCTCCAACAGTGTCATTTCGTGCTGGGGATGATAGGTGCGACAGGAGTAACAGAATGAAAGCATGAGTCTTGCCCCCATAACAGATTGATCTAAAAGCTTTTGAGTGTGCTTGCAGACGGCTTGTTAGGCAGCAGATTAGGAGTGATTTGTGACAGTGCTGTTAAAGAAAAAAGAACTAAATATAAATATGGCTGTGTGTGGGGTTAATGTTGTACTATTTTCCAATGTTGTTATCTGCGGTTTTTGTTTTTGTGTGATTGGTATTAACCGGAGGTTTTTATGTCCATGTTTTTTGATCTATTTCGTCGTGATCCCAATATTGTTTATGTGGAAGCAGGGGATTGTCTCTTTAAAGAAAACGCCGAAAGTGATGGCATGATGTATGTGCTCTTGTCGGGCTCTGCGGATGTTTATTTGAATAATGTGCACTTGGAAATAATACAGGCCGGAGCCATTGTGGGTGAAATGGCTTTGATTGAGCATCGCGCATTGCGGAGTGCTACTGTACAAGCAATTACCCGTTGTGGCTTTGTGGCTATTAATGAAAAGCGCTTTAATTTCTTAGTGACCGAAGCCCCGCAATTTGCCATTGAAGTGATGCGCGTGATGGCACAACGTCTACGTGCAACAGATAAGGCATTGGATTTGTGTAATAATTAATTTGTTGTTCTGAACTGGGGGCGGCTTATTTTGCCGCTCTTTTAGTATATTAATAACTACTTATCACATTATTCTTTTTCCCCTATTGTCGTGGGTTTATGGCTGCAATAAATGTTGCAGCGCACCGTAAAAAAACCGACATATCTCTCCCGTAAGATGGTCTCCAAGTCCTGATCGCTATCAGGAAAATCCAGGCTTGAAGCTTAGGGCATATGCCTAGTTTTTGGCTTTAGCTATGGATTGTCAAAATCATAATCCGTAATTGGAGAACAGCATGTCCCCTAGTTTGTTGGCTATTCAAGGTGATGGGCACAAAAACCTAAGCCCAGCCCCGCAGGTGGTGGGTATTGCCCATAAGGCAGAGGATGTTCTGAAGAGTGCCCCGTTCGTGAGCTCTCACTCTCAAAATCGCCACGTTTTTGAGATGTTTGAGCAGCATCCCCATGTGGTGGGTTTGCCCGTTGTCGATGATGGCGTGCCCAAGGGTCTGATTAATCGCAATGTGTTCATGCAGAACATGGCGCGCCCGTTTCACCGTGAGGTCTATCTAAAAAAGACCTGCAAGGCTTTTATGGATGAAAAGCCCATGGTGGTGGAGGCCAGCTTAGGCATGCAAGATTTGTCCTTCCAAGTGGTTTCCGGTGGTGCCAAGACATTGGCTGACGGTTTCATCATTACTCGCGATGGCGAGTACGCTGGGGTCGGCATGGCTGGGGATGTGTTTGAGTCCATCGCCGCCTTGCAAGCCGAAAAAAGTCGTCAGGTTATGGAGTCTATTGAGTACGCGAGGGTGATTCAGCATTCCCTGAGCCGCTCTTCCCGTGAGGGGATGCGTCATTGTTTGCCTGACCATTTCTTACTCTGGGAACCCCGTGATGTGGTGAGTGGGGATTTCTATTTCTTCCATGAGTACCAGGACGGTTGGCTGCTGTCCTTATTTGATTGCACAGGCCATGGCGTGCCCGGTGCATTCATGACCTTAATCATGTCCTCGTTTATGCAGGCCGCTGTTGCGGATGGTCGCCATCGCAATCCGGCGGGTTTGCTCTCTGACATGAATCGTCGCGTCAAATTGGCCATGGGGCAGGTGGATCATAGCCACAGCGATGGTGACGGTGAGCACGCTTCTGATGATGGGATGGACGCTGCGTTTTGTTGGTTTGACAAGAGCAAGCGCCAGCTTACTTATGCGGGCGCCCATATGCCCTTGTTTTTGCTGACGCCGAATGCCCCTGAAGTTTTGATTCAAGATGGCAATCGCCATGGTGTGGGTTATGCCACTACCGCTATGGATCAAGTGTGGCAAAACTTCCAGTTTGAGGTTCCGGTCGGTACGCGCTTATTTATTTTTAGCGATGGTTTCCTCGATCAGTTGGGCGGTAAACGCCGTATTGCTTTCGGCAAAAAACGCTTGTGCAAAACCCTGTTAGACATGAGTGCGGAAAACATGGAAATGCCTAAGCAAAGAAATCATTTGTTATCGGTGTTGCACGAATATCAGGGTAATGAATCCCGCCGGGATGATGTCAGTGCAGTGGGTATTCATTTTTGTGAGGAATTGCTGAAATGAATTTAGGTCGCTTTAACGAGTTTTGTTCGGATGCTTCGTCTAATGGCATTTTGTTCTACTACACCGGGGAATTTACCCAAAATGTAGTGGCGACTTTAGGCGATACCGTGCAGCAGCATTTACAAAGTGTGGCGGCGAAAACATCCGCCCGTCGCAAAGTGTTTTCTGCCTTTGTAGAAATGGCGCAAAACATTCTTCATTACGGTGAAGCGACAACCGGGGGGCAAAAGATTGGTGCTCTGGCGGTGGGCGAAGTGGATGGACGCTATTTCGTTGTATGCGGCAATCCGGTGCGCGTGGAGCATATGGAGCGGCTGCGCGGCAAGTTAGAGCCATTGCGGGCCATGACTTTAGATGAAATTAAAGAAGCGTATCGCCAGCAATTAAGAAATGATGACCACGATCAAGACAAAATTAGTCGCGGTTCGGGGCTTGGTTTCTTGACGGTGGCTCGTGAATCGAGTGCACCGATTGAATACCAGATTTTGCAGAAATCTGGTGAGGACGAAATCGCTGAATTCTATTTGCGTGCCACAATTTAAAAATCTGGAGTCTCATAATGGAAAACTTATATATCCCTCCGACGGATCATAGCCCTGAAATTAAATTCGATTACTCCATTCATGCGCTGCATATTAATGGTGAATCCTATCCTGAGAATGCCATGGCGTTTTATGCCCCTGTGCGGGCCAGCCTGGAACATTACTTAACGGCGGCTAAGTCAGAACACCCTTTGCAAGTGAATGTGGCGCTGCGCTATTTCAATAGCTCCAGCACTAAACTGATTCGCTCGCTGATGGGCATGTTGGATGGTTCTGCTAAGGCGGGGCGCAAGGTTGTGACCTATTGGCACCATGATCCAGAAGATGACATGATGATGGAGTTTGGTGCTGATTTGCAAGACGAGTTCAAAATGATGGAAGTGCATTTGGTTCCGTTGAATTAATTTGTGTTGCAATTGCGAGTGATAAAACCCCAATAAGTCATTGGGGTTTTGAAAGAAGATATGAAGAGTCAAAGTATTTACGTTCGTTTTTTGGCCTTGTTTGGTATACAGCCTAGCGTTAGATTAATTATTCTATCGGCTATAGCACCGGCCTTTTTAATTGTGATGTTGGTTGTGGGTTATGCGTTGTGGCAGTTGAAGTCGTTGTCAGATAACTTTTCGGAGTTTATTGATAAAGATATTACGCGCTTGCAAGCGTATAGCGATATGTACGCCAGTGGTATGAATAGTGGGCAAGCAATTCGTAGCTTGATTATTGATCCCAATGATACGGCGAGCCAAAAAAATTTGGCGGATTCGCATTTGGCTTTTGCGAAGGCCTTAGAGACGGCAACTGGCCTAACAGAGCCGGGCGGAGATAAGGCTAAGTTGTTGCTGAGTGTGGATGCAAAATGGTCGGCTCTGAGCCAACTGCGTGAAATGTATGCGGATATTGCCGGTGTGTTGTCGGATGCCAAAACACGGTTTTCTAGTGAAGAAGTGCCTTTATGGCGTGATGTGAGTCGCTGGCTCGTGCAGCTGCATGATGATGAAGTGCTGCATACAGGCAGCCTCAAGCAAGAAATTCATGATCGTGCCGAACAGGTTATTCGTACTACTTTTATGCTTATTTTGCTGGTTTCTGTTTTATCAGCATTATCGACAATCTATATTTTGGGGCGTGTTAGCCAATCGCTGCAATTTTTAAGTAGCTCATTAACGGATATTGCCGAAGGTGGGGGTAATTTACGGGTCAGACTGCCGGTTAATAGTCAGTGCGAAATTGGTAGAACCTCTCGTGCTTTTAATAGCTTTGTGACCGGCCTGCAAAATATTATTGAATTAACGCGGGGTAATAGCCTCAAGGTTGGTGATGAAATATCTCGGCTGGTGAATAGCACCGAGCAAGTACGCCAAGCCTCGCAGCAGCAGCATGAAGAAGCCTCTTCGGCTACGGTGGCGGTGAAAACCTTGTCTGACTCCATTAGCGCCGTAGCGAATTATGCGGAAGTCGTTCATGACTTATCTGATAAAAGTGTGAAACACACTGGGGATAGTGAGTTGTTATTGTCTGATTTGTCCCGTCGTATTGAACATGTGCAACAAACCATGGATGACATTAATTGTACGGTCAGCGAGTTTTTGCAAAAGACCGGACAAATTAGTGTTATGACGCAGCAAGTGAAAGATATGGCCGATCAAACTAACTTGTTAGCGTTAAATGCCGCTATCGAAGCGGCTAGAGCAGGGGAGCACGGGCGAGGTTTTGCGGTTGTGGCGGATGAAGTGCGTAAGTTGGCCGAAAAGTCGGGTACCTCCGCAGGCAATATTGATGCTATTACTTTGTCCCTCGATACCCATACTGAAGATTTAGAAAGAGTGCTCAAGCAAGGCCGGGATGCAATTTCCGCCAGTGCGGGAGTTTTGAAAAAAGTGTTGGGTTCTTTAGAAGCAACCCGCAGCGCTGCACATGATTCGGTATCCGGTGTGGCGGCCATTGTGCAATCTGTGGGTGAGCATATGGAGAAAAGTCATTCTATCGTGAGAAATATGGAGCGTATTGCCGGTATGGCCGAACAAAATATGGAGGCCATGAATTTAACGGCGCAGGCTATGGTGAAAGTAAAGGGTATTGCTTCTGAAATGAATATGAATTTTGCTAAGTTTCAGACTTGATTGATTTCCATGTTGTTTTTGTGGTGCATTTCGCCGCAGCTTTTTGGTCAAAAAGCTGCGGTTTTTTTATTTAATATCCCTGAAATGTGTAGTGTCCATAATAACCTTTCTTAACGTGTGACTTTGTTAGAGATGTAACTTGTTGATGAAGGGGTTGTTTAAATGTCTAGGTTAGGGGCGATGAAGCCGCTTGCGAATGTACAGTTGTTAGTTGTTGATGATGATGAAATTAATCGCATGATGCTAGGGGAGCTGCTGCGTTTTCAGGGGGCTAAAGTTTCTTTTGCTGAAAATGGAAAAATAGCCCTGGACTGTGTGCGAGCTAATGCGGCTCATTTTTTTGATGCCATTCTTATGGATTTGCAAATGCCAGAAATGGATGGTTTCCAAGCGACCAGAAAAATTAAAGAATTTTCGCCGGATATTCCTGTGATTGCTCAAAGCTCCATGTGTTATGAAGAAGTCAAACCACAGGTGACTAGCGCAGGCATGGATGCTTATGTGAAGAAGCCGTGGCGGCTAACTGAATTGGTGGATGCGGTTGTGCGCACCACGGCGGAGCGTGTGGTTTGATGTGACGCTTATTTTTTCCGCGTCAAGCGTGTTACCCACAGTGCGTTTTGGTCGACGGCTGTGGGCTTTTTTTTGGGGGGCGAAAAAAAGCCCCAGATCAATGGCAGGAGGACGGGATCTGGGGCTGGGAGGAACAGAACGCGGGTTGCGCTGTGGGCCTAGAGGGCAGCGTTAGCGGCTACAGGGCGTGCCCAGGGGGCGGGGGCGCGCACGGCGGACCAGATGGGGCTATCCATGGTGAGGGCGAGCTGACGGGCGAGCTCTTCCATGCCGGAATAGCCCGCGTAGGCGAATTCCCGCTCTTGGTTAATGTCGAGGAAGGGAATGCGAGCTTTGAGGGCGGTATAGAGATTGCGGCCCCCGGCGATGAGAATGTCGGCCTTGTATTCTTCGTAGGTGGAGAGCAGCGCTTTGGGGCTGCCGTCGTCGATCATTTTGGCGTCGGGGCCCATGATTTCCCGAATGCGTGCTTTGTCTTCTTCGGTGGATTTTTTGGTGCCTGTGGCCACTACTTTCATGCCCAAATCTTGTAGGGCCGAGACGATAGACCAGGATTTGACGCCGCCGGTGTACAGCAACGCACGTTTGCCTTTCAGCCGGGCGCGCCAGGGCTCTAGGGCGGCGTGGGCTTTGGCTTCTTCGCGGGCGATGAGGGCTTCGGTACGGGCGCTGAGATCCGGGTCTTGGATGATGCGGGCGAAATCCCGGAGGGCGGCGGACATGTCGGCTACGCCATAGAAACTACCTTCAAAGAAGGGAATGCCGAAGTTGTCCTTCATTTTGCGCGCCACATTGAGCAGGGCTTTGGCGCATACCACCATGGTCACTTCGGCTCGGTGCAGGGTTTGCACGTCCCGGAAGCGGGCATCGCCGGAGAGGGTGCCCAAAATGCGCAGGCCTAATTCGTCGAACAGGGGCGCCACATGCCAAAACTCGCCCGCGATGTTGTATTCGCCAATCAGGCTGATGTCGTGGGTCTTGATACCCGCCGGGTGGGGCGGAGCGGCTTCCGGTTCGCGGGTGCCGATGACGTGCTTAAACATGGCTTCGCCAGCAAGGCGATTGCCTAAATTCTTGGTGCCATAAAAGCCAGCGGCGTCCACAGGCACGACTGGCACGTTCCAGCGCTCAGAGGCGGCTTTGCACACGGCTTCTACGTCGTCACCAATCAAGGCCGTGACGCAGGTGTTGTAGATGAACACCGCTTCGGGGCGGTAGGTCTCGATGGCTTGCTTAATGGCTAAAAACAGGCGTTTTTCGGAACGGCCCATAATCACATCGGTTTCCGAGAGATCCGTGGTCATGCCGATACGGTATAGGGTGGGGCCGCTGGAGCGGGTGCCTCGGTTGTCCCAACTGGAACCGGCACAGGCAATGGGGCCGTGCACGATGTGGGCCACGTCAGCAATCGGGAGAAGGGCAATCTGGGCACCGTCGAAGGAGCAACCACCTGCCGTGGCACCGGGCTTGGGACGGGCACAGCCGGATTTTTCTTTTTGATTGTGGCTACAGGCCGGTTCGTCTAACAGTGCTTGGATTTCGCTGCTTTTCATGGGCACTTCCTCCTCAAAGTCGAGAGCGCCGGGCTGTCGCTGCATGGTGGGTGTGGACTGGGTAAGGGGATACCCCGGAGGGACATGTCGCGACGCCGGCGCCTAGGCTGCTCTAAGCAAGTCTGAGGCCACAGGCTAATAGGCTGATTTTTATGGGGGTGCCCAGAGCCGGGCCGGTGAGATTTGCGACAAAGTCGTGCGCGAGGACCGGGCAGGCCCCAGGCTGGGGCGAAAAAAGTGAGGAGGAAAAACAAAAAGCCAGACCGAAGTCTGGCTTTTTGCTTGAAACTGGCGCGCCCGAAGAGATTCGAACTCCTGACCCCTTGGTTCGTAGCCAAGTACTCTATCCAGCTGAGCTACGGGCGCCTTGAGAGACGCGCATTATACGGATTTTCGAACTTTTGTCACGTTTTTTAGAAAAATTTTTGCTGGGGCCATTTTGGGCGTCCGGTGACTTAGGCGAGTAGGCAGAACACGGTGGGAATTTTGTCGATCTGCGGGCCGGGATTGGGGCTCCGTTGCCAGTCGTGGATGCTGCGGGTTTTCACCCATTCCTGCGCGGTGGTCATGCCTGCGGCCAGACAGAGGCGGGTGGTGCTGCGGCTGTGCTCTAACAAGGCTTGGAAGGTGCGGCCATTGCGGTAGGGCGTTTCGATGAACACTTGGGTTTGTTTGAGGCGCGCTGACTCTTTTTCGAGGCGTTTGATGGTCTCGTGCAATTCATCTTCTTTCACTGGCAGGTAGCCGTGGAAGGCGAAGCGCTGACCATCGAGGCCCGAGGCCATGAGCGCCAGCAGCAGCGAGGAGGGGCCGACATGGGCTTTGACCGGAATGTGACGCTCGTGGGCTCGGCGTACCAGCAGCGCGCCCGGATCGGCAATGGCCGGGCAACCGGCTTCCGACATCAGGCCCAGAGGCTGTCCCGCCAAAGCCGGAGCCAGTAGAGCGTCCAAGTCTTGGGTTTTGGGTGTGCGCGGCAGCTCTTGGATGTCGATGGCGGCTATGGGGCCGGGGTGGCCCATGGCTTTCAACTGAGCGCGGGCGGTTTTGGCGTTTTCCACAACCCAGTGCTGAAGGCTGAGGGCGCTTTCTTGGGCACTGGCGGGCAACCATTGGGGCCAGGGGGCGTCGCCGAGGCTGACCGGCATGAGGTGCAGCGTGCCGGGGGCAGTGTGGTTGGCGCTCACGGTAGGCTGACCCCGTGTTGGCGCAGCAATCCGCACAAGGCAATGAGGGGGAGGCCAATTAAGGCGGTGGGGTCGTCAGAACGCATGTACTCCAGCAAGGCCACGCCTAGGGATTCGCTTTTGGCCGAACCGGCACAGTCATAGGCCTGATCGGCATCCAGATAGCGCTCAATTTCGCCCAGGCTGAGGGTGCGGAAGCGGGTCTCTGTGGGCACGCACAGGGTATCGGCCTGGCCGGTGCGGGCGTTTAACACGCACAAGGCGGTATCAAAGTAGGCCACTTGGCCGGAGAGGGCGGAGAGCTGGGCGATGGCGCGTTCCCGATGGCCGGGCTTGCCATAGACCTGACCATTGGCGTGACACACTTGGTCGCTGCCGATAATCAGCGCGTCAGGGTATTGGGCGGCTACGGCGTGGGCCTTGGCGTGGGCGAGGCGTAGGGCCAGGGCACGGGGCTCTTCGCCAGGAAGCGGGCTTTCGTCCGTTTCTGGACGGGCACATTGGAAAGGTAAGCGTAAGCGCTGGAGCAATTCACGACGATAAACCGAGGTGGACGCCAGTACTAAAACAGGAGCAGTAGAAGGCATTTACAAAAAAATCAAGAAGAGTTTTGACAGGGGAAGCCAAAAATAATATCATGCGCGGTTTATGTCGCAACAGGCTAATACTTCCCCTATGGCTGTTATTGCCGATCCCCTTGAATTTGCGCGGGACGAACGCTGTCTAGATGGCGTGATCCCGGTGGCAGAACTTGAGCGCCTTCGGGACTTGCTCGTGGTTACAACGGGAGCGGTCCAATGGCAAGTCCGTGGGCGAGTGGAACAAGGTCTGGCGGGCGGCAGCCGGGCTTTTCTGGATTTAGAAGTGCAGGGCGAATTGCAGTTGCTGTGCCAGCGTTGTTTGGGGCCGCGTGCGTTTGTCGTGCAAATCGCCAGTTGTCTGGAGTTGATAGCGCCAGGGGGCACTTGGCCCGAGGACGAGCTGGAAGACGATACTTGTGATGCCATTGAAGCAGAGCGGGATTTGTCACTGGCAAGCCTAGTGGAAGATGAAATCTTGTTGGCTTTGCCCACTTCGCCGCGTCATGACGTTTGTCAGCCGCCGGTACGGACAGAGCGCTCAGACGAGGCATCGCCTTTCGCCGCCCTGGCCGCGTTAAAGAAATCACCCTGATGGGTGTTAAACCATGTGGTGTGCCGGACTACCGGCCCCCAAGCAGTTGCTTGAACTTATCGGAGTATTAAAACCATGGCCGTCCAGCAGAACAAAAAATCCCCCTCCAAGCGTGGTATGCATCGTGCCCACGATTTTCTGACTGCCCCCCCCATCGCTGTTGAGTCCACCACCGGTGAAGTGCATCTGCGTCACCACATCAGCCCCAACGGTTTCTACCGTGGCAAGAAGGTTCTGAAGACCAAGGGCGAGTAATTCTTACCGTCTGTCATTCCAGCACCGAAAGCGAAAAACGTCTCCGCCGTTCTAGGGGAGACGCTTTCGGTGCCTTCCCTACTCCCTTCCTCATTTCCTGCCAATAATGGCTGTCACCCTTGCAGTGGATTGCATGGGCGGCGATCACGGGCCCTCCGTGACTGTGCCGGCTGTGCTTAGTTTCTTAGCTCGTGATCCTGAAGTTGTCATAATTCTCGTCGGTCGAGAGGATGTTTTGCGTCCTTTGATTGCCGGGAAGGGGTTTGCTGATCGCATGCGTATTCAGCACGCTTCGGAAGTCGTCGCCATGGACGATTCGCCGTCGTTAGCCATGCGCAATAAGAAAGACTCCTCCATGCGTGTGGCGGTCAATCTGGTCAAACAGGGTGATGCGCAAGCCGCCGTGTCTGCGGGTAATACCGGGGCGCTGATGGCCATTTCCCGTTTTGTGCTCAAGACCTTACCGGGGATTGATCGTCCTGCTATCGCTTCGGTGTTGCCGAGCATGAAGGGCGAAACCTATGTGCTGGACTTAGGCGCTAATGTGGACTGTGGCCCGGAGCATTTGCTTCAGTTCGGCATCATGGGGGCCACCTTGGCGTCGGTCTCCAAGCATATTGAGCGCCCGAGCGTGGGCTTGCTGAATATCGGTGAGGAAGAAATCAAGGGCAATGAAGTGGTCAAGCAGGCTGCCGAGTTGCTGCGCCGTAGTGGTTTGAATTTCTACGGCAATGTGGAAGGGAACGATATTTTTAAAACCGTCACCGATGTGGTGGTGTGTGATGGTTTTGTGGGCAATGTGGCCCTGAAGGCTTCGGAAGGCGTGGCGCAAATGATGTCCACGTTCTTACGCCAGGAGTTTGAACGCAATGTGTTCACCCGTCTGGGGGCCTTGTTGGTGTTGCCCATTCTCAAAAGCTTCAAAAAACGTCTCGACCCCCGTCTCTATAACGGGGCCAGCCTGCTGGGTTTGCGGGGCATTGTGCTGAAAAGCCACGGCTCGGCTGATGTAGTGGCCTTTGAGAACGCCTTGTTCCGCGCTGCGGCCCAAGCACGCGAAGGCTTGGTGGAGCGGGTGTCGAAAGGCATTGCTGAACAACTGCAATACATGGCGGCGCAGGCCGCAGAGGTGCCTAAAGCATGAGTTTTGCGCGCATTCTGGGAACGGGCTCTTATTTGCCCGGCGCCCCCGTGACCAATAATGATTTGGTGACACGGGGG